>Ga0209698_10000418_pt1 | contig 48872 bp, 49 predicted proteins | sample LitLauG_LLR_2012_FD_187203 | JGI IMG/M metagenome (GOLD analysis project Ga0209698, IMG submission 187203) | Freshwater sediment microbial communities from Pennsylvania, USA - Little Laurel Run_MetaG_LLR_2012 (SPAdes) (version 2) | ecosystem: Environmental > Aquatic > Freshwater > Creek >...
GCCCTACCCGGCGTCCACTACCAAGTGCTGCTCGGCCACAGCTTCTTTCCGAGCCTGATCGAGGCGCCCTTCGCCAACGGCCTGCACCTGGCATTGCTCGTCGCGGCCGGCTTGTGCTTCGTCGGTGCCGTCTTCTCGTGGCTGCGAGGCCCGGGTTTGCAGCACCCCGTGTCGCCACTGCGCGAAGAGGTCGCCGAGGGCTACTCGTCGGTGGGCGAGGTGGCGATGGGCGAGGTCGGTGTCGGTTCGGAAGGCGACTTCGTCGAGGTCATGTCCGAGGGCGACGAGTAGAGGTTACCGACGCGATAGTGCGATTGGCCGGGCGCTCACATCCTCCGGTGGTCTCCCCCGCTCACCGGTGGATGTGAGCACCAGCCAGTTGCGACACTATCGGGGAGACCAGCGAATCTCCTGGTTTGTCGCACCGTTGTAACGAAAATCTTCGCGACCGCGGCGTCGCCCTTCGTCGCCGGCCGCACTCGAATCGGCCCGCCGGGACACTGGCGGGAGGCGCCTACGTGGCGACACGGTTAAGGTCGGAGGGGAGAACCCATCTGCCGGAGCGGACCTCGATGCTGAGCGGCCTAGAAGATCGCCCCTGACGTCGAGGCGCCGCGCGTACGTGGGTTACGACGCCGCCAACAATGACGACGCCTATGTCAAGGAGTCCCAATGGCCGATAAATCACCGAACCAGCACAACACCAAGAAGGTCGGTAAGTCGCTCAAGGAGAAGCGCAACGACAAGCACGCCAAGAAGGAGGAGAAGAAGGGCCTCCTCGGCGACAAGTCCTAGTGGCCCTCGCGAGCCGGGCCACCTAGGCGACGCGGGGGTCGCCCTCGACGCTCACGAGAGGGTTCCCGGCGGCGTGCCACGCGTTCATGCCGCCTTCGAGGTTGACGGCGTCGAAGCCCTGCTCCAACAGGAACTGTCCCGCTCGCGCCGAACGTCCACCCGATCGGCACACGCAGACGATCAGTCGTTCCCGGGGCAGGTCATCGACGAAGTCGGGCACCGTCGACAGCGCGAGGTGACGCGCCATGGGGGCGTGACCGGCCTCCCACTCGTCGTCCTCTCGGACATCGAGCAAGAGGGCGCCCTCACGCAATAACACGTTGGCGCGCGCCACGTCCACGTTCTCAATCTGGTTCATCGTCGTCACTTTCCGGTCGTAGGTCAATGGGCCGTCAGGCCAGTTCCACCCTAGACTTGGCCCGTGAACCGCGGTGATCTCATCTCGACGATTTCGACCCAGGAGTTGGTGACGCGCCTCGACGAGGACGGTTCCCTGTACATGATCGACGTGCGTGAACCCGACGAAGTCGCCGACTGGCAGATCCCGGGAGTGCACAACGTCGCGCTCGGCGACCTCGAGAGGTCGCTCGAACAGGTTCCGCGCGACCGTGACTTGGTCATCATCTGCGCCAAGGGGGCCCGAGCCCTGCAAGGCGCCCAGGTACTCGCCGACCACGGCATCGCGAGCGCAGTTCTCGAAGGCGGTATGGGTGCGTGGGCCGGGACCTATGACGTAGTGAGTGGCGACTTCGGCGGCGCCACGGTGGTCCAGCTTCGCCGACGCGGTAAGGGGTGCTTGTCCTACGTGGTCGGCGCGGGGGAGCGTTGCGTCGTCATCGACCCCTCCCTCGACGTCGAGCGCTACGAGGACATCGCGGCCGCTCACGGCTGGACGGTCGTCTTCGTCCTCGACACCCACTTGCACGCCGATCACCTCTCGGGTGCGCGCGACCTCGTCGCGCACACCGGAGCGACGCTGCTCCTTAGCCCTTCGGACCCCTTCCACTTCGCCTTCGAACCTCTGAGCGACGGCCGCACCATCGAATTGGCGCCCCGGGTCGCGCTCACCGTCTCGGCGGTCAGCGTGCCGGGCCACACGGAGGGTTCGACCATGTACCAGCTCGGCGACGCGGCCATCTTCACCGGCGACACGTTGTTCCTTGAGAGCGTGGGTCGACCCGACCTGGCCGACCAGGCCGAGGTCTTCGCCCATAACCTCTACGAGAGCCTGCACGAGCGCGTCCTGCCGCTACCGGACTCCACCGTCGTGTTCCCGGCGCACTACGGTGCCGCAGTGCAGGTCCACGGGGGTGAGTTCGTCGCGCGCGCCCTGGGCGACCTGCGTTCGACGCTCCCGGCGCTCATGCTGAGCGAGGACGAGTTCGTGGCGTGGGCTATCGCCAACGTGAAGGACCGACCACCGAACTATCAACGCATCGTGCGAATCAACGCGGGCAACGAGGCCCTCGCGGCTGACGCCGCCGAGATGGAACTCGGCCCCAATCGCTGCGCGATCGCCTAGGACCTACTTCGACGCCGCGACGGCACCGTCGCGCACGACGACGCCAGCCGCGCTGAGCGCGTCGCGGATCTCGTCGGCGATGGCGTAGTGGCCCTGTGCCCGGGCGGTGGCCCGAATCGCGTTGAGCGCGTCGGCGAGACGTTCCTGGGCCGCGCGCAGGGCAATGATCTCCCCTTCGTCGACCACGTTGCTCGCCGGGGGTGCCAACTCCTCCACCGGTGCCAATTGTCTCGCCTGCGCGCCGAGGTCGGCGAGGTCGACCTGGCTGGCGTTGGCGAAGTCGGTGACCTTGCCGTCGCGGCGCCAATGCGCCTCGCCCTTGCCCTTGACGGTCATCGTCATCGTGGCCAGGTCGATCACGGCCGCCGTGTGCTCATCGACGCCCAGTACACCGATCCCCTCGGGCAACATCTCCTCGAGCAGCCGCAGTCGTCGCTCGCCGATGTAACAGCGGCTGGTGTCGTAGTCGCGGCCCTCGGCGTTGTTGTAGTGCGGCAGCACCACGCAGTCGAGTCCGACGGCGGACATCAGGTCGAGTCCCTCGAGCCACTGCAGACCGGTGCCCGACTTGTAGATCTCGTAGACCGGTGGGGCGTAGTGGCCGAGCGTGAGGGCGGCCGCGGAGGAGAAGCAGACGACGCCGCCTTGGGCCAGCACCGAGGTGAGGTCCTCGGTGAGGTTCAACGGCAGCCACTGGCGAAGCGCGTAGGACGGGCTGCCGGGCCCGGCGAAGACGTAATTGGACCGCCGTACGGCGTCCTTGAAGTTCTGGCGCTGTTCGGGGGAGGCGTCGTCGAAGGACCGCAGGTCCAGCGCCCCCATGTCGAGGTGCAACGAGGTCGAGAAGTAGGCGAGCAACTTCTCGGTCATCTGCGGCACGTTCTCCTGGAAGCCGAAGGGCGTGTTGAGGTTGACCGCGCGCACGTCGTCGAGGTGCGTCAAGAGTCCACGATGGACCTTCGTCATTCCGGGTCCGGTCTCACCGGACCCGAGGAGAGCAAGCACGCCACTGGACACGATGCGAGCGTAGTGGCCACGAGGCGATTTCGCTCCCAGGCACTAGGTTGAAGGCATGAGCTTCGTGGTTCAGGTTCGCCAACGAGCGAAGGGCAACGTGTCGGCGGCGATGATCATCTGGTCGATCGCGATGGCCGTCGTCCTGGTCCTCTGGGAGGTCAGTCCCCGCGACGATGGCCGTGCCGTCGTGGCGGGTCTCGGTGTGACCGCGCTGTTGGGTCTCTACCTCGGATGGCGACGACGCGGTGCCGCGGTCTTCGTCGCGCCGATGGTGAGTTGGACCTTCGCGTGGGTGCCACTGTGGATCGCCTCCATGGTGCGTCACGGCTTTGTCAAGGGTCTCTTCGTCGGATTCTTCTTGGTCACGGTCGGATGGATCGTGATCGGGACGATGGAATTCCTCTCGCTGGGTGCAGTGACGCTCCTGGTGCGCAGTGCGCGCGGTGGCGGACCCGGGATGCACGACGACGGCGTCGTCATCTTCGGACCCGACGACCTGCGCTAGGCCCGGGCCAAGCCCAATCCGTCGGCGACTCTGCGCCAGTCCTCGTACGGGGGAGCCGTGGGGTCGGGCCCCAGCACTTGCAGACAGACGTGATTGGCGCCGGCCGCGAAATGGTCGGCGACGCGCTGGGCGATGACGGCGACGTCGCCGTGCACCACCATGGCGTCACAGAGGCGCTCCGAGCCGCCGCGGACCCAGTCCTCGGGTCCAAACCCCATCCGGCGCCAATTGGCGCGGTAGTTCTCGAGGCCGGTGTAGAACTCGAGGTGCGCGTGGGCGCGCGTCAAGAACTCCTCGCGGTCCTGACCGACGACGACGGCCTGTTCGACGCCCAGGAACTTGTCCCCGATGATGTCGCGCGAACGCGCGGTGTGGTCCACGTCGACCAGGTACGTGTGCACGCCGTCGGTCAATTCGGCGCCCAGGGCCAGCATCTTGGGCCCCAAGGCGGCGATCACCCGGGCGAAGGGGTGCTCGGCCTCGTAGGCGTGCATCGGCGCCTTGTCCATGGCCGTCAGGTAGTCGCGCATGTTGGCGACGGGTGAGAGGTAGTCGTGGCCGCGCAATCTCTCCACGAGCGGCTGGTGGCTCACGCCGAGACCGAGCACGAATCGATCGTCGAAGGTGGCGTTCAACGTTCGCGCCGCGTTGACCGACGCGACGGCGTCGCGACCCCAGATGTTGGTGATTCCCGTCGCCACCGTGAGAGACGACGTCGCCGACAACAAGAGTGAGGCGCTGGTGAGCGACTCGCGACCCCAGGACTCGGGGAACCATAGCGCCGAGTACCCCCACGATTCGAGGTCGGCCGCCACACCGCCGGTGGCCGTGGGGGCCACCAGTTCGTGGGTGCCAGTCCAGACGCCGACGGTCGCGTCGAGACGTTGAAGGGAAGGAGCCAGGGGCGTCATGAGCCAAGTGTAGAGAGTTTGACCCTCTCTGGATAGACCGGCCACAATGGGTGATGGCCTACATCATCACCGCGGTATCGCTGTGGATGGTCGTGTCCGCGTTGACCGCGTTGCGTCCGGGACGACGAGGTCTCTTCGCGGCGTTCGCCTATCCGGTGGGCTGGGCCGCGGGCGAGCTGCCGGTGCAGGCGATCGTCTTCGAATTCGCCATGCTCGGGTTGTTGCGGTGGTGGGGGTGGCCGCGAACGCCGTGGCTGGGTCCCGTGGTGCTGATCGTGGCGCTCGTGGTGGTCGTCGAGAATCTGTCGCTCATCGTGGTGCAACTGCTTTCGCGATCGGTGGTGCGACGTGCGCTCGCCTCGAGCCCGCGTCGTGCGCTGGTCGTCGGACGTCCGGGTGACGACGTGGCGGGGTCGTGGTGGCGCACGATGCTCCAGATCCCGTTCCATCCCCGCGACATCCAGGTGATCTCCAACGTCGCCTACGGCGCGGACCATCGCCAGGTGCTCGACGTCTGGCGCACGGCGCGCACTCCTCAGGGCGCACCGGTGATCGTCTACTTCCACGGCGGGGCCTGGACGTTCGGCGATAAGCGCGAACAAGGGCGCCCCATGCTTCACGAGTTCGCGTCGCGTGGCTGGATCGTCGTGACGACCAATTACCGGCTCTCCCCGGCGAACGTGTGGCCCGCCCACATGATCGACGCCAAACGAGTCCTGGGTTGGGTGAAGAAGAACATCGCCAATTACGGCGGCGATCCGGACCGGGTCGTGGTGGCGGGCGGTTCGGCCGGTGGTCACCTGGCGGCGCTGTTGGCCCTGAGTGGACCCGAGGAATGGCGCAGCCCCGACCAGGCCGACGTCGCCGACTGGTCGGTGCGCGGATGCATCGCCCTCTACGCCGTCTTGGAGATGACCGGCGACGAGGCCCACTGGCACGGCCTCGGTCACGGACTTCGCGTGCTGCTCGAACGCAGGGTGGTGCAACGGCCCTACGAGGGCAACGAGACGATCTACGAGCAGATGTCGCCGCTGCATCGGGTGGACGAGAACGCGCCGCCGTTCCTGGTCGTCCAGGGGGGCAACGACACCCTGGTCGACGTGAACGTCGCTCGTGATTTCGTCGCGACGTTCCGACAACGCGCCCTCGCGCCGGTCTACTACGTCGAGCTGCCCTTGACCCAGCACGCCTTCGATCACACGGCCAGCCCGCGCACCTCCTCGACGCTGCGCGCGGCGGTGGCGTTCGCGGAATCGGTCACCCGTCCGCGACGCGCGTTGGACGAGACGCTGTTAGCCACGTATCAGTCGCCGCCCGTCGAGGTCCTCGTGGAGGACGGGTCCACGGGCTGGGAGCCGGCGGTCGACGTGGCGGGTCGGCGCGGCACCTTTTACGTGGTGAGTGCCGACAACGCGTTCTCCAATCCCCTCGATCCCGACAACGAGCGCCGGCGCCGCGAGCTCAGCGAACTCGCTCACGCGAGGGGATGGTCGATTTCGCCAGCCATCGGGCGCGACCCCGCGGGCGGCTGGCCCGAGGAGAAGGGCCTGGCCATCTTCGAGCAGTCAGAGGAGTTCTGTCGCGCGCTGGCGCGCGCCTTCGACCAGCACGCCCTCTATGAGGTCACCCCCGAGGACTGTCGCGTCGTCGTCTCCTAGTCAGGCCGTGGCGTCGGGCGCCAGGGTCACGCCCACCACCAGTTCGTTGGCCTCGACGTACACGACGCTCAGTACGCCGCCGGCGTCGACCAGGTCGCGCTGCCCGGCCTGGATCACCTCGAGCAGCTCACCGGGCCCCTCGACGACCAACTCGGTGACCTCACGGCGCTGGGACACCTTCTGGGTGCTCTTCTCGCGGCGCACCGCTTCGAGGACGTCGCCCACCGCGTTGTAGGTGCCGGTGGCCGCCGGTGCGTCGCCGAGTTCGTCCAGGGTCGGCCACGGCGCCAGGTGCACCGAGTCCTCGTGCCACCAGTGCCAGACCTCTTCGGTGACGAAGGGGACGAACGGGGCGAGCAGTCGTTGGAGCGCCGAGAGGCACAGCGACAAGGTGGCGTGCGCCGAGCGAGTGGCCGGTTCGTCGGCCTCGCCGTAGGAGCGGGTCTTGGCCAGTTCGACGTAGTTGTCGCAGAATGACCAGAAGAACGCCTCGGTACGCTCCAGGGCTCGGGCGTAGTCGTAGTGCTCGAAGGCCGCCGTGGCGTCGCTGATGAGTTGGGCGAGCAGGGCCAGCAGGTCGCGGTCGATGGCCTCACTCACGTCGCGCGAGGAGACCGCGGCGGACCCCTCGAGGCGACCGAGGACGAACTTCGAGGCGTTGAGCACCTTGATCGCCAGACGTCGCCCGATCTTCATCTGCGCCTCGTCGATCGCGGTGTCGGTGCCGGGTCGACCCGACGCGGCCCAGTAGCGAAGGGCGTCGGCGCCGTGCAGCTCGAGCAGGGGCATCGGCGTCACGACATTGCCCACCGATTTGCTCATCTTCTTGCGGTCCGGGTCGAGGACCCAACCCGAGATCAGGGCATTGGTGAAGGGCAAGGAGTCGTGCTGGAAGTGGCTGCGCACCACCGTGGAGAACAACCACGTGCGGATGATCTCGTGGGCCTGGGGGCGAAGGTCCATGGGGAAGATGCGCTCGAAGAGTCCGGTGCCCCAGTGACCGGCGATCTGGGGGGAGAGCGAACTGGTCGCCCAGGTGTCCATCACGTCGGGGTCCCCGATGAATCCGCCGGGCTGATTGCGCTGGCCGTGCTCGAAACCGGGGGGCGCGTCACTCGACGGGTCGATCGGCAACGACGCGGCCTCGGCGACGATCGGGTGCTCGAAGTCGACGACGCCGTCCTCGCCCACTCGGTACCACACGGGGAAGGGCACGCCGAAGAAGCGCTGGCGCGAGATGTTCCAGTCGACGTTGAGACCCTCGACCCAGGACTTGAAGCGGTGCTTCATGAAATCGGGGTGCCAGTGCAGTTGTTCGCCGCGCGCGAGGAGTTCGTCGCGGTGCTCGAGGGTCGAGACGAACCACTGTCGCGAGGTGACGATCTCCAGGGGCCGTTCGCCCTTCTCGTAGAACTTCACCGGATGCGTGATGGCGCGGGGCTCACCGATCAGGGCGCCGCTCTCGCGCAGCGCGTCGACGACGGTCGCGCGCACTTGATTGACGGTGCGTCCTTCGAGTTGGGCGTAGAAGGCCCGGGCGCCCTCGAGGTCGCGCGTGGGCCAGTCGGCGGCGCCGAAGTCGGCCGGCAGGAATCGACCGTCGCGGCCGATGAGGGCGCGCGTCGGCAAGGAGAGTTCGCGCCACCAGATGACGTCGGTCGTGTCGCCGAAGGTGCAGATCATCGCGATCCCCGAACCCTTCTCGGGGTCCGCGAGCTCGTGGGCGAGGACCGGCACCTCGACGTGGAAGAGCGGAGTGACCACGTGCGTGTTGAACAGCGCCTGGTAGCGCTCGTCGTCGGGGTGAGCGACCAGGGCCACGCAACTGGCCAGCAACTCGGGTCGCGTCGTCTCGATCTCGACCGCGGCGGCACCGTCGGCGCTGGCGAAGGCGACGCGGTGATAGTTCGCCGGTCGCTCGCGGTCCTCGAGCTCGGCTTGGGAGACGGCGGTACGAAAATCGACGTCCCAGAGCGTGGGTGCGACCGATGAGTACACCTCGCCGCGCTCGAGCATCTCGACGAAGGCGCGCTGGGACACCGCCTGGGCGTGGGCCGAGATGGTGGAGTACTCGAGTGACCAGTCGATGCTGATGCCGAGGTGGCGCCACAGGTTCTTGAAGACCTCCTCGTCGGCGGCGGTCAGGCGATGGCAGAGCTCGACGAAGTTCTTGCGTGAGATGGCGACCTTCTGTTCGGCGGGTTTGTCGGGCGCGACGAAGTCCGGGTCGTAGGCGAGGGAGGGGTCGCACCGCACGCCGAAGTAGTTCTCGACGCGGCGCTCGGTGGGCAGACCGTTGTCGTCCCAGCCCATCGGGTAGAAGACCTTCTTCCCGCTCATGCGCTGGAAGCGCGCGATCAGGTCGGCGTGGGTGTAGCTGAAGACGTGCCCGATGTGCAGCGAACCCGAGACGGTGGGTGGGGGGGTGTCGATGGAATACACCTCGCCGCGACGGGCCGACCGGTCGAAGTGGTAGACGGCCTGAGCGTCCCAGCGCTCGAGCCAGGTCTCTTCGAGTCCCTCGAGCGTGGGCTTCTCGGGAACGCTGCGGGGGTGGAGGGCGTCGGTCATGGTGTAGCGAGTTTAGGTCAGCGCTTTCGCGCCGCTCGTGGCGCGATGTCCCCCCCGCGCGGCGCCGGAGCGGGAGTCGCGGTGAGGTGGCGTAGTTTGTACGTGTGCTGCGCCTCTACGACACCATTCGCGGCGAGGTTCGCGAACTGCGCACCCGCGATCCGGGTCGCCTCTCGATGTACGTGTGTGGACCCACGGTCTACGACCTGCCCCACCTCGGCCACGGGCGTTTCACGCTGGTCTGGGACGTGGCGCGGCGCTGGTTCACCTTTCGCGGGCTCGACGTTCGCTACGTCTCGAACGTCACCGATATCGACGACAACATCATCAACCGCGCGCTGCGCGAAGGGACGACGGAGGCCGAGGTGGCCGCCACCTACGAGGACCACTGGTGGGAGGCCATGGCGGCGATCGGCGTGGCCCGCCCCGACGACGTGCCCCACGCGACCCAGTGGGTGCCCGAGATGGTGGCGCTGATCGAGTCGCTGCTCGCCGAGGACATCGCCTACGCGATCAGCGACGGCGTTTACTTCGACACCTCGAGGGTCCCGGACTACGGACTCCTGGCCGGCCAACCCCTCGACTCGCTGCGCGCCGGCGCGCGCATCGAAGCGAGCGACGAGAAACGCAGTCCCCTGGATTTCGCCCTGTGGAAGTTCGCCAAGGCCGGCGATCCGGTGTGGGCGGCGCCCTTCGGCGACGGTCGACCGGGGTGGCACACCGAGTGCGTCGTGATGTCACTGGGTCTCTTGGGCGAGGGCTTCGACCTGCACTGCGGGGGACTCGACTTGAAGTTCCCCCATCACGAGAACGAACGAGCTCAGGCCGAGGCCGCGCGGCGACCCTTCGCCCAGCACTGGGGTCACAATGGCTGGGTCATGGTCGGCGACCAGAAGATGAGCAAGTCGCTCGGGAACTTCACGTCCCTCACGGACCTGCTCGAGCGAACCGACGCCCGCGCGTACCGGCTGCTGGTGATCCGCTCGCACTATCGTTCGCCCATCGAGGTGTCGCCCGTGACCATCGCCGACGCCGAGCGCGCCCTCGCGCGCCTGGACACCCTGGCGCGACGTTTCGACCTGCCCGTGCTCGGCGGCGACACCATGGTGCGCTCGAGCTCCGTCGAATTCACGGGAGCCGCGGCGCACCTGGCCCGACGCGTGGGTGACCTGTTGGACGAGGACCTCAACACGCCGCTCGCGGTGGCCGAACTCTTCGACGCCGTCAGCGCGGCCAACACTCTGGCCGACCAGGGAGAAGAGGAGGCGGGGCGCGAGTTGGCGATGGCCGTGACGGTCCTGTTCGCCGCGCTCGGGCTCGCTCTGTACTCGACGGTCCACGACTCTGACGACGAAATACAGTCGCTGGTGCTCGCGCGCGACGCCGCTCGCGCGGCCGGGGAGTGGGCCGCGGCCGACCGAGTGCGCGACGAACTGGTGTCGCGCGGGTGGATCGTCGAGGATACCGCACAGGGAACTCGGGTCCGGCGGGGCTAAAAAAATATTTGTCGATGTGCCCTAAAACAGGTAGCCTTTGGCCTGAGGTTGCCGTTGTGGTTCCCTCCGGAATGGGCTGACGCCTTTTCCAAAGATACAAGGAGGCCCACAGTGGCTGTAGGAACCGTTAAGTGGTTCAATGACGAGAAGGGTTGGGGTTTCATCGCTGTCGATGGCCAGCCGGACGTCTTTGTTCACTACTCGGAGATTCAAGGCGAGGGCCGCAAGACCCTCGTCGAGGGTCAGACTGTCGAGTTTGATGTCGAGCCGGGCGATCGCGGCCCCCTCGCCAAGCGCGTCGTCCTGAACTAACCGATCATTCTGTAGTAGGCAACCGCCGCCCTTGGGGCGGCGGTTGTTTCTTTGCTCTGGCGGGCGAACATGCCCTAGGGTAGTCTTCGTTACTCGCGGGTAACCCGTGACCTATTCCTTGGGGGGTTGATGACCGATTTCTCGCTATCCCTGAACGACGACCAGACCACGGTGCGCGACTGGGTCCACGGTTTCGCCCTCAACGTCATGCGCCCGGTGGCCCACGAGTGGGACGAACGCGAAGAGACGCCGTGGCCGGTGATCGAGGAGGCCGCCAAGGTCGGGATCTATTCACTGGACTTCTTCGCCAGCGCCTTGGCCGACCCCACCGGGATCACGATGGTCCTGGCCCTCGAGGAGCTCTCGTGGGGCGACGCCGGACTCTGCATGGCGATCATGGGCTCCACCCTGGCGATGGCCGCCATCATGGGCAACGGCACGCCCCAACAGGTCGGAGAGTGGATCCCGGCCTGTTTCGGCACGCCCGGCGACGTGAAGGTGGCCGCCTTCGGCGTCAGCGAGCCCGACGCGGGGTCCGACGTGTCCTCGCTGCGCACGCGCGCGGTCTACGACGAGGCGACCGACGAGTGGGTGCTCAACGGCACCAAGACCTGGATCACCAACGGTGGCATCGCCAGCGTTCACGTCATCGTCGCCTCCGTCGACCCGGCGCTCGGGAGTCGCGGGCACGCCTCGTTCGTCATTCCCGAGGGCACGAGCGGACTGCGCATGGGCCAGAAGTTCCAGAAGATGGGCATCCGCGCCTCGCACACCGCCGAGGTGATCCTCGAGGACTGTCGAATTCCGGGCAGTTGCCTGCTCGGGGGCAAGGACAAGCTCGACGAGAAGCTCGCACGGGCCCGCGAGGGCGTCAAGACCTCGGGCCAGGCCGCGATGGCGACCTTCGAGGCCACGCGTCCCTACGTCGGCGCCCAGGCGGTCGGCATCGCGCGTGCGGCCTACGAGTACTCCTTGGACTACGCCAAGGAACGTCGACAGTTCAACAAGGCGATCGTGGAGAACCAGTCGATCGCCTTCAAGCTCGCCGACATGAAGATGCGCACCGACGCTGCGCGGCTGCTGGTGTGGCGCGCGGCGTGGATGGCGGCGAACCGCCAGCCCTTCGCGGCGGGCGAGGGCTCGCAGTCCAAGCTCTTCGCCAGCGAGACCGCCGTCCACGTGACCGGCGAGGCGATCCAGATCCTGGGCGGCTACGGCTACGTGCGCGACTACCCGGTCGAGCGCTGGCATCGCGACGCCAAGATCTACACCATCTTCGAAGGCACGAGCGAGATCCAACGGCTGATCATCGCGCGCGCGATCTCGGGCGTCTACATCCGCTGAGGCGAGCGGTCCGCGAGCGAGTCGACCGGTCGGCCAACGGGCACGCCCGTCAGTCCTTGTGGACCGCGCGCAATCCTCCCCACGCCAACGTCGCGCTGTGCGCGGCGAGCCGCTTGGCCTCGTCGGGTGACGGTTCGGGCCAGCCCTTGGTCTCTTGTTGCAACAGCCAGACGATGGCGGCACCCTCGGCGATGCCCACGATCCCGGCCGCCAGCTGTCGACGATGGTCGTGGCCGATCGACACGTCGATGTAGGGGACGAGGAAGCCCACCAGGCTCACTTCGATCTTGCGCAGTTCCTTGGCCGTCTCACCCTCGTGCGAGTGGATGAAGAGCAGCCGGAAGGCGTCGGTGTCGTTGACCACCATGTCGAAGTAGACGCGAAAGGCGCTCTCGATCTTGGATCGCGGTGACGTGACCGAGGTGACGGCCTTGATGAGGTTCTCGACCAAGATCGCCCCGGTGTGCGCGACGATCTCCTGGTACAGCGTGGCCTTGGATTCGAAGTACTGGTAGAGGATCGGTTTGGTGAAACCCGCGGCCTTGGCGACGTCGTCCATGGTGGTGGCCTGGTAGCCCCGTTCGGCGAACACCGATTTGGCGATCTCGAGGAGTTGGTCGCGTCGCTCGAGATGAACTGGACGATCGTCGCGTAGCACCATGGACGACAATCTAATCGTCGTCGTTGCCGATACTGCGAGCCAGGAGGTCCTGAAGACGCCCGGGCAGGTGCGCGAGGTTGAAGTGGCGACGGGCCACTTCGAGGTTGGCCTCGTACAATCCCTCGTCGGGACAACGAAGGAATTCCTCGATGCGCCCGACGTCGTGCAGGTCGAAGAATTCGAAACCGAAGGAGGCGATCTCGACGGCCACCGGGTAGCGATTGAGGGCGAGGGGCCGGCGATGGGTCACCGACTCGAGCACGGGATTGCCGAATCCCTCCCACGTCGAGGGCATGACGACCAGGTCCGCCGCGGCGTAGGCGTCGTCCATGTCGACGCCGGGGGGCATCATGCGACGCACGGCCACCGGTGACCGGGCCACGAGCGCGTCGAGCTCGGGCCCGTAGCCGTCCTCGGCGGGCCCCATGAGCCAGAGCACCGCGTCGAGCCGCTCGCACAACGCCACCGCGCCCGCGACGTTCTTTCGCGCGATGGCGCGAGTGGGCATCGCCACGAGTCGTTGGTCGTCGACGCCCAGGGCCCGGCGCGTGGCGGCGCGTCGCCCCGTCCCCGGGTCGCAGTCGAATGAGTTGTAGATCGTCGTGGCCTCGATGCCGCGTTCGGCGAGTTCTCGCCGCGACACCTCATTAATGGTGACGTGGGACCACTGCGGGGCGTCACGGGGACCCTCCAGGTGGGCCAGGTGGGGTCGCTGCCAGGCGAGATCGTGGTGGTGGAAGATCGCGTCACGACCCTCGAGGACCTCGTAGAGGACCTCGCGCGCCGCGACGTTGAGCGGCAGGGAGGTGAGGTTCTCCACGATGACCACGTCGCAGGTCGACAGGGCGTCGCCCAGCTCCTCCTTCGACGGCGGCGCCGCCGCGTCGGGCGCGAGGCCGGGGAGGAGTCGGTGCGCGCGTCCCGCGCCGGCGACCGTGGTGACGTCGTGTCCCAACTCGCCCAGTGCGGCCACCCATTTGGCGGACTCGATCGACACACCGTCGGTGCCACCGAGTCGAAAACTCACCACGGCCACGTGCGACATGTGGCCACGCTACGCGCTGAGGCCTTTTTGACCTCGGTGGTAAGGTGTCCCAGTTGGCAAACGCTGCGGGCGGGTGCCGTATCCCGGAGGAACTCGATGGCAAAACGTGCGCTCATTACCGGAATCACTGGGCAAGACGGTTCCTACCTCGCCGAGCTCCTCCTGGGCAAGGGGTACGAGGTCTTCGGACTGGTCCGTCGATCGTCGAGCGAGAACTTCGAGCGTATTAGTGCCTTCCAGGAACGACTCACCCTGCTGTCGGGTGACCTGATGGACGAGGTGTCGCTCATCAACGTGTTGCGCGACAGCCGTCCGAGCGAGGTCTACAACCTGGCCGCCCAGTCCTTCGTCCAGACCTCCTGGAGCCAGCCGGTGCTGACCTCGGAGACGACGGCGCTGGGAGTGACGCGCATGCTCGACGCCATCCGCATCGTCGATCCCGAGATCCGCTTCTACCAGGCCAGTTCCTCGGAGATGTTCGGACGCGTGCGGGCCATCCCCCAGAACGAGTCAACCGAGTTCTACCCCCGTTCCCCCTACGGCGTGGCCAAGGTCTACGGGCACTGGATCACCGTGAACTATCGCGAGAGCTACCAGTTGCACGCCTCGAGCGGGATCCTGTTCAACCACGAGTCGCCGCGGCGCGGGTTGGAGTTCGTGACCCGCAAGGTCACCCACGGCGTGGCGCGTATCAAGGCCGGTCTGGACAAGGAGCTCTTCTTGGGCAACCTGGACGCCCAGCGCGACTGGGGATTCGCCGGGGACTACGTCAAGGCGATGTGGGCCATGCTCCAGCGCGACGAGCCCGACGACTTCGTCATCGCCACCGGCCAGACCCATTCGGTGCGAGAGCTCTGTGAAGTCGCCTTCGCCGCCGCGAGCCTCAACTGGGAGGAGTTCGTCAAGATCGACCCGGCGTTCCTGCGACCGGCCGAGGTCGACCTGCTGGTGGGCGACCCCTCCAAGGCGCAGTCGACGCTGGGTTGGAAGTGCGACGTCGACTTCTACGGCTTGATCGAGATGATGGTCGCCTCCGACCTCGACGCCCTGCGGAGCTAATACTTTGTTGGGCGACCAGGTGGTCGTTCGACTCGTCAACGCCGTGGTGATGTCGAAGGGATTCCCGCTGCTGAGCGGCGTCGATCTCGAGATCGACGCCGCGACGTTGGTCGTGGTGACCGGGGCCAACGGCGCCGGCAAGACGAGTTTGCTGCGCCTGCTCGGGGGCCTCGACGCCCTCACCAGTGGCACCGGACTCGTGGCGGGAATCGACCTGTCCGAGGGCGACCTTCGTCTGCTGCGACGCCGCGTGGGATGGCTCGGGCACGAGGGATCCTTCTACGCGGACCTGAGTGTGCGCGAGAACCTGGTCTTCGCCGCGCGCGCTCTCGAGCGACCACTGGGCGATGTCGACGCCGCGCTCGAACGAGTGGGCCTGCGCCACCGCGCCGAGACGACGACCAAGCAATTGAGTGCGGGACAGCGGCGCCGACTGGGTCTCGCCTGGTTGCTGGTGCGCCGACCCGAGCTGTGGCTGCTCGACGAGCCCTACGCCTCGCTCGACGACGCGGGACGAGAGTTCTTCGACCAGTTGCTGCGCGACGTCCTCGCCGGCGGGGCCACCGTCGTCGTCAGTGCGCACGACCCGCTGCGTTCGAGCGAGCTCGCGCCTCGCACCGTGCAGATGGTGGGCGGGCGGGTGGCGCTGCGATGATGCGCGTGGCGTGGCTGGTCGCCGCCAAGGACCTGCGCATCGAGGTGCGCAGTCGGGTCCTGCTGTGGCAGGTGCTGCCCTTCGGCGTCATCGCGCTGCTCTTGTCGGGCCTGGCGCTCGGACCCACCCAGGCGGGCGCGTCCTCGTCCGGACCGGGCCTCTTCTACCTGGTGACGCTCTTCGTCACCTTGTTGATGATCAATCGGTCCCAGGCGCTGGAGAACGCTGCGGGCACCAAGGCGTCGGTCGCCACCCTCGGTCTGGACCCCGCGGGGGTGTTCCTCGGCAAAGCCCTCGCTCTCACCATCGAACTCTGGGTGAGTGGGATCGTGCTGCTCGCGGGGTCGGTCCTGGTCCTGCACACCGACCTGGTCGGCACGCTGCACGCGCTGCCCAGCATCGTGGTCACGCTCGCCACTCTGGCGGCAGCCGGTACGCTTTACGGAGCATTGACGCAGGGAGGGGATGGTCCGGCCACGTTGTTGCCGGTCCTGACCCTCCCCGCGTTCGCCCCATTGCTGATCGCGGGGGAGCGCTCCTTTAGCGCTGCCCTGCACGGGGGAGCACTGTGGGAGTGGTGGGTCATCGTCGTGGTCGCCCTGGCGGCGTACACGGCGGTGGGGATTCTGCTTTACGGTGTTCTGGAGGAATCATGATCAAGCTGTCCCAACGACTACTGGGTCCCGTGACGCTCCTCGCACTGGCCCTGACCTTCTGGTTGGGCCTGTGGGTGACGCCTCCCGACGCGGTGCAGGGCGACCTGGTGCGCTTGCTCTACGTGCACCCGCCCATCGCCTGGGTCGCCCTCTACGTGTCCTTCGGCACCGCCACCATCGCCAGCTGCCTGTACCTGTGGAAGCGCACGCGGTCGGCGAACCTCGACCGTATCGCGTACTGCGCGATGGAGATCAGCGTGGTCTTCATCGTCCTCACCTTGATCACTGGCTCGATCTGGGGCCGCCCGACCTGGGGCGTGTGGTGGGCCTGGGACGCGCGCCTCACCTCCACGGCGATCCTGGGCGTCTTCGCGGTGGCGTACCTCGCGCTGCGCCGGGCCAATGACGATCCCGCACTGCGCGCGCGCCGCAGCGCCGTCTTCGCGATCCTCACGGCCATCAACGTGCCCATCATCCACTTCTCGGTGGTGTGGTGGAAGACCCTGCACCAGGGGGCGTCGGTCCTGACCTCGACCGGTCAGCTCAACGTGCACGGGTCGATGCTCTGGACGATGCTGATCGGCTTCGTCGGCTTCACCCTCCTCTTCTTCTGGCTACTGCGCGAGCGCTACCGCCTCGAGGTCAAGCGCGACCTCCGGGTCGCGACGACGATGGATGAGGCGTTGGCGCAACGCCGTCGCGAAGGCGTCTGATGGGGTACGTCAGTGCGGGCTACGCCGTCGCCTTCGGAGGGCTCGCCCTCTACGTCCTCTCCATCTATTGGCGGGGTCGCCGTGGCTGACCTGGGCACCAGCCAGGCGCTGACGCCCGTCGAGCCGCCGGCCTCGACGTCGCGCTCCTCTCGTCGCTCTCTCGCGGTGATCGCGGTGCTGGTCATCGTGGTGATCGTGTTGCTCAGCCAGGGACTCCTGAAGTCGCTCAACTACTTCGAGACGGTCGACCAGGCGCTGAGCCAGCGGGCGTCCCTGGGTACCAAGGTCATCCGGTTGGAGGGCGTCGTGGAGCCCGGCACGATCACGCGCACCGATTCCGGCGCCGCCTTCACCATCACCGGTTCGGGCGGCCACCACGTCTTCGTCACCGCGCAGGGCTCACCCCCGCAGCTCTTCCAGGCGAACATCCCCGTCGTCGTCGTGGGCCACTTCGTCTCGGCGACGTCGCTCGATTTCGCCGGGACCCAGATCATGGTGAAGCACTCCGCGTCCTACATCGCCGCTCACCCCAACCGGGTCAAGGCGCCGAACGGAACGAGTCGATGACCCTGACGTGGATGGGGCGCATCGCCCTCGACGTGGCGTTCCTCGGCTGTGTCGCCGGCGTGGTGGTTCAGGTGAGAACGTTGCGCGGGCGTCCCTCGCGCGCCGCGCTCTTCGCGGTGGTGGCGCTGGGAGCCATGGTCGCGGCCGTCGGCGTCATGCAATTCGCTCTGGTGACCCACAACTTCTCCCTGGCCTACGTGGCCGAGAACAACGCCACCTTCACCCCCTTGATCTACTCGATCACCGGCATGTGGTCGGCCCTCGAGGGCTCCCTCCTGCTCTGGGCGCTCATCTTGACCGCGCTGACGCTGGCCGTCGTGCACCATTACCGCAGCGAGGCCGACGACGCCGTGGTGGCGTGGGCCACGTTGGTGATGTTCGTGGTCGGGGCGTTCTTCATCTTGTTGATGGTGGGCCCGGCTGATCCGTTCCTGCACAATCCTGCCCACGTCCTCCAAGGGGCGGGTCCCAACGCGTTGCTCCAGGACAACCCGCTGGTGGCGGTGCATCCGCCGTTGCTCTACGCCGGGTTCGTCGGCTTCTCGGTGCCCTTCGCCTTCGCCATCGCCATGCTCGTCACCGGCCGGGTGCACGACCGCTGGCCCCTCGAACAGCGTCGCTGGACGGTGCTCGCCTGGGGCGCGTTGTCGGTGGGCATCGTGCTCGGCGCGTGGTGGAGCTACCAGGTGCTCGGCTGGGGTGGTTTCTGGGGTTGGGACCCGGTCGAGAACGCCGCCCTGCTGCCGTGGTTGACGGCCACGGCGTACATCCATTCGGTCATCGTGCAGGACCGACGAGGTCTCTTTCGCATCTGGAACCTTTCGCTCGCGATCGCCACGTTCGCCTTCACGGTGCTCGGCACCTTCTTCACCCGCTCGGGCGTCCTGCAGAGCGTGCACGCCTTCTCCTCGAGCACGCTCGGCCCGGCCCTGATCGGCTTCTTCGCGCTGACCGTGGGCACCGGCGTCGCCCTCATCGCCTGGCGCGGCGACGAACTGCGCTCGCCGGTGGGGGTCGAGCACCCCGCGTCGCGCGAGGGTCTCTTCGTGGCGAACAACATCTTGTTCGTGGGCTTCGCCTTCGTCGTTCTGCTCGGCACCGTCTTCCCCCTGCTCTACGAAGCGGTCAACGGCAACCAGGTCACCGTGGGCACGCCGTACTTCGCGGCGGTGGCCGCACCGGTGAGCGTGGCCCTGTTGTTCTTGATGTGCGTCGCGCCGGTGGTGAGTTGGCGCACCGTGGACGGCGCCGTGCTCTGGGCGCGGGTGCGGGTGTCGGCCTGGGTGGCCCTGGCGACCGTCGTGGTGTTGATCGCCGCGGGGATACGGCACTGGTCGGTGCTCGCGGCGGTGTTCTTGTCGGTCGGCGCCGCCGGCGCGGCGTTGCGCACGTTGCGCGGCGTGGTGTCGAGCGCGCGCCGGCGACACGACCTGTGGTCGGCGTGGCGCGCCCCGAGCACCGGGGGGATGATCGTGCACCTCGGCGTCGTGGTCCTGGCCGTGGGCATCGTGGTCTCGACCTCGTACACGACGCGCTCGGAGGTGACCTTGGCCAACCACCAACGAACGGTGATCGACGGACAGTACGTGGCCTTCGACGGCTTCGCGACAGTGAGCACGTCCCTCGACAAGCAGACCCAATTGGTGGTCAGCGTGGACGGACACGCCCTGCGTCCGGCGATCACCACGTTCAACGGTCGCTCCAGTCAGCCGGTCGGAACTCCGGCGATCGACTCCAATCTCCTGCGCGACGTGTACGTGACCTTCGACGCGGTCGGGGGTAACGGTGCGACGTCGGGCGCGCAGGTGGCCACGAACGTTCCCGCCGGCTCAGTGGTGCTGGGCGTGACGGTGGAGCCCTTGTTGTCGTGGCTCTGGATCGGTGGTCTCATGGTGGGCGTGGGTAGCGCCCTCTCCTTCGGTCGCCGGCGCCACCGTGACGAGGTGGCCGTGTGAGGCGCCGTTACGTGTTGATCGTCTCACTCGTGGTTCTCGCCCTCATCGTGGGCCTGTCGGTGCTGCTGGTCACTCGCCAACCCGTCTCGGCCACGTCGGTGCCGAGCCCGCTCCTGGGCAAGGCGGCCCCACCACTCGCCGGCACGGCGCTCGGCGGCGGCCGGTTCTCCCTTGCTTCGGACCGTGGCAAGATCGTCGTGGTCAACTTCTTCGCGTCGTGGTGCGGACCATGTCAAGTGGAGGAGCCGAACCTGATCACCTTCGCGTGGCAACAACGACTCAAGGGCGTGGCCGTGGTCGGCGTGGTCTTCAACGACACCATCGGCGCCGCCAAGGCCTTCGACGTGAAGTGGGACACCACGCAGTTCTACCCCTCCATCGCCGACCCCAACGGCGCCTTCGCCTTCCATTACGGAGTGACCTCGCCGCCCTCCACCTTCGTCATCGACCCCCACGGCCGGGTGGCCGAGGTGCTCTTGGGTCCGGTCACGACCGCCCAATTGGACCAGGCCGTCGCGCGGGTGCGCGCGTGAGCGCCGTGGCCGTCGTGGCGCTTCGAGGGCGGCTGGGCTCATTTCGACTGTGGGCCCTCGCGGTCGTCGCCGTCGTGGCACTCGCGTGGGCGAGCGCCCCCAGCACGCCCGGCGCCGTGGCGAGGGTGTCCCACCTCGAGAGTCTCGTCAAGTGCCCCTCGTGCCAGGACCTTTCCGTGGCCCAGAGCACCTCGTCGTCGGCGTTGGCGGTGCGCCACGAGATCGAGACCATGGTCGCCAAGGGTGAGAACGACACGCAGATACTCACCACCATCGAGGCCGCCTACGGCCCCTCGATCTTGTTGAGCCCCTCGACCTCGGGGGTGGGCGCCCTGCTCTGGTTGTTGCCGAGCGCCGTCTTCGCGGGTCTGGTGCTCACCGCCGTCGTGCTGCGCAGGCGGCGATGAAGAACGAACGCCAGATGCGTGACGAGATACGCCTGCGCGAAGCGTCGCTGGAGGACGCCCGGCGCGAGCTCGCCGCGGGCGAACTCAGTGGCGAGGAGTTCGCCTCGATCAGCCAGCGAGAGGAGGCGGCGCTGGTCACGTTGCGCGAGGCCCTCGAGGAGCTGATGACCCCGGTGGGCGATCGCTCGGTGGTCGCCGCGTCACCCGAGAGCCGGGTGCGCCGTCGTCGTTGGTTGGTCATCGCCCTGGTGTGCTTCGCCGGCGCCGCGGGCGTCTTGGTGTGGGCGAACCTCGGCCTGCGTCAGGCGGGCTCGTCGGCCACCGGTGGACTGAACCTCTCACAATCCCAGAAGCTCCAGCAGCTCGTCACCGAGGCAGAAGCCGACGTCGCGACCGGCGACGACCTCGCGGCGTTGTCGGCCTATCAGCAGATCCTGGCGATCGAACCCACCAACGTGGTCGCCCTCACCGAGGCGGGGTGGCTCGAGTTCTCGGCGGGATCGACGAGTCGCAACGCCGCCGTGGTGGCCGCCGGCGTGGCCAACCTTCGAGAAGCCGTCACCCTGGCCCCCACGTCGCCGGCACCTCGCCTCTACTACGCGATCGTCGCCTATCGCACGCCCGGCAACGTTTCGTTGGCCACGCAGCAGTTCGTCGCGTTCTTGCGGCTGCATCCCTCCAAGGCTCAGCTGCTCGTCGCCGCCACCTACCTGCACGCCCTCGGTCTTCGTTCCTAGACCGGGACCACCCCCGAGAGCAGCGCGCCCACCACGGCCGCGACGAGCAACATCACGGTCGCGCTGCGACGCAGCGCGATCAGCCACGCGACCGCCACGGCGAGCATCGCACCTTGCCACGCCTGGCTCAACAACATCGCCAGGGCGAGGGCGGAGGCGGCGATGGCGCCGATGACGCTGGGCCCCGCACCGGCGAGGAAGGCACGAATCGCTGCGTTGTGGCGAAGGCGATCGAAGTGGCGAGCGCCGGCGATGACGAAGACGAAGGAGGGGGCGAAGGCCACGACCGTCGCGAGTGCGGCCCCGGTGAAGCGGTGGGCCGCGAAGCCGACGGCGGCCACGGTGAGGACCACCGGTCCCGGGGTGACCTGCCCGAGCGCCACGGCGTTCAAGAACTGTGGACCGCTCATCCAGTGGTACGTGCTCACGACGTCGTGCTGCATCAGGGGGATGATCACGAAGCCACCCCCGTAGGAGAGGGCGCCGACCTTGAGGGCCACCCATCCCAGGGCACCCAGTCCGCCCAGGGCGAGGGGGTGCATCGAGCCCAGTCCCACGAACATCGCCGGGCGCGCGCCGACGCGACGCGCGAGGATCTCCGCCACGCCGCACGTGAGGAGCGCCAGCACCACCAGGGCCGGGGCGACGAGGGCGACGCCGCCCCCGAGCGCGAGATACGTGCTCCAACGCGCACGTTGTGCTCGAGTCGCGGCGCCGCGCCAACTCGGGACGCTCAACTGCCACGCGGTGCGCGCGGCGATGACCGGCACCACGGCCCCGGCGCCGAGCGCCGCCCCGAGGACGGCTCGCGTGGGGTGGCGGGCGAAGAAGAGGGCCGAGAGCGCGACGATCAGCACCAGCCCGGGGGCGATGAAACACACGCCGCCCACCACTGCGCCGCGCACCCCGCGAAGTCGCCACGCGCCGTAGATCATCAGCTGGGTGGACGCGGGCCCGGGTAGGAGGTTGGCGGCCGCGATGGCGTGTTCGAACTCCTCGGCCCCGATCCAGCGGCGTTGTTCGACCATCAGGCGTCGCAACAGCGCGATGTGCGCGGGTGGCCCGCCGACGCCAATGGCGCCGATGCGCCCCCACTCGCGCGCGATGACGCGCAAGGGGACCTCGGCGATCGGCGCGTTCGCGCCGGTCGCGTCGGTCATGTCAGGCGGTGACGCGACAGGTGTCGTCGCCGCGCGCACGCGAGGTCAACGTCACCTTGGTGGATTTGGCGCCGAGCCCCTCGAGCATCCCCGAGATCAGGCCGCGGTCCACGGCGCAGAGCACCGGGTGGTGCTGGGCCGCCATGCCGAAGGGACAGTTGTCGGCGACGACGGACTGGCTGGTGGCGTCCTCCTCGACGCGGGCGTTGAAACCGTGGGCCGTCAGCAGTCCGGCGATCGATCCCATGGCCGCGCGCACGGTGGTCGAGGACTCATTGGTGTTCGCGGTGGCGCCCAGGCCACGTCCGTATTCCAGACCCACGTCGTGGGCCAGTGACTCGGCCGCCTTAGGACCCAAGCGCTCCAGCGCCATCTCTAAGAGTGCGACGAGCAGGGCGTCACGCCGCACCGAGCCCTCCATCACGACGTTGGTGTCCACCAGGCGATACCCCTTGGCGGGGCGACCCACCGTCGATCGGTGCACGTTGTCGTAGGTGACGTAGCCGCCCTCGGTCAGGCGTTCGAGGTGGTGGCGCACCACATTGGCGTGCACGTCGCAGTGACGCGCCAGTTCGGTGGCGGTGGAACCGGGGTTCTCTCGCAGATAGAGGTAGATCTTTCGTCGGGTGTTGTCACCGAAGGAATGGGCGAGACTCGTGACCGTCGCGGTGAACAGCGCGGGGTCGAGGTCGGTCTCGATGTGCAGGGACATATGTCCAAAGTGTAGGTGGTGGCGGCCATTTGGTGGGCACCGGGCCCTCACGACGCCGATAGCCTTCTACGCACCACCGAAAAGGATGAGCCGTGACCTTCGACGCTACGCAGTACCCCGACCTGGCGGCCATCGTCGAGCCCCAGGTGCTCCGTCCCCTGGGCGAGCTGGGCTTCCTCGACGACGTGGTCCAGAGCGCCCAGGGACCGATCGTGACGCTCGTCCTGCCGGCGTCGAACTGGCCCCAGCGCGAGCACCTGGAGGGCCGGATCCGTGAGGTGGCCTCCGACGCCACCGTGCAGGTTCGCACCATGAACGAGGAAGAACTGTTGCGCTTGCGCAATTACCTTCGCGGCGCGATGACCGCCCCGTCGAGCCCGGGCCAGCACGCTCAGGGATCGGACCAGCCCAAGTTCCTCGATCGCCTGTCCAAGACCAGGGTGCTCGGCATCTCCTCGGGCAAGGGAGGAGTGGGCAAGTCCTCGGTGACGGTCAACCTCGCGATCTCGCTCGCCCAGCAGGGCCACCAGGTGGGCGTCCTCGACGCCGACGTCTACGGTTTCTCATTGCCCAAGATGCTCGGTGCGGTGTCGGACCCCATCGTGTTGGGCGACACGGTCCTGCCGACGCTCGCGCACGGCGTGCGCTGCGTCTCCATGGGCTACTTCGTGCCCGACGAACAACCGGTCATCTGGCGCGGTCCGATGTTGCACAAGGCCATCGAACAACTCGTCACCGAGGCGTGGTGGGACGAACCCGATTTCTTGTTGATCGACATGCCGCCGGGAACCGGCGACGTCGCCCTCACTCTTTCCGAGATCCTGCCGCGCATCGAGATGTACGTGGTGACCACCCCGCAGGCCGCCGCCCAGCGCGTGGCGCAACGCTCGGCCTACGCGGCGCGCAAGCTCAAGCTCTCGGTGCGCGGGGTCATCGAGAACATGAGTTGGTTCCGCGGCAATGACGGCGAACGCTACGAGATCTTCGGGTCGGGCGGTGGTGAGAGATTGGCGGCCGATCTCGGCGTGGCCCTGCTCGCCCAGATCCCCTTGGAGACCCCGCTGCGCGAAGGCGGTGACCTGGGCCGTCCGCTCGTGGTCAGCCACCCCCAGAGCGAGGCCGCCGTGGCCTTCGGCGAGCTCGCGACACGCGTCGCGTCGCAGGGACCAGCGCGCGTGTATCGCCAGGAACTGCGCCTGCTCTAGGCGTTCAGCGGTCGATGCCGTTGGGCAACTGGTCGAGGGGCCAGTCGAGCAGGGTGAGGGCGCTACGGCACGCGAAGCGGTCGGTCATGCCGGCCACGTAGCTGACCGCGGCCGCCAGGGCCGCGGGTGACGAGGCGACGTCGCGAGGGAACTCCTCGTCCTCGGGCAGCAGTTCGGGGTGCGCGGCGTAGTGCTCGACGAGCGCGCGCAACATTCCCACGACCCGGTGGGCCTGCAGTCGTGAGGCGTCGCGCATGTAGATCGATCCGTAATTGAACGCGCGAAAGGCGGCGAGCGCCTCCGCGTGCGAGGGGTCCATGCCGATGACGCCGGAATCGCGAATCGTGGTGATCATGGCATTGATGAAGGAGCCGAGTTGCTGTCGGCGCGACTCCCCGCAGCGCGCCCGCACCAGGGCGGGGAGTTCGTCAGCGTCGACGAGCCGCGCCGAGGCGGCGTCCTCGAAGTCGTGACAGACGTAGGCGATGCGATCGGCCCAACTCACTACTTCTCCCTCGGGAGTCGCGGGGGCCGGTCGCGACCACGAGTGGTTGCGGATGCCGTCGAGGGTCTCGCGACAGAGATTGAGGGGGCGCAAGGAGACGTCGGCCCCCCACGTCGCGTGGTCGAAGCCGCCCTCGACGTAGGGGTCGAGGGCCTCTTCGCTGGCGTGCCCCCCCGGCCCGTGGCCGCAGTCGTGACCGAGGGCGATGGCGTCGGTGAGAGCGACGTTGAGACCTACCGCCCGCGCGACGCTGGTGGCCACCTGGGCGACCTCGAGGGCGTGGGTGAGGCGAGTGCGCATGTGGTCGTCGGGGAAGACGAAGACCTGGGTCTTGCCCGAGAGGCGCCGAAACGACGTCGAGTGCAAGATCCGATCACGGTCGCGCTCGAAGCAGGTGCGAAAGAGGTCGGGTTCCTCCTCACGGGCGCGTTCGCCCCCACCATGTTCGCGGGTGGCGCCCATCGCCAGGCGCCGGTCGCGGTCGTCCTCGCGAGCACTGCGCGAGGATGCGCGGGCCACGCCAGGGTCAGTGGGGTCCAGCGCGGCCACCGAATTGCGGTGCGCGCGAACGACCTCGTCGTGGGCGAACCCCTCCATGGTCGCCGCCCATTGGACGCTGCGCTGGCTGGGGGTGTCGCGGTTCACGACCTTCATCTTGCCCCAACCTCGTAACATGGGAAAGTCCTTACCGACGGAGGAGTCGTCATGGAAATTCGTATTGGCATTGTGCAGTCGATGAAGGAGCTCAGTATCGAGTTGGCCGACGGCACCGATCGTGACGCGCTGGAGAAGGACGTGCAGGCCGCCTTGGAGGGCGACACCCTGCTGTGGCTGACCGATCGCAAGGGTCGCCGCGTCGGCGTGCCCGCCGCGCGCGTCGCCTACGTCGAGTTCTCCACCACGACGGAGCGCAACGTGGGCTTCGGCGCGGCCTAAGCCGTGATCGACTACCACCTGCATCTCTGGAGCCACGACGATTCCTCGGTGTGGTACCGACTCGACCAGGTGGCCCAGTACTGCGAGGAGGCCCAGCGCCACGGTGTGAGCGAACTCGCGCTGACCGAACATCTCTACCGTTTCGTCGAGTTGCGCGCCACGGTCGGCGACTTCTGGCGCCGCTGGGACCACGAGCCGACGGCGTCACTAATGTCGGACTACTTCGACTTCCACGCTCGCAATTCACTCGACGACTACGTCGCTTTCGCGCAACTGGCCAAGGCCGAAGGCCTGCCGGTGAAGGTGGGCATGGAGGTCGACTTCTACCGCGACCAGATGGACGACGTCGCGGCCCTGGTGAACCAGTACCCCTTCGACGTGTTGATCGGATCGGTGCATTGGCTCAACACCTGGCAATTCGACGACATCGACAATGCGGTGCACATGGAGCAGTGGGCCACGCGTGACGTCGACCGCAGTTGGCAGGACTACACGCTCGCGCTCGAGGAGCTCGCGGCTACCCGGTGCGTCGACGTGCTCGCGCACCCCGACGTCATCAAGGTCGCGGGATTCCTGGCGTCGGACCCGGGTCCGCTGTGGGACCGCATGGCCGACGCCGCCGCCGCGGTCGACGTGTCAGTGGAATGCTCGTCCTCGGGCTGGTTCAAGCCGGTCCAGGAGCAGTACCCGGCGGACGGCTTCCTCGACCGCCTGGTGGCGCGCGGCGTGACCTTCACCACCGCCTCAGACGCCCATCGCCTCGAACGCGTCGGATCGCGCGCGGGCGACCTGGCGACCTTGCTGGAGGCGCGCGGCGTCCACGAGCTCGCCACCTACGAGCGGCGCCAACGGGTCATGGTGCCCCTGCGGAGTTCGACGTGACGACACTGGCGGAACTCTCCGAGGACTTCACCTCCCTGAGCGACGCGGCGATCGACCACCTCCTTCGCCTGACCGCATCGTGGTCGCTCCTGGCCGACCTCTCCTTCTCGGACATGGTGTTGGTCGCTCCCGACGAGAACACGCCAGAGCACGCGGCCTTCGTCGTCCTGGGCCAGGTGCGCCCCAACAATCGTTCGACGCTCATCGTCGACGACCTGATCGGCACGATCCAGTCGTCCCAGGAATGGCCGCTCGTCAAACAGGCCTTCGAGTCGGGGAACCGGGCGGTGGGTGAAGTGGCCCTGGCGGCGATCCCCCAGGCGGTGCCGGTGTGGTGCATCCCGGTGCGATTCGACGGCCGGGTGATCGCGGTGCTGGTGCGTCTGCAGGGACCGCTGCGCGGTCCGGCGTCACTGTACGAACAGGCCTACCTGTCGATCTTCGAACGGCTCTGTTCGATGGTGTCGGACGCCACGTTCCCGTACCGCGAGGACACGGTGGCCGGACCGGGGATGCCGCGGGTGGGCGACGGCATCATCCTGGCGAACCACGCCGGCGAGGTCGAGTTCGCCACCCCGAACGCCACCAACGCGCTGCACCGTCTCGGGGTGTACGCCTCGACCGAGGGCAAGACCTTCCTCGAGGCGGGACTGCGCATGCGCGTCGTCGAACGCTGCCTCGAATACGGGATCCCGGCGATGGAGGAGGTGGACCGATCCAATGACGTGGCCATCCTCTTTCACTGCATCCCCCTCTTCGACCGGGGAGTGGTGACCGGTGTGGTCGTGCTGTTGCGCGACGTGTCAGACCTGCGCCAACTCAATCGGCTCGTGCTCAACAAGGAAGCCGCCGTGCGCGAGGTGCACCACCGGGTGAAGAACAACCTGCAGACCATCTCGTCGCTGCTTCGCCTCCAGGCGCGCCGCAGCGACGAGCACGAGACGGTCGTGGCCCTGCAGGAGGCCGAGCGGCGCGTGCGTTCCATCGCCGTGGTGCACGAGGTCTTGAGCCGCGAACCCGGCGAGGAGGTGGTGTTCGACGAGATCGTGCGCTCCATTGTCTTGCTCGTCGAGGACACGGTGCTGGCGCTGCACCCCGTGGAGATCGTCGTGAACGGGGAATTGGGGACGTTACCGACGGACCTCGCCACGCCGCTGGCGCTGGCGCTGACCGAACTGCTGACCAACGCGGTGGAGCACGCCTTCATCGATTTCGGCGGACCTGACAATGATCACGTCGGCGTCGTGACGCTGGACCTCAGCCTCGAAGGCGACGACGCCGTGGCCGAGATCCGTGACAACGGCGTGGGACTCGAGGACGACTTCAAACTCGAAGTGGCGACCAGCCTCGGACTCTCGATCGTGCGTGACCTCATCCGCTCCCAGCTGAACGGGACCATCGAGATGACGAACGTCGCCTACGCCGACGGCGGTGGCACCCTCATCCGGGTGGTCGTGCCCACCGAGCTCAATCGTTGAGCGGTCAGTTCTGCTGCATCCGACGACGCGCGGCGAGCCACTGCTTGCGCAGCTTGCGTCGCTCGTCCTCGGTGGTGCCGCCCCACACGCCCGACTCCTGATTGGTGGCCAGGGCGAACTCGAGGCACAGCTTCTGGGCGTCGCAATTGGTGCACACGCGCTTGGCCGATTCGATCTGGTCGGTGGCCATGCCGGTGGTGCCCACGGGGAAGAACAACTCGGGTTCAGTGTCGCGGCAGGCGGCGTCGGCGCGCCAGTCAGCGTCATCCCAGGCGTGAGTACGGTTCCAAATCAGCGACATGACAAAATCCTTCTAAATTAACGAAAATCCCCGAAAAATGTCCTCGGGGGCCGTTAAGGGCGGGAACGCAATTTTACTCAGGCGAACCCTTGAATTCAAGGAGTTTTTGTCGTTCCAACTCCAAAGTGGGCCTGAATGGCACAATTCTTATCGTGACTTCAATATTCGCCCACCGCGGCCACCACGTGGACGTGCCCGAGAACTCCGTCGAGGCGGTGGCCGCCGCTCGCGTGGTGCGAGCCGACGGCGTGGAGGTCGACGTCTGGTTAAGCGCCGATAAATCCCTGATCGTGAACCATGATCGGACCATCGACGGGCGGGCCATCCCCGCCAGCGACTACCGCGACCTGCGCCGTCGTCGTCCCCCGGCGTTGCTGGGCGACGTGCTCGCGGCGGCGGGGGAGCTGAGGATCAACGTTGAAATCAAATCAACTCGTTCGGCACCGTACAATCGAGCGGCGGCCCTGGCGGTGGCGGCGTTCTTGGACGCGTCGCCGGCCTCGGCGCGCTGTCTGGTGTCGAGTTTCTCGCTCGCCATATGTGACGAGGTGCGCGCCGCCTCGCCCGCGCGCCGGGTGGGGTGGCTGGTGACGCGCCGACCCGCGCACGCCGTGTTGGACCAGGTCCACGCCAGCCGCCTCACGTCGGCCCATTTCCCCTTCTCGCGGGTGACGGCGTCGGTCGCGGCGCGCGCGCGAGAGCTCGGGGTCGAGCTGCACGTCTGGACGCCGAACCTGCGACGCGACATCGAACGCATGCTCGACCTCGACGTGGGCGCCGTGATCACCGACGACGTGCTGCTGGCGCAGGAGTTGCGGTCGCGCCACGGTACTACCGCCAAGTAACCATGACGTAGATTGGGGGCATGAACGTTGTCGTATGCGTGAAGCAGATCCCCGATCCCGCCGCCGTCCAGTCACTGGACGCGCAGCATCGATTGAATCGAACGGGCAAATCGATCCTCGACGAGGCCGATACCTACGGCGTCGAGGTGGCACTCCGCCTCGTCGAGGCCGCGGGCGATGGCGAGGTCTCGCTGGTCTCGATGGGTGAGGCGAGCGACCTGACGGGCATCCGCAGTGCCCTCGCCATGGGCGCACTGCGCGCCACCGTGGTCGCGGACCCGGCGCTGAAGGGGGCCGACGCCCTCACCACCGCCAAGGTGCTCGCCGCCGCGATCTCGCGCCAGATGCCCGACCTGATCCTGGCCGCCACGGAGTCCTCCGACGGCTACACCGGCACCCTGCCGGTCCAGATCGCGCAACTCCTCGACCTGCCCGCGTTGACCTTCGCGACGTCCGTGGTCGTCGAGGGCGACTCGGTGGTGGTCCACCGCCAGACCGAAGCCGGCTACGACGAGGTCGTCGCACAGTTACCGGCGCTCGTGACCGTCACCGCCGGCGTCGTCGAACCCCGCTACGCCACCTTCAAGGGGATCATGGCGGCCAAGTCGCGCCCGATCGACGTGGTCAGCGCGGCCGATCTGGGACTCCCCGCGAGCGCGCTCGACCCGCGTCAGGACATCGTGGCGGTCGAGACCGCCGCCACGAAGGACGCGGGCGAGAAGTACGTCGACGACGGCGAGGGGGCCGCGCGCATCGTGTCGTACCTCGAGCAGATCAAGATCCTCTCGGGGAGCGCATCATGAGCGTGACGAACCTGTGGGTACTGGCTGAACCGGTGGGCGACTCCGTCAGTTCCACGTCCAAGGAACTCATCAGCCAAGCGCGTCGTCTCGGCGCCACCGTGACCGCCGTCACGTGGGGATCGCACGGCCAGGACGTGGCGAGCGTGGTCGGGTCCTTCGGGGCCGAGCGACTGTTGGACCTGGGCGACCTGGGCGCGGTCTTGCCCGCGGCCGTCGTGGCCGCCACCCTCGCGCCATTGCTCTCGAGCGAGGGCCCCGAGGCCCTGCTGATCCCCGCGAGTAACGACGGACGCGACGTCGCCGGTCGCCTCTCGGCGCTGCTCGACACCCCGGTACTGACCAACGTGACCGGACTTCGCGATAACGCCGGCCTCGAGAGCGAGCACCCGATCTTCGGCGGGACCCAGACGGTGGTCGCACGCTTGCGCGCGAGCGGCCCCGGGCTCTTCGTGGTGAGGGCCAAGTCCTTCGTCGCCGAGGTCACCTCGGGCGCCGTCGCCCAGCGCATCACCGTCGCGACCACGGCCCCCTCGTCGCGCGCCGCCACCATCCGCAACTCGCACGTCGAGGAACGCACCGGTCCGGCCCTCGAGGATGCGTCGGTGGTGGTGTCGGGCGGACGTGGTCTGGGTGACGCCGCCTCCTATGAGCTCGTGAAGGAGTTGGCCCAACTGCTCCAGGGTGCGCCCGGAGCGAGTCGCGCGATCGTCGACGCCGGTTGGGTCCCTTATTCGCACCAGGTGGGTCAGACGGGCAAGACCGTCAAGCCCGACCTCTACATCGCGTGCGGCATCTCGGGGGCGACCCAGCACATGGTGGGGATGAAGGGTGCCTCGCACATCGTGGCCATCAACAAGGATCCCGATGCGCCCATCTTCTCGATCAGTGACTTCGGGATCGTGGGCGACGTGCACACGGTGCTGCCCGCGCTGATCGCCGCCTTGAAGGCTCGTTCCTAATCGCCTTGTGAGGCCCGAGGTTTGAGCGACATTGGACGGTGTGCCGCGCGCGATGTTACGAACTCTTTAGGCTAAGAAGCATCATTATGGAAACCACCTCCACGTCGCACACCCGTCGGTGGTGGGTCTTGGTGACGGTCAGCCTCACCCAACTCATGGTCGCGCTCGACGCGACGGTGATCAACATCGCGCTGCCGCGCGCGCAGGTGGACCTCAACTTCTCCTCGGCGAATCGCCAGTGGCTCATCACCGCCTACGCCCTGGCGTTCGGATCACTGATGTTCCTCGGCGGACGCCTGAGCGATCTCTGGGGCCGGCGCACGTCATTGATGGTGGGTCTGGTCGGTTTCGCGCTGGCGTCGGCGGTGGGCGGCGCGGCGAAGACCTTCGCGGTCCTGGTCACGGCTCGCGCGGTCCAGGGTGTCTTCGGAGCACTGTTGGCGCCCGCGGCGTTGGCGGCGCTGACCCTGACCTTTCGCGAGCCCCAAGAACGCGCCAAGGCCTTCGCCATCTTCGGCGCGGTCGGCGGGTCGGGCGCGGCGATCGGGCTGCTGCTGGGCGGCGCCCTGACGCAGTGGGCGTCGTGGCGATGGTGCTTGACCATCAACCTGTTCTTCGCCGCGCTGGCCCTGATCGGCGTCATCGCCGTCGTCGAGCGAGGTCGCGCCGAACGCACCATCCACCTGGACCTCGTCGGCTCGGTGTTGGGCAGCGCGGGTCTCTTCGCCCTGGTCTTCGGGCTGGGCCGCGCGGTCACGACCGGATGGGGGAACTTCGACACCTGGCTGAGCCTCGTGGTGGGCGGGGTGCTCATGGTGCTCTTCGTCATGTGGCAGATGCGCACGAAGTTCCCGCTGCTGCCGCTTCGCATCGTGACCAATCGCACCAGGGGCGGGTCGCTGATCGCGCTGTTCATCACGAGCATCGGTATCTTTGGCATCTCGCTGTTCCTCGCCTACTACCTGCAGAACTCCCTGGGCTACTCGCCAATGAAGACCGGGATCCTCTTCTTGCCCTTGGTCGGGGCGCTGGCGTTCTCGGCCTCGCTCGCCAGTGCGCGCCTGCTCGCCCTGGTCGGTCCGCGCCCGCTGGTCCCGGTGGGGATGCTGCTCGGGATGATGGGCATGATCCTGTTCACCAAATTGCCCGCCAACGCGGATTACTTCGGACACGTGTTGCCCGGTCTGATCGTGACCGGCCTCGGCCTCGGCCTCATCTTCGCTCCCTCGACCGCCAGCGCGACGGCCGGCATCGAGCCACGCGACGCCGGTGCGGCCGCGGCCATGGTCAACACCGCCTCGCAGATCGGCGGCTCGGTCGGGACCGCACTGCTCAACACCATCGCGGTCATCACCGCGCGCCGAGCGTCGCAGTGCCTGCCGAGCGGAGGGTCGACGCAGTGCGTGGTCAATACCGGCGCGGCCACCCTGCACGGCTATTCGGTGGCGTTCTGGTGGGCCGCGGGATTCTTCGGCGTCGGCGCCCTGGTGACGTTCATCCTGCTCGAATCCGGCGTCCCGGAGCTCGAGGGCGACCTGGTGCCGCTGATCTAAATCAACGGCCAGGGGTAGGGCGGCCAGTCGTGGTCTTGGTCGGGCGCGGGGAAGCTGCTCGCGACGAGCAGTTCGTGCGCGCGCCGTCGCGTCATCTCCACTTCCTCGGCGCTGAGGTAGTGGCCGAGCTGACCGGTCTCGCCCTCGCTGAGTCGCGCGAGCGGTTCGAGGAGACGGTCGGGCAGCGCCTCCTCGGCGTACTCCCAGATCACCGTGCGCAGCTTCTGCTCCTCGTTGAAGCACAGTCCGTTGTCGATGGCCCAGCAGCGGGTCTGGTCGTAGAGGATGTGTCCGCCCTTGCGGTCGGCGTTGTTGGCCACCACGTCGAAGGCGCACAGGTCGGTGAACCACGCGAGCAGCGTCTCCTTCTCACGCAGGGTGAAGTAGTGGTCGTCGGTGGCGTCGTCGATCCACCATTGCAGGGACCCGACGCCGAAGGGCAGGTCCTCGCGTGCGATGGTCGTGGGCACGAGGTCGGTCCCCAGGAGTTGGTCCAGTTCCCAGGCCGCCACCTCGCGTCGCCACAAGCCGTCGTCGAAGTCCCACAACGGCCGTTCACCCGCCTCGGCCTTGTAGCACGCCAGGGCGCGGTCGCCACCTAACTCCAGCGAGACCAGGAGTGCCTGGTTGGACGAACCCGCGACGCGACCTTCCACGTTGACCGCACCGTGGCGAAGTAACTCGATCTGATCGTCGCGGCGCACGTTCAGCGCACGGGCGCGCGGTGCCCGTTGGTGCGCGGACAGTCGTGGCCGCGCGGGTCGAGGGGGCCGCCGCACAGGGGGCACGGTGGCCGTCCGGCTTCGACGAGTCGAGTGATGGCGATGGCGAGGCCGCCGGCCCACTCCTTGCTCAACGCGATGGTCGCTTCGTCGTCCTCTTCGACCGACGAGAAGGTGACCTCGATGACGTCGCGCTCCTCGTCGACGGCGATGGTGATGTCACCGACGGCGAAGTCGGCCTCGTATTCGGCCTCGAGCGCGAAGTCGTCGGGCAGATGGCCCGGACGCCCCAGGTCGTCGAGGACCTGGGAGATCCACTGCGCCAGCGCCGCCAATTGGACCTTCTCGCACTTCAAGATGACCAGGCGACGCCCCTGGCGTGCCTGGAGCAGGAAGAGGCGGTTGCCGACCTCGCCACGCACGCCGACCATGATCTTGTCGGGATTGTCGAATTCGTAGGTCATGAGGCGATGAGCTCCGTGAGCGATCCGGTGTTGTTCACGCTCAGCACGATCGGCGTGGAGCCGGTAAGGACGACCGCACTGATCGAACAGGTCGAGATCACCGTTCGCTGGAAGAGGTCGAGGGGGACGCCCTGGGCGTAGGTGACGGCGGCCTTGATCGGGTCGGCGTGGCTGACGACGACGATCGTCTCGCCGGGGTGCGCCGCGGCGAGACGTTCGAGCGTCGTCCAGATCCGTACTTGCATCTCGGTGAACGATTCGCCCGACGGGAACCGGAAGGTGCTCGGGGCGTGTTGCACGGCGCGCCACTCGGGCTTCTTACGCAGCGAGGCCAGCGTCTTGCCGGTCCAGTCCCCGAAGTCGCATTCAAGGAGTCCGCGCTCGGAGCGGGCGCGCAGCGACAGGGCGGCGGCGATGGGTGCCGCGGTCTCGCGCGTGCGCTCCAGCGGCGAGACGTACAAGGCGCTCGGGGCGGTCGCGAGTTCGGCGAGGCGTTCAGCCACCCGTTGGGCCTGGGTGACGCCCTTGGCGGCGAGGTGCAGCCCCGGTGCGCGACCGGGCAACACCTTGCCCGTGGTGCCCGTGACACCGTGGCGCACGAGGAGCACGGTGGTGGCGGTGGAGGGAGCCACGGCGATTACGACGCTCGCACGGGGATGCGACGGGGCCCCGGGTTCTCGTCCTCGGGCCAACGTTTGCGCGACACCTGGGCGAGCTTGTGCAGCAGCGCGACCGCGCCCGGGTCGTCGTCGCCCGGTCGCGTCTCGATGAGCCCCCGGTCGCGCAACGCGCTCACCAATTCTCGGCCCTGGTCGGTGCGCACGATGACGAGGGTCCAGTCGTTGAAGGCTCCGATGCCGCCCGCCGACAGGTCGGCGTGCTCGGCGGCAAAATCCGGGCAGCTCTTGCACCCTTCACGGGTGTAGGCGTGGGCCTCCTTCAAGGGGACCTCGTGGTAGGCGCCGTCGCGGGTCCAGATCTGAAAGACGCCCTTGATGTTCATCTTGACGATGTCGGCGCGCCGCAGCCCGTAGTGCTTGTCGAAGAGCTCCTCGAAGATGGCGTCGTCGAAGGTCTTGGAACAGAGGAGTCCGATGGTCAAGCTGAGGCGGCGCGCGATCTTGCCGGCCTTGCGCGTCTGCATGGCGCCGGGCGCCGACGCCATGCACCCCATGCCCACCAGGGCGATGCGCTCGGCACCCGCTTCGACCGCCTGGGGATAGGCCAGGAGGTTGGCGCTGTAGGTGTAGCGCGACTTGGCCGTCGCGAGGACCTCGTCGCGAGTGCGCGCGACGCGTGGCTCGCCACGCCACGTGGTGCCGTCTCCCTCGAGTCCGCTCACGAGCGCGGCGTCGATGAGGTCGTTCTCGAGTGCGTAGATCAGCAACGTCGAGACGAAACCACCGTCCTGTCCGTTCTCGACCAGGCTCTCGTCGGTGGACCTCGCCAGCAGCACGTCGCCGATGCCGTAGACCTCGTCGTCGGAGCGCTCGCGGGCGAAGCGGTGGACGTCGATCTCGGACTCCCAGTTGCGAAAGCGCGGACAGGCCCGCGTGCACATCGTGCAACCCTTGACGCCGTGGGTGCAGTCCTCTCGTCCCCCGTCGATGTCGAGGTGGAAGGGCTTGTAGACCCCGCCGGTCGCTTCGTACTCCAGGACGTCGTGGGGGCACGCCACCACGCAGGCCGCGCACCCGGTGCACAGACCCGACGTGACGACCTCGCTGAAGAGTTCGCGCCACTGCGGTTTTTCGATTGCCATGCTCCAACCTTAGTGAGAGGCATTTGAGGTCCGGTAGGGTGCTCGGGTGCCAGAAGTGCTGGAAGTCGAGTCGTACCGCCTCCTCGCCGAGCGGGTGGTGGGTGCGACCATCGCCAAGGGGTGGAGCGACGGCTACGCCGCCAAGAAGCTGCTGTCGAGCGCGCAGTGGGCGCGCACGGTCAAGGGCCTGACCATCACCTCAACGGGACGCCGTGGAAAGTTGATGCTGCTCGAGACCGACGGCGTGCGCCTCGGGATGCGTTTTGGCATGACCGGTGTGCTGTTGATCGACTCGACGGCGGGCATCGACGGGCTCTTCTACGGGCCCCATACCTACCGCGCCGACTGGATCCGTGCGGGTCTGGAACTCGCCGACGGGCGACGACTCCTCCTGCACGACCCTCGCCGACTCGCGCGCGTCGAGATCGATCCGGACCTCGCCGCGCTCGGACCCGACGCCCTGGGTCTCACGCGGGCCCAGTTCGACGCGATGCTCGACATCGCGCGCGGTGAGGGCCCGGCGATCAAGGCCCGCTTGCTCGACCAGTCGGTGGTCGCCGGCGTCGGCAATCTCCTGGGCGACGAGATCCTGTTTCGCGCGGGCATCGACCCGCGGACCCCGACCGCGCGCCTCAGCGCATCGCAGCGCTCGGCGCTCTACAAGTCCTTCACCCAGACGATGCGCACCCTGCAACGACGCGGTGGCTCACACCTCGGCGACCATATGCCCGGGCGCTTCCCCTCAGGGATCTGTCCGCGCGACGCAGCGCCGATGCGCGTCGCGGTGATCGGGGGGCGCACGACGTACTGGTGTTCGCTGCACCAAAAGTAAGAATTCCCCTCGACCCTTCCGGGGCCGTGACGAAAAACAGGAAGAATGGTGGGATGCAACATTTCATCTCCTCCTACGGCTACATCGGCCTGTTCTTCATCGCACTCCTCTCATCGGCGTGCCTGCCGGTACCCTCAGAGGTGGCCTTCGGCTTGGCCGGGGCCTACTGCACGACCGCCTTCAGCGCGCACGCCCAGTTCAGCGTCGTCAACGTCGTCATCATCGGCACCATCGGATCGGTCGTAGGTTCGCAGATCGCCTACGAGTTGGGGCGCTTCGCGGGTCGCGCGATCGTGGACCGCTACGGCAAGTACCTGCTGCTCTCGCACAAGGACCTCGACGCCTCCGAAGTGTGGTTCCAGAAGTACGGCGCACCTTCGGTGTTCCTCGGACGTCTCATCCCCGTGGTGCGCGCGTTCATCTCGCTGCCCGCGGGCCTGGCCGAGATGAAGCGCGGCCGCTTCGTCGTCCTGACCACCATCGGTTCGGCGATCTGGGTGTGGCTCTTGACCGAGCTGGGCTACCGCGCCGGCAAGAACCAGCACTTCGTCAAGTACTTCAAAGAAGCCGAGTACCCCATCATCGCCCTGGTCATCCTGGTGCTGGCCGCGGGAGTCTGGCACCGCTGGCACTCGATGAAGAACCCCCCACGACACGCGAGGGGTCGCAACTAGCCCGTGATCGCCGCGAGGACCCGCTGGGCGTGGCCCTTGGTGCGCGGGCCGTACCAGACGTGCTCGATGAGTCCGGTGGGCCCCACCACGAAGGTCGAGCGGATCACCCCCACGACCGTCTTGCCGTAGAGCATCTTCTCGCCGTAGGCCCCGTAGGCCGCCATCGTCGAGGTCGACGGATCGCTCAGGAGGTCGAAGTCGAGGTCGAACTTGGCGCGAAACCTCTGGTGTGAGTCCGCGTCGTCGGGCGAGACGCCCAGTACGCGAACCCCGAGGTCCCGGAACGCCGTCACGTCCTCGTTGAACCCGCAGGCCTCCACGGTGCAGCCGGGGGTGTCGTCGGCGGGGTAGAAGTAGAGGACGAAGCGTTCGCCCGCGAGCGACGTCGAGGAGACCGCGTGGCCGCCCTGGTCGTTCAGTGTGAAACGCGGGGCCGTGTCGCCCACTGCGAGACGTGACATGGTGCTCCTTCGACGGTGGCGGGTCGGTGTCGACCTCGCACCTAGACTAGGAGCGAAGCTCTAGAAGTGAGCTTGGGCCCTCCTTACGAACGCCGGTTCCGGGTCCAACCGAGAAACGACCGTAGGACCATGACCAGCGAAACTATCGAGACGTCCCTGTCTCAAGACTCGTACGACACCAAGAAGACCTTCGCCGAACTCGGCGTCGCCCCGGAGCTGGTGAGCGTACTCACCGCCCAGGGCATCACGACCGCCTTCCCGATCCAGGCGATGACCATCCACGACGCCCTGGCTGGGCGTGACGTGTGCGGCAAGGCCAAGACTGGTTCGGGCAAGACGCTCGGATTCGGCCTGCCCCTCCTGCAGCGTGTCGCCGCCAGCGCGCAACTCGAACGAAAAGAGGGCGGACCCGCCCGGCCCCGGGGGCTCGTGCTGTTGCCGACGCGCGAACTCGCCGTCCAGGTGCACGAGGTCCTCGAGCCCTTGGGCGCCGCGTTGGGACTGCACGTCAACGCCGTCTACGGTGGCGCGGACATCGAACGCCAGGTCAAGTCGCTGCGACGCGGTTGTGACGTGATCATCGCCACACCGGGGCGCCTCATCGACCTCGGTGATCGCGGCGAGCTCAACGTCGAGAAGCTCGACGTCCTGGTGCTCGACGAGGCCGACCGCATGGCCGACATGGGCTTCATGCCCCAAGTCGAGTGGGTTCTGCGTCGCATCGCCGAACACCCGCACCAGACGCTGCTGTTCTCGGCCACGCTCGATGGCGCGATCGACCGTCTCGTCAAGCGTTACTTGACCGATCCGGTCTTCCACGAGGTCGCCAGCGACACCCAAACGGTCTCGCTCATGGTGCACCACTTCTTGACGGTGCACCAGATGGACCGCATCAAGGTGGCTGCCGCCATCTGCAACTCCTTCGGCAAGACCATCATCTTCTGTCGCACCAAGCGCGGCGCCGACCGGCTCGTCGAGCAACTCCAGAAGGAGGGCGTCGACGCCGCCGCCATCCACGGGGACCTGCGCCAGAGCCAGCGCGAGAAGGCGCTGGCCGACTTCAGTGCGGACAAGCTCGCAGTGCTGGTGGCGACCGACGTGGCGGCTCGGGGCCTGCACATCGACGGCGTCGACTGCGTGATGCACTTCGACCCGCCCGAGGACCACAAGGCCTACCTGCACCGTTCGGGGCGCACCGCGCGCGCCGGCTCGACCGGCGTCGTGGTCTCGCTGTTGCTGTGGAACCAGATCATCGAAGCCGAAGTCATCATGCGGCGTCTGGCCATGAAGCGTCCGGTCGTCGAGGTCTTCTCCAACGACCCGCGGCTCAAGGACCTCGCCAACTGGGACCCGACGACGGAGACGGCCGCTTCGTGAGCGACACCGCACTTCGCGTCTTCGAACCCGACCCCAGCATCGAACGAGCGCTGGTGGTCGTCGCGCACCCTGACGACATCGACTTCGGCATGGCGGGCACCATGGCGGTCCTGACGCGCGCCGGCGTGCAGGTCGCCTACTGCCTCGTCACGTCGGGCGACGCGGGCGGCGACGACTCGACGCACACGCGTGAGGAGCGCGCCGCGATCCGCGAGGCCGAACAGACCGCCGCGGCCGCGGCCGTGGGCGTGGACTCCCTCACGTTCCTGCGCTGGCCCGACGGTCAGGTCGAGGTCACCCTGGAGTTGCGTAAGGCGATCTCACGGGTCATTCGCCACCACCGTCCGGACCTGGTGATCACCCAGAGCCCCGAACGCAACTTCGATCGCATCTACGCCTCGCACCCCGACCACATGGCCGCCGGAGAGGCGACGCTGCGGGCCGTCTACCCCGACGCGCGCAATCCGCACGCCTTTCCCGAGTTGCTCGAGGAGGGTTTCGCACCCCACGCGGTGGGGACCGTCTGGGTCGGGGGGACCAGTGCCAACCTGGTGGTCGATATCACCGAGACCTTCGCCACGAAGCTCAGCGCCCTGCGTCGCCACGTCTCCCAAGTGGGACACCGTGAAGACCTCGAAGAGACGATGCGTACCTGGGCCACCACCAATGCCGAGGCCGCCGGACTGGCCCCGGGACGTCTCGGCGAGACATTTCGGGTCGTCAACACCGCCTGAGGCCCCGCGGTTTAGGGTGGTCCAATGGCGAAAGCGTCGCCGAGCGACCACGACGTACGTACACCGATCGGTGAACGGACTGCCCCGCGGGGGCTGACTGAACTACTGCGCGGCGTGACGCGCCACAACGCGGGCGGCCAGGTCCTCGCCGGCGTCACCCTACTGGCGATCGCCATCCCCGAACAGCTGGCCACCTCGCAACTCGCCGGCGTGCCGGCCTTCGCGGCGATGATCGCATTCATCGCCGCGACGCTGGTCTTCCTCTTCTTCGGCTCGAACCCCATCGTCTCGGTGGGTGCCGATTCGACGATCGCGCCGCTCTTCGCCGTCGCCCTGTTGCGCGTCGCCCTGCCGGACTCCCCGCAGTACTACGGGTTGGTGGCGGCCACCGCGATCGTCACGGGCGTGATGGTCACGGCGGTCGGGCTGTTGCGACTGGGTTGGCTCGCCGACTTCATGTCGGTGCCCATCGTGACGGGCTTCATGTGCGGCATCGGTGTCATCATCGCGGTGCATCAGTTGCCCCACGCGCTGGGCGTGTCCTCGGGCGGCGATTCGGTCCTGCAGCGCCTCGCGGCCCTCAGTCATCACCTCGGGCACGTCAGCGCCTGGTCGCTGGTCCTGGCGCTCGCGACCCTGGCCATCATGGTCGCGGGTGAGGCGCTCAACCCCCGGCTCCCTTGGGCCCTGGGTGCGGTCGTGGTGGGTGCGGTGGTCTCCTCGTCGCTGTCGCTCTCGCACCACGGGGTCCAGGCGCTGGGTGCGGTCAGCGTGGGCCTGCCGCACTGGCGCCTCGCGTGGTTCAGCCCGCACGACTGGAGCGTGGTGGTCACGACGTCCCTGACGTTGCTGGTGGTGATCATGAGTCAGAGCGGTGCGACGGCCCGTTCGTCCGCCGATGAGATCGGCGTCGCCGACAACCTCAGTCGTGACTTCGTCGGTGTCGGTCTGGCGAACGTGGCGACCGGTCTGCTCGGGACGTTACCGGTCAACGCCTCGCCGGCGAGGACCACGGTCACGCAACTGGCCGGGGGTCGCACCAAATTGGTGGCGATCGTGGCCGGGCTCGGTGCGCTGGTGCTGTCGCCGTTGGCCGGCGAGGCGAAGTATGTTCCGCTCGCGTCGCTGGCGGGGGTCTTGTTGTTCATCGCGGGTCGACTGATCAAGATCTCGCGACTTCGCAGCGTCTGGCGCACCAGCCGGGTCGAGTTCGCCTTCGCCATCGTGGCGTGGGTGGGCGTCATCTTCCTCGGCGTCGAAGTGGGCCTGGCCATCGCCGTGGCCCTGGCGATCCTGGTGCAGATGTGGCGCGCGGCGCGCCCGCGCATGGTCGAGATGGGTCGTCGCGCGGGAACCACGAGTTGGGAGCCCTGCGACGCCAAGGGGGTGCAGCGAGTGGACCACGTTCTGGCTCTGCTCTTCGACGAGGACCTCTTCTTCGCGAACGCGGGCGTCTTTCGCCGCGAACTCCACGACATAATGCGCCAGCACCCCAAGACGCGTCACGTCGTGCTCGACGCGGTGGCGATCTCCGACATCGACTACACCGCGCTGGCGACGTTGAGCCAGGTCGCGCGCGACCTAGAGGGCGATCACGTCACCTTGTCCCTGGCACGCGCGAGCGACACCCTGCGCGAGGCCATCGCGCGGGCATCGGACGCGGCGCTGGCGACCATCAAGTTCTTCGACTCGGTCGACGCGGCCGTGACCCACGCCCTCAAGGACGCTTAGCCTTGGGCCAACTGTCGCAGGACGAAGTTGAGCACGCCGCCGTGTCGGTAGTAGTCGGCCTCGGTGGGCGTGTCGATGCGCAGTCGCACCTCGAAGGACGTCGATTCACCGTTCTGGCGCACCGCGGTCACCGTCACGCGCGCCACGGTCTCGGCGCGGTTCAGCGGTTCCAGTCCGTGGATCGAGAACGTCTCGGTGCCGTCGAGTTGGTGCGTGGCGGCGGACTCACCGGTCAAGAACTGCAACGGCAAGACGCCCATCCCCACCAGGTTGGAGCGGTGGATGCGCTCGAAGCTCTCCACGAGCACCGCCTTGACGCCCAGTAGCTTGGTGCCCTTGGCGGCCCAGTCGCGACTCGATCCGCTGCCGTACTCCTTGCCCGCGATGATCATGAGGGGAGTCCCCTCGGCCGCGTAAGCCATGGCCGCGTCGAAGATGGACATCTCCGTGCCTTCGGGCAACTTGAGGGTCACGCCGCCCTCGGTGCCGGGGGCGAGTTGGTTGCGCAGTCGGATGTTGGCGAAGGTGCCACGCACCATCACCTCATGGTTGCCGCGGCGGGTGCCGTAACTGTTGAAGTCGGCCGTCGCCACGCCACCGTCGGTCAAATAGCGACCAGCCGGAACGCTGGGGCGGATGTTGCCCGCCGGCGAGATGTGGTCCGTCGTCACCGAGTCGCCCAACTTGGCGAGCACGCGCGCGTTCTCGATGTCGTTCACCGTGCCCGGTTCCATCGTGAGCCCCTCGAAGTACGGGGGCAGCTTCACGTAGGTCGAACGGTCGTCCCACGCGTAGGTCACGGCGTTGGTCGTGGGCACGCCCTGCCAGCGCTCGTCGCCGCTGAAGGCGCTGGCGTAGCGCTCCTCGAACATCTCGGGAGTGATCGACGCGCGCACGGCGGCGGCGACGTCGGCGTCGCTCGGCCACAGGTCCGCGAGGTACACCGGCGCCCCGTCGCGATCGGTGCCGAGCGGTTCGCTCGAGAGGTCGATGTCGATGGTGCCGGCCAGGGCGTAGGCGACGACGAGGGGCGGCGACGCGAGGAAGTTCTGCTTCACGTCGGGGTGGATGCGTCCTTCGAAGTTGCGGTTGCCCGACAGCACCGAGACCACCGAGAGGTCGTGCTCGGTGACGGCCTCCGAGACCCCCTCGAGCAAGGGTCCGGTATTCCCTATGCAGGTGGTGCAGCCGTAGCCCGCGAGATAGAAGCCCAACTGGTCGAGGGCGTCCACCAGGTTCGCGCGCTCCAGGTAGTCCATCACGACGCGACTGCCCGGGGCGAGCGACGTCTTCACCCACGGCTTCGCGCGGACGCCACGTTCGACAGCGGCCTTGGCGACGAGACCCGCGGCGACGAGCACCGAGGGGTTCGACGTGTTGGTGCACGACGTGATGGCGGCCACCGTGACGGCACCGTCGCGCAGGTGCTCGGCGTAGGCGACCCCGAGGACCTCCTTGGGGTCGCGTCCGAGCGCCGCGCGAAACGCGCCACGCGCTCCCGAGAGTGAGACGCGGTCCTGGGGACGCTTGGGCCCGGCCAGACTGGGCTCGACGCTCGAGAGGTCGAGTTCGACGTACTCCGAGTAGGTGGGCTCGAGGGACTCGGCATCGTGCCAGATCCCCTGGGCCTTGGCGTAGGCCTCGACGAGGGCGAGCTGCTCGCTCGGACGTCCGGTGAAGGCCAGGTAGTCCAGGGTCACCTGGTCGATCGGGAAGAGGGCGCAGGTGGCACCGTACTCGGGCGACATGTTGCCGATGGTGGCGCGGGTCTCGAGCGAGACCGACGAGACGCCCGGGCCGTAGGCCTCGACGAACTTGCCGACCACGCCGTGCTTGCGCAGCAGCTCGGTGATGGTGAGGACCACGTCGGTGGCGGTCACGCCCTCTCTGGTCGCACCCGAGAGTCGAAGTCCCACGACGGGCGGGATCAACATCGACGTGGGCTGGCCGAGCATCCCGGCCTCGGCCTCGATACCCCCGACGCCCCAGCCCAGGACCCCGAGACCATTCACCATGGTGGTGTGTGAGTCGGTGCCCACGACGGTGTCGAGGTAGGCCACGCCCTTGTTCTCGAAGACCACGCGCGCCAGGTGCTCCAGGTTGACCTGGTGACAGATGCCCATCCCCGGGGGGACGACGCGGAACTGGTCGAAACTGCTCTGGGCCCACTTGAGGAAGGTGTAGCGCTCGATGTTGCGGTCGTACTCGATGGCCACGTTCTGCTCGTAGCTCTCCGAGGTTCCCGTGCGCTCGAGGATCACCGAATGGTCGATGACCAGCTCGACGGGGACGAGGGGATTGATCTTGGCCGGGTCACCGCCCAGTGCGATGATCGCGTCGCGCATCGAGGCGAGGTCCACCACGGCGGGCACGCCGGTGAGGTCCTGCATCAGGACGCGCTCGGGCGTGAAGGCGATCTCGGTGGCGTCGTCGCCGGCGGCCTCCCCGTGACGGGTGGGGGTCTCGCTCCAGCGCGCCACCGCTTCGATGTCGGCGGCCGTGACCTTCACCCCGTCCTCGTGGCGCAAGAGGTTCTCCAAGAGCACCTTGATGGAGTAGGGCAGTCGGTCGATCGCGAAGGAGCTCAATCCGCTGGCGCGCAGCGAGAAGTAGTTCAGGGGGCGACCGTTCACGTCCAAGGTGTCGAGCGCGTTGAAGGAGTTGAGGGAGGAGGTCATGTAACTATTCTGCCCGTTTTTAGTCGACCCCGGCGCGCCGCGCGCGCCCGGGCGCGGCCAGATGGGAGAATGCAATGGTGACCTCCACCTACGACGTTCTCCTCGAACGACTCCGTGCGGCGTTCGACGCGCTGACGCCGGGGGCCGACCCGGTGCTGCGGCCCTCGGATCGAAGCGATTATCAGGCCAATGGGGTGATGGCCCTGGCCAAGACCCTCGGGCTCAACCCCCGCGACGCCGCGGCGCAGGTGCTCAGCCACCTCGACCTGGCCGGGGTCGCCGAGGTGGAGGTGGCCGGACCGGGATTCCTCAACCTCACCCTGTCGACGGGGTTCTTGAGCGACCAGCTGCGAGCCCTCCTCGCCGACGAGCGCCTGGGCGTGGCCCTCGTGGGTGGGCGCACCGCGGTGATCGACTACTCCGCGCCCAACGTGGCCAAGGAGATGCACGTCGGACACCTGCGCTCGACGGTGATCGGCGACGCGCTGGCGCGAATGTACCGCTTTCGCGGCTACCAGGTCATCGCCCGCAATCACGTCGGTGACTGGGGCACCCCCTTTGGCATGCTGATCGAGCACCTGCTCGACCTCGGCGAGGACGAGGCCATCGCGTCGTTGTCGATCGGCGACCTCGACAGTTTCTACCGCGGCGCGCGAGCGAAGTTCGACGCCGACGACGCCTTCAAAGAACGCAGTCGCTCGCGGGTGGTCGCCCTGCAGAGCGGCGACGAGGAGACGCGGCGCCTGTGGCGGATCCTGGTGGACGAATCCGTCGCGTACTTCGCCGAGGTCTACGCGGCCCTCGACGTCACCTTGACGCCCGACGACGTCGTCGGTGAGTCCTACTACAACGACATGCTCGAGGACGTGGTGCGTGACCTCGACGCGCTGGGCCTCCTGGTCGAGAGCGGCGGAGCGCTCTGCGTCTTTCCCGAGGGCTTCACCAATCGTGACGGCGAACCGCTGCCGTTGATCGTGCAGAAGCGCGACGAAGGTTTCGGCTACGCGGCCTCGGACCTGGCGGCGGTGCGTGATCGGGTGTCACGACTGCACGCCGACGAGATCCTCTACGTGGTCGGAGCGCCGCAGGGTCAGCATTTCGAGATGGTCTTCGCCGTCGCGCGCGCGGCCGGCTGGTTGCCCGACTCGGTGCGCTGCGAGCACGTGGCCTTCGGCAACGTGCTCGGTCCCGATCGCAAGATGTTCAAGACCCGTACGGGGGAGACGGTGAAGTTGATCGGTCTGCTCGACGAGGCGACCCAGCGCGCCGACGCCGCGCTGGCGCAGCGTTCGAACAACCTCTCGCCCGACGAGCGTCACCACTTGGCGCGCCAGATCGCCCGAGCGGCCGTGAAGTACGCCGACCTCTCGACGGATCGACAGCGCGACTACGTCTTCGACCTCGACCGGATGATCGCCTTCGAGGGCGATACCGGCCCGTACCTGCAGTACGCGCACGCTCGACTCCGGTCGATCTTTCGTCGACTCGACGCGCCCTTCGACCCCGCCGGGGTCGTGTTCGAGTTGCGCGAGGAATCCGCGCGCGACCTGGCCCTGGGGCTGGTGGCGTTCCCCGAAGCCCTGGAGGGCGCGTTGGCCACGCTGCATCCGCATCGCCTCAGTGGCTACCTCTTCGACCTCGCCCAACGGCTCACCACCTTCTACGAGGCGTGCCCCGTCCTCTCGGCCCCCGAACCCACGCGCAGCGAACGGCTGGCTCTCTGTGAGCTCACCTCGCGCACGTTGTCGCTGGGGCTCTCGCTACTGGGCATCGAGTCGCCCGAGCAGATGTAGCGACGTCCGCGGCACGTGGCGGTCGTCGGGTGGCGACCGGCACGCGCGGCCCCCGTGCATTAGTGTCGTGGGTGCCTCACAGCAGCGAAGTTGGTGAGATTCCAACGCTGTCCCGCAACTGTAAGTGGACCCCGTCGTCCGCGAAGCCAGGTCGCCTGCTGGGAGGAGATTTTCAAGACAGCTCTCGAGGTAAAGGGCGGTCGTTCGGATATCCATCCGTCGTCCACACCACTTCGACGGAAAGGAGATATCCATGTTCACGTCCCTCCGGTTAGCGCTGGCCCTCGCAGTGGGTGCCATCGCTCTGCCCCTATCCACCACGGCGTCGTCGGCGGCGACTTCGAAGCCATCGTGCATCGTGTCGCTGTCGCCCACGGCGACCGAGACGCTCTTCGCCATCGGTGCCGGACCCCAGGTCCAAGCGGTCGACAGTGATTCGAACTATCCGACGCACGGCCTGCCGACCAAGCGGGTGAACGCACTCAACCCCAGCGTCGAAGCGGTGCTGGGCATCTGCAAGTCGACGTCGGGCGCCAGTGCCAAGCCTGACCTCGTGGTGATCTCCTACGACGCCAACTCGATCAAGGAGAAGCTCGGTGCACTGGGCGTCAAGGTCGTTTCCCAGGACGCGCCCACCTCTCTGTCGGGCGCTCTGGCCCAGATCCGCCAATTGGGCGCCTTGAGCGGCCACGCGGTCGCGGCGAACGCCTTGGCGGCATCGATGTCGCGTTCGATCTCAGCCGACATCAAGTCGGTGCCGGCGCATCCGACGAAGTCACTCAGCGTCTACTACGAACTCGACCCGACGTACTACTCGCTCACCTCGGGAACGTTCGTCGGCTCGCTGATGAAGGACCTGGGCGTGGTGAACATCGCCGACGCCAAGGCCACCAGCGCCGACGCGGGGTACCCGCAACTCAGCGCTGAGTACATCGTGAGCGCGAACCCGAAGTTGATCTTCCTCGCCGACACCATCTGCTGCAAGATCACGCCGGCCAAGGTCGCCGCGCGCCCGGGGTTCGCCAAGGTGAGCGCCGTCCTCGACGCTCACGTGGTGAACCTCAGTGATGACGTGGCCTCGCGCTGGGGACCGCGCCTGACACTGTTGATGAGCCAGATCACCGGAGCCGTGAAGAAGGCGCTCGCCGACCAGCGACTCTGGAAGTAGGTCGCGCCGATGTCGAGCCCAGCCAGCGCGCGACGGGTCGTCCTCGTCGCCGCCGCGACTGCGGTGGCCCTGATGGTCGCCGTGGTCCTGGGTCTCGTCATCGGCCCCGTGTCGATCCCGACCACGCGGATCCTGGGTGACCTCGTCAGTCATCTGGGCCTCGGCCACTCCACCTTGACCTCCACCCAGTCGTCCATCGTGTGGCAGCTTCGCGCACCGCGCATGGTGCTGGGACTCCTCGCCGGGGCCATGCTGGCGGTGGCGGGAGGGACCTACCAGGGCGTCTTTCGCAACCCCTTGGCCGACCCCTACCTTCTCGGCGTGGCGGCCGGGGCCGGCTTGGGGGCCACCCTGGCGATCGTGGACGTCGCCAAGGCCGCCACGATCCCCACCTGGACGCCGGTTCTGGCCTTCGCCGGAGCCATGGTGGCGGTGACGCTGACCTGGTTGATCGGCGGGCGCTCGATGCGCTCGACCACGGCCACCCTGGTATTGGCGGGCGTCGCGGTCTCGGCGCTGTTCACGAGCGCCCAGACGTTCCTGCAGCAGCAGTCCTCGGCCCAGTCCATCGCCAACGTCTATATCTGGTTGTTGGGATCGCTCGCCAACGCGAGTTGGCACTCGGTCCTGGTCGTGGTCCCCTACGTCGTGGTGTGCGTCGTCGTCTGCGTGCTGGCCGGACGCGCGCTCGACGTGATGAGCGTGGGCGAGGACGAGGCGCGCTCGCTGGGTCTCTCGGTGCGCACGGTGCGTCTCGTCGTCGTGGCCGCGTCCTCGCTGGGTACCGCGGCGATCGTCTCGGCGGTCGGACTGATCGGTTTCGTCGGCATCATCGTTCCCCACATCGTGCGATTGTTGGTCGGAACCTCGTATCGACGGATACTGCCCATCTCGGTGGTGTTCGGTGCGGCGTTCCTGGTCTTGGCCGACACGGTCGCGCGCACGGTGATGGCGCCGTCGGAGCTGCCCCTGGGCGTGGTGACCGCGGTCATCGGGGCCCCGGTCTTCGTATTGATCCTGAGCGTGCGCAGGATGGGCAACGCGTGACGATGGTCCGACTCGATCAGGTGACGTTGCGAGCGGGAGCGACCACCTTGGTGAGCGACGTGAGCCTCGACGTCGACGGGGGCTCGTGGTGCACCATCATCGGCCCCAATGGCGCCGGTAAGACCAGTCTCGTGGCGGTGGTGGCGGGACTGCGCGCGCCCTCGAACGGCACTGTGGTGATCGACGGACAGCGTCTTGACCAGATGGGCGAACGCGACCGGGCGCGCCTGGTCGCCTACGTTCCCCAGCACCCCGAGGTCCCCGTCGGCATGACGGTCCAGGAGTACGTCTCCCTGGGTCGGGTGGCGTTTCATGGGGTCATGCGCGCACCGCGTACTCGCGACCGCGCGGCGGTCGCCGACGTGCTCGAACGACTGGAGCTGGACTCGTTCCGAGATCGTGACGGCGCGTCGCTCTCGGGCGGTGAACGTCAACGCATGGTGCTGGCGCGCTCCCTGGCCCAGGCGACGAAAGTGGTGGTCCTCGATGAGCCCATCACCGGCCTCGACGTGCGCCACCAGATGGACATCCTCGAACTATTGAAGAAGGAGGTGGCCGAATGCGGACTCACGGTCATCGCCACGTTGCACGACCTCACCTTGGCGGGACTGTTCACCGACCGGCTCGTCTTGTTGCATCGAGGTGAGGTCGTGAAGGACGGATCCGCGTACGACGTGATCCGTTCTGCCGAACTCGCGCAGAGCTACGGCACCACGCTGCGCGTGGTCAACGTCGACGGCAACGATGTCGTGGTGCCGGTTCGCGCCGATACTCGCGGGTAACGAGCGCTACCGCTCGCTCGAGGCGTGAATGTCGCGGTCACGAAACGTAACGTTCACCTGGCGCCGGGGGAGACAACGTTGCCCTCAACTAGAGTGGTGAAAAGACTTTAAGGGGATTATCGTGCGCCGCACACGAATCGTAGCAACCATCGGACCCGCTTCTGAGAGTGACGAAGTCCTCCAAAACCT
>Ga0209698_10000420_pt1 | contig 48774 bp, 51 predicted proteins | sample LitLauG_LLR_2012_FD_187203 | JGI IMG/M metagenome (GOLD analysis project Ga0209698, IMG submission 187203) | Freshwater sediment microbial communities from Pennsylvania, USA - Little Laurel Run_MetaG_LLR_2012 (SPAdes) (version 2) | ecosystem: Environmental > Aquatic > Freshwater > Creek >...
CCCAAAGACCATGCGATTGAAGGTCTCGGGCAACTCGTTGGCGCCATTACGCAGAAGCTGGTTGGCGACATCTGCGGACATGGCTTTGCCGTTGGCCACGAACGGCTCATTCGTCGCTACGAACACGATCTGGCGATAGTGTCCGACCGGCGCCACGAACAAGCTTGCGAGATATTGATCGAATGAAAGCGGCGTGCGTCCGTCAGGCGGTGGATAGCGCGCCCCGCCGGGGGCAGGCTTGCCATCGGACAGGATCTGCTCGAACCGCGACACCAGCGCAAACCCGTTGGGCACCCGATAGAAGGTGAATTCGCCATAGCTTGCGTTGGTCAACGCGTTGGTGAGACGCTGGGCTACATAAAGCAGCGTTGGACGCGATCGATGGCCGATAGCGAGTGGGCGCGGCAACGGCGGCGCGGGCACGGTCGTCGCCGGCGGCGGCCAGGGAAAGGCGGGAAGGATCTGGGCCCCCGACTGGCTGAGTGAGGGGCCTCCGTCGAATCCGCGCGTGCCCGTATTGGCGCCTCGGCCGTAGCCGGCAGAATCGGCGTTGGGGCCGGTATCGCTGTCCGAGACGCTAGCGTGGCGGCTGCCTCTGCCGTAGCCGGCGCGATCGGCGTTGGGCCCGGTATCGTTGTCGGCAATTCCGGTGTTAGCGCCTTCGGCTCTGATGGGGCACTCTGCGCCATAACCGCGTCCGGGCCTGTCGGCGCCATCGGCGTCCGTGAGCCCGGTTTGGCGCCCGCGGCCGGCGCTGTCGCCGCTGTCGCGATCGGTAAGGCCCGTAATAGTGCCGTAGTCCGGCAAGTCGTTTCTATCTTGATCGGAAATGCAGGTGCGACGACGCGACGGCTGCGCATAGGCATCGCCCACAATTGTCGCCAACGGTCCGCCGCTTACAAACGCCAGCCCCGTGACTGCTGCGAAAAATGAACGCCGATGGATCGTCTTCACCTGGCTTCCCCCCGGGCCGCCCAGAAATTAGATGCAAGAACGGCCCGCGCCAATACCCGCCGATAGATATCCGGGCCGCCGCCTGCCGCCCTCATGACCGGGGAGCATCAAAACCAGAGGCCCCCAAGGCCGCGATTGAGGTGAGTGTCGCATCGCGGTTGCGGGACGCTCGCCAAGCGACCAGCGCTGGGACGGCTACTCCGCCTGGGCCCGGTAGAGGCCTATGAAATATACGCGCCCATCGGATTTCCTGAATCTATAGCTCATTCCACGATTATATCCGACCGCCTCCCAACGCCGGCTTGTACAGCACCGATGCATCGCCCAGGAACCACGAGTAGCCGAAATATGATGGCAAGACGCTGATTTCTGGCTGTGGCGGCTTCAAGACGTTGAGGGATGGGATGCAATTGTGCCCGATGGCGGCTCGGCCGGCTCGATATCAGCGCGCACCACGTCCTGCCAGGCGGCGAACAAGTCGGGAGCAGGCTGATGGGTCGCGGCGTCCACAATCTCGTTCATGTGTTGACGAAATGGTTCCCCGTACTGCGAGGCCACGACGCGCCATAGGGCGCGCGCGCCTGGCCACATGCTCATCATCCGGCGCTGGCCGGTGACTTGGGAATGGAATGCCGCCGCGTCGAGCATACCTTCCTTGTGCTGGAGGTAAGAATCTTCGGCGCTGACGAAGATGGCGCGACCGATCAAGAGGAACTGCCCAAACTCTTCTCGCGTAAGTGTCTGAGGTTGAAACATGCCGGTATTGAACACGTGCGCGAGTTCGCCGCTGGCAGCTTCCATGGATTGCTGACCGATACGGTCTGCGCGTCCCTGTTGCATAAGGGCGCGCTGGTTGCGTTCGGCCTGACGAATCTGAAAGCCGATGAACAGCAGCGTGATGACGAGTGTAAAGTTGCCAAGCACGGTCGCCACCGCAGCCCAATTCTCAAGATTCATCGATCGCTCCCCACCGCCCCATGGTCGCCGGCCATGAAAGGGTAAGGCGGACCTGGTCGCAAGGTCCCCAAACGGCCGCTCGCCCGTAAAGGCGGCGCGCCTAATGCTGGTCGAACCGGATCCGGACAGCAGGCGAATTGTTACCCGCCGACCCCCGTGTCAACTTCAAACCGGGCCCACCGATCCGGCGTGGAAAAGGGTCAACTTGCATCGGCGCCGGTGTCGAATTCGGGCAAGCTCGCGCGTCTGGAGCATGAAGGGACCGCAAAGGGGCGCTCCCCGCCAGGAGGCGAACGATGCAATACGCACTGCTCATCTATGAAAATGAAGCTGTCTATGGGCCCGACAAGCAAGGCCCGGCGATGACCGCCATTCGCGCCAAGCACATGGCGTTTATCGAGGAGTTGGGCGCCAAGCGCGTTGCCGGCGCTGGCCTGAAAAACACCTCGGCGGCGACGACCGTGCGCAGCACGGCGGGTAAGAAGGCTGTCCATGATGGCCCATGGGCGGAAACGAAGGAGCAGCTCGGCGGCTTCTACGTCGTCGAAGCTGCAGACCTTGACGCGGCCATCGCGTTGGCCAAGCGCGTGCCCTTGCAGCCTGATGGCGCGATTGAGATTCGTCCACTGCTTCGCCAGGGTCCAGGCTGAGTGACGCTTGATCTGACGTTTCGGGAAGCGAGCGCGCGCGTGATCGGCGCGCTCGCTTCTCGCTTTCGTAGTCTCGACATCGCCGAGGACGCGTTCGCCGAAGCCTGCGCCCGCGCGGCGAAGGCTTGGCCGCGTGACGGCGCTCCGCGAGACGGGCCCGCGTGGCTCTACCGCACAGCGTTCCGCGCCGCGCTTGATCATATTCGGCGCACAAAGACCGCTGAACGCCTGGCCCCAGAGCCGCCCTCGGTCGAACCCAACGCAGAGGACTTGATGATCGATGACGCGCGCCAAATTCCAGATGAACGGTTGCGGCTCATCTTCGTCTGCTGCCATCCAGCTGTCGCCCCTGAAGCGCGCGCGGCGCTCACGCTCAAGCTTGTCTGTGGACTGAGCACGAGGGAGATCGCTCGCGCCTTTCTGACGCCGGAGCCAACCTTGGGGCAGCGTATTGTGCGCGCCAAACGCAAGATCGCCGAAGCTGGCGTGCCGTTCGAGATCCCAGGCCCCGAGGCATGGCCCGAGCGCCTCGACGCAGTACTTTCGACGCTCGAGATCGCCTATTCCAAGGCGCATGAGGATGCAGCGCTCGCTGGCCCTTATGCGGGGTTCGCCGAAGAAATGCTCACCGTGACCCGCGTGCTTGCCGAACTCGCGCCGTTGGAACCCGAGGTGCATGCGCTGGCGGCGATCGTACGATATGGGGAGGCGCGCCGCCCCGCACGGCTGGATGAAGGTGGCGCGATGACGCCGCTCTCCGAACAAGACCCGTGTCGATGGAACCGCACGCTGATAGAGGAAGCTGAGGCGTGCCTGCTGCGCGCGGCGGACCTAAATCCCGCAGGCCCACGCGCGCTGCAAGGCGCGATACAAAGCGCCTGGTGCGCACGGCGCAGCCTTGCCGACCCGGCGCCCTGGTCGATCGTATTGGCGCTCTATGAAGCCCTGTTGACGCTGCGCGACGATCCGGTCGTGCGTCTCAATCGCGCGGTAGCGCTCGCGGAGGTCTTAGGACCGCAAGCGGCTCTAACAGAAATTGAAGCGCTCGATGCTCGTGCCCTTGGGGAGTTTCCCCCTTACCATGCCGTACGCGCCGATCTGCTGCGCCGGCTGGGGAGCGTGGAGGAGGCGCGCGCCGCCTACCTTCGCGTCCTTGCCCTTGACCCCGCGCCGGCCGAGAGGCTTTGGCTACAACGACAAGTGCGAAGGCTTGCGCCGTCAACATAAACGAGCGGCTTGGGGGACGCTTAAAGCGACCCCCAGCATGACGGGCGCCCGGTTGGGAGCTATCCCGCGGGTTGTGGAACCGAGGATGGGGCAATCGCTGTCGCGGAGCTGGCGCTTGGCGACGCGACGGGGTCTGCCAGTATCCGAGCTAGAAGTGGGGCGTGGCATGTCAGAGCTTTGGGCAGCCAAATACCTGGCGCCGCTGAGACGCTGCCGCGGGGTTGCAGCTTTGCGCAAAGCCCGTCGCCAACTATCTACGCAACTAAAAGAGGCCCCGACCCGCAAGGTGCTGGCAATCGGGGCAGACCTGATCGCCTCTGGGTATGAGTGGGTTGGGTTTGAGATCATAGCAGCGCGAGCCGATGTGCTGGCGCGGATGACCCCCAAGAAGGTCGAATCGCTCGGGGATGGTTTGACAGACTGGGGAAGAATTGACGCTTATGGCGTACTACTCGCGGGCCCGGCTTGGCGCGCGGGCGCTCTTACCGACGTAGACATTCTGCGCTGGGCGAGGTCTAGCAATCTCTGGAGGCGGCGCGCTGCGCTGGTGGCGACCGTGCCGTGGAATACGAAATCCCGAGGCGGCGCCGGCGACGCGCGCCGGACATTGCTGATTTGCCAGGCGTTGGTCGACGACAGGCAAGAGATGGTGGTCAAGGCGATGAGCTGGGCGTTGCGGGCGCTGGTTCCATGGGACCGTGAGGCTGTGGAACGATTTCTACTCAAGCATGACCTAAAGTTGGCCGCGCGCGTAAAGCGTGAGGTGCGCAACAAGCTGTCGACCGGCAGAAAATCTGGGCGCACAAAGCAACCTCCAAAGTCCTAGCGGGAGCGACAATAACCGGCGAACTCGCGCCCGCATCGGCTCGAGTTCTTAAATGGCGGTGGCGCCAGTAGCGCCTCGCTGGCCACGGCAGCGCCCCCCGCCTATAAGCCGGCCCGCGTTGATGCAGATCAAATACCCGTGGTTGACGGGAGCGTAGCTGTCCCCAATCACAGACAAAATGTGATGGCTCCGAGTGCGACGCGCCGCGACCCGTCTTTCGAATGTCACTTGGGCCGGGCCCAGCGATCAGCGCTTCAGACAGGGAGGAATCCCATGATCGGCATTGGAAGATCTATCAGGATCAAGGGCGATCCGCTGGCGGCGATGGCCTTTGCCAAGGACATGGTTGAGCACATCAAGAAATGGCCAGGCGTCACTCGCGCTGTATGCTGGCAAGGTTTGAGCGGTCCGACCGGAACGCTAGTGTTCTTCTCAGAGTGTGCAGACCTCGCCACGTTCGACAAGATCAACACCTACATGGCGGAAGATAAGACCTATTGGTCCAAGGTTGCGCAGGCGCGTGACAAGGGCTTGTTCGATTTGTCCTCGTCGCAAGACATGCTTATGCGTCAGCTCTGAGGAACCGACACATGGCGCGCTGAACGTTGTGATGGCGCTCAGCGCGCCGTGTGGGCGCATGCGTCGGGCAAGCGCACGCCGCACTGGAGTTGCCTTGAAGCTATCTGGGCGAGAGGCCACGTATGATGGGCGAAGGGTAGGATTGGATTTGTCATGAGGTTGGTTGAGTTCGAACATAACGCCGTCATGCTCGACAAACGTCAAAAGACGCTTGTGAATCCCGAGCAAGTCGTCGCGGTTTATGATGCGTTGCCGGCGGGCAAGGGTACCCACATCGAACTTGCTGATGGGCGGGTCTTGACCGGCGTGTCCCAGAGCGTGGAAAGCGTCCGCAAGATGCTTGAGGAGGTGGGCGAAAGCCGCAAACGCGTGCAAGAACCTGCCTAAGGTCCAAATCGCCTCAATGGGCGAGGAGCTTTCGCATTGCCGCCGCCGCTCTCCGCCAACCGAAGTTCGCGTTGCGCCGGACCCAGCCTCAAAGGCCGAGTTAGGCGAGATCAGACGGTAGGAGCGGGCGGGGCAGAGCGGGTGATGTTGTGGCGCATGACAGCAGCCTCGCCGCTTTTGAGCGTTGACGCGCCAGTTGGGCGTGGGGATGAACCGTCCCTGAAGATCGATACCCTATTTCGTTCAAGCGCTCGGAACTATACCTCAAGCGATGAACCGCTGGAGAGTGACATGCGAGTCTTGATGGCCGCGGTAGGCGCACTGATTGTCACAACATTGAGTGGGACGGCCTACGCGCTTAACCCACAACCCCTGCCGCCGGGCCTGCATGGCAGCGGCCATGCAGCGTCGAATTCTGTTATGGTTCATCCCATTCGAGGCTATGGCTACGAGCCCGCTGATCGGTGCGCCCAACTTCGCACGCGACACGCCCGCGCACACTGCTTGGCGCGCCTCCATCTGCACCCGGAACGAACGCCGCCGGCTCAGCACTAGTCGAATTTCGGCCGCAAACGAATGTCGACCGAGACTTGGGAGGGACGAATTTGCGGTGATTTTCACCGCGCCTGGTCGAGACACGGCGTCGTTGTGCTTAGCGCGCAACTAGCTGCCGCTTGAATTGATCCATGTCTATGACTTCCCAGTCCTCGGCAATCCTCAATTGATCGATGCGTTGAAAGTGCATGCCAAAGGCGACGATCTCGCGCCCCGTGGGGGTCTCGCCAAACATCGATCCAACGTGGCGTCCATGGGCGGTCCATCGGATGGCGACCGTATTGTGCTGTTGGATCACCTGGTCGATTAGCAGATTGTAGTCGGCCAGTCCTTGATGCACCCAAGCGCCTCCCGCCTTGAAATCCGCGAGCGTCAAAGAGGCGCCATTCGAGTGGTGCACATAGGTGGGTGACACCAGCGCATCCAATTCCGACCAAGCCGCCCTGTTGAAGGCGTCCCAAAACGCACGGACCAAGCGCTCCATGCGTTCGGCATGCCGCTCTTCGGCGCCCTCCGCTGCGGCCGCTGCTGAGGGTGTCGATGTAAGGAGCGGCAACGCTGCAAAGGCGGCGATGGCCCGGCGCGTAGGAATGCGGCGTTCGATATTTTTCATGACATCCCATCCTCTTTGGGCGAATTCTGGCGATAGCCGACAGCCCGGTGACTGAAAACGGCGAAAGCGAGCCTAGCGGATACAGGTGAGGCGAGCGGGCAGAGGTCGAGTACCTCCGTCAGTCGCTGAAATTGGCGCCCCGCCCGTCGCGGGTGAAGCTGCCGCTCGCTCCTTACATCGACCGCGCGCCCCATACCTTATGTCCCTTCCGCATGCGGGGTCAGCGCGCGGACGCGGCGCAGAGGGAGCTGGGTGTGGCAATGCGGCATGGAATGACGCTGACCGAAGTACGCAAGAGGGGCGAGGTCACGTCGCCCACCAGGCTTTTAGATCGGGCAAGAAGCGACGTTGTCTATGCTGGATTTCGGATGTCGAGGCAGCCTGGGGGGCGCCAGATTATGCGCACTTTCTGCATGGGCTGGGTGAATTCTCCCGGGTGATCATGTTCGCCAAGCGCGGAGCGGGCGACAAGCGCGCCTGCCCGGCGCGATGCCGGCGGCGCCAAGTGCGAGCGGCCTGACGCAGTTGGCAGGCATTTTAGTCTATTGAGACTGTTTGCCGTCAGGCTCCGTCGCGATGGCGTAGGGGTTGATTGTGCGATAACCTGGCGGCACGCCGAACAGCGCGGGGTTTTGGCGTTGGCGCTGAAGACTGGTGGCTTCGAACAACACGCGGTCGTTTTCGCGAAGACTGAGCACAATGCCATCCGATGTAATACAAGCGCTGCGTTGCAAATCTGACGTGGATGCGTGGCGCCACTGGTGACCAGAATAGCCGGCCACTCTGCAATCGGCGACGCTATGCGCGCTTGATGCAGAGAGTGTCGCCCACTGCGTTTCGAGCGGCTGGGGTGCGTCCCCATCGGCGATTCGCAGCGCGACGCCGCCGCCGCTCGGGTCCACTGCGGTTGCAATCGGCGCATCAGCCGTAGGTGCTATCTCGCTTTGCTGGATAGTCGGATTGAGAATGTAGGCCCCGCCTCCAACATGATCGAACACAACCGTGGCGCGTCCATACCGCAGCAATGTAGATTCGATGCGGAAATCGGCGCCATCGCGGTAGACGACGGTGCGAGTCGCCGCGCCCGCGCCCTCGGGGTTAGCGTAGCCTTCGATGCGGTAGGCATTCGCGTTGAAGGTTGGATAGGCGGGCGCGCCCAAACCACACCCGCCAATGAGAGCGAGGAAAATTAGCATCAAGAGTGCGGGGAGAGGCATTGCTGTTCCGGTTAGTGGCCAATGCTCGGTAGAATCCAGAAAGCGCTCATCAACAGGGTAGTTGCCAGCACAGAAACGATAAGCATCATGAGCAAATGGCGACCCCTGCCGCCGCCTCGCGCCTCCTGCGATGTTAATTCTGTGTGGCCTTGGACGTTTCTCACGCTGAACGCTCCTATGCTGGGGTGTCAACGCGGGCTCAAGCATAAGGGGTACACATCAGGTGCTTAGTCTAAGCGCGGTCCAGCTGAGGTCGCCGGAAGAGTTTGTAGAACCAGCAAAAGTGCACGCTTAAAACACTGCAGCTATTGGCGGCAGTCAGCGTGAACGTGCTCCCGCCTCGTTCTCGACCCGGAGGTCGCCGTCGGATCTTTGCCATCATCATGCGCACAAGCGTGTCGCCAACGCTGGGGGCCGGTTGGTAGTCGCCCGGCCATCCGTCTCCATCGCTGGCGGCGATCATGAAGTGCGCCCTCACGCCTGTAGCGCCGACAGGGACGGTTCCCGAGCGGCTGGATTGTCGAGGTCGCGCGCGAGACAATGCCAGCCTGGCGAGATCACCCCGAGCCGCGGAGTTGGATTCCGACGGCGGCGATTGAACCATCAGTACTTGGAGGGTGTCAGCCTCCAAGTTCCGACGACCAGGCGATGATCAATTGTTGAGCACGATGGCGGCAATAAGACCCGTAGCGATCGCCGCTAGGACGAATCGGCCATTTGACTCGCGCCATTCATATCCGCGCGGCGGTTGGCGTAAATGGTGCTGGCGATAGTCGACCCGTTGCGCGCCTTGCCAATTGTCGTAGCCCATCCGTTCACCGCGCCGCCACTGATGGTTACTTTGTTGTTCTCTACCCCAGCCGCGATGGTTGCCTATATTCTGTTGCCCTTGGACCGAGCTTTGGTTGCCGTAGCTTTGTGCGTCGGCGGTGCTCGCACCGCTCGCGGCAGACACAAGCGTCGCGAGTGCGATGATGAGGAACTTCATAGTGGTTAAACTTTCGATGTGCGCTCGAAGTTGAGGCTTATGGAAAACATCGCGCAGGCGACGCCGTTCCCGCGGCATGAACGCTAATCTGCGGCGTGGTGGAGACGATGGGATCAGTGCGCGACGGCGACCTCCGCGTTTGACAACGACGCGCGCACCTCCGCGACAGCTTCCTCAAACCAATCCCGATCCTGTTTTCCAAGAATCGTCATCATCACCAACACGCATTTGTCACATACGAAGATGTGGGGACCTGCGATCAGCCTGCGCGCCTGTCGGCTACTCGCGGCACAGAACGAACATTGGATGATTGACTGTGTCATTGGGTAAAAAGGATCGCCGCTGAATGTCTTACCCGCCCCGGCGAACCAATCGATCGGGCGCAGGAATTGTTCCTCTGTGTGATGTGCGATCGAAGTGTATTCTTTGTCCCGGCGGAGCGCGCCTTTCAGGTCGGGCTGAATCGACGGACCTTCGGGGACCGCTCACGGTAAGGGCATCATTCGCGCCAACCCTGCTGCGCCAGAGGGATTGTCAGCCGCGGGGAACGCGGTCGCCGGGGGCATTTATGACGTCTCGTTAGCGCGCTTGTTAGGCTGAGGGCGCCACTCTGTGCGATATCGTACATGTCTATCCTGGCCGTCTGAGGCGAACGCGTGTTACGAATGTCGTGTCGGCTATTCGGGCCACGGACGTGGCGCTGACTGGGAGACGCGGGACGCTTGCCCGCGTCGGCGTTGGAGAATGCGCGTGTCACGGCTCCTTCAATCGGCGGTCAAAAATCGCATACTCGCCGCGCTCCCGGAGTCGGAATTCGCATTGATCGCCGGGCATTTGTCGCACGTCGAGCTCGCGCTCGGACAAAGCCTGCACCGCGCTGGCGAGCCGATCGTGCACGTCTATTTTGTCGAGAGCGGGTTTATTTCAGCGCTCGCTGTGCTTTCGGACGGTCAACCGCTGGAAATTGGCTTGATCGGCGCCGAGGGCGCAGCCGGCATTTCGGTCATTCTAGGCGCTCGCAATTCCTACAGCGAGACAATGTGCCAAACCGGCGGCGGCGCCTATCGCGTGACCAGTGTAGCTCTTAAGGAGGTTGTCTCCCACGCGCCACACCTGGGTGATCTCCTTTTGCGCTATACGCATGTTTTTCAGGTTCAAGTCGCGCAGACCGCGGCCTGCAACGCGCATCATGAACTTGGACAACGGCTTGCTCGCTGGCTTCTGGCTGCTCACGATCGAAGTGGGGTTGCGGAATTGTCGCTGACGCAAGATTTGATCGCCGTGATGCTGGGCGTCAGGCGGTCGACGGTCAGCATCGCGGCGAGCACGCTGCAAAGAGCTGGCCTCATTCGCTACCAGCACGGACGCATCACCGTCCTTGATCGAACGGGGCTCGAGCGCGCCGCCTGTGAATGCTACGAGGCCGTCGCTAAGGAATATCGCGCGCTGTTCGGGGTCTATCCATTGATCCTGGCGCCGGCCAAGGATCTGTCCAACCAGACCTAGCCCTTTAGACCGCGGTGGGGGTGATTTTCCTTCTGCCGGTGACGCGCTATATCATCATTCTTCATCCCCTGGAGGTCGACTTTGCCTCGGTATTTCTTCCACACCACGAACGGCAGGCACACCCCGGACGCCGAAGGTATAGACCTTGCCAACGTTTCCGCCGCCCAAACCGCCGCCATCAAACTGGCGGGTGAACTTCTCAAGGACGCACCCGACTTGCTGCGCGAAACAACAGACCTCAAGGTTGAGGTGATGGACGCCAAGGCTGTAACGCTGTTCACGGTGCTTGTGACGGTGTCCCACCCCGCAGCCGCGCAGAACGCAGCCGAGCCTTCGGCAGCGTAGTCAAGACGCCTTCCTCCGCCGGGAGCCGTTCGCGAATTTTGACGCTTCGGCCCGCTCGGCGCCCTCGAAGCGCCCGCGCCAGGTGCTGGGACGTTTGCCCGGCTGAACCGAACCAAGCGCCGCCATTCCGCGATTTCCGGCCTCATCATTAGACCTGCATTGAGCAGTCGCATTGACGGCATCTTCCGGTCATTGATGCCTTGGAGGTTTTGGAGCAAATGGACGTTCGCATGGCTAAGTCGCCGAGATTGTTAAGTGCTCACGCCCTTAAAGCGCGGGAGAAGATCCGCGCGACGCTCAAGGACCTCGACGACATTGAGGAGACAACAACTTACGGCAATCCGACTTTCAAGGTTGGCGGCAGAGCGTTCGGGGTTTTAGATTCCTATGAAGGGCGGGATTGCCTGTGGATGCTCGTTGACGCCATAGAGCGGGACCAACTCCTCTCCGAACGGGGTTGGTTTCCTTCCCCCTACGACCCTCGAAAGACTGCGCTGTGTTGTTATTTGGATGCCATCGACTGGCGCAGGGCTAAGCCGCTCTTACGCAGCAGCTATGAAATAGCGCGATCGTCGAAGAGTAAGCGCAGGCCCCGGAAGTGAGGACGGATCGGGTAGGCGCGGCGCGGACCGGCTTGCACTTCATATAGCCAAGACTGGAAACGCTTAAGAGCGTGTCGGGAAAGTTGGCTCTCTTCGCGGCACACCGGGCTCGTTTGCAGATTCGCTGCTCTATGATCGTTATCCGCGAGGAAAAGCAGCTTGTACGACAATCGGGCAGGCGATGGGCCGTTCAAGCACCAAGAGATTTTCCTAGCTTAGCCAAGCGCGGGCGGTCAGAAGAATGGGTTGACCGATCCGCGCGCAACCCTTGAGGGAAACGCTATCGGGCGAGGCGTGAATGGCGACTTCCAATTCGGCCAGAACGCGAACGGCCACGCTGCTTACTCTGGGCGCGCTGGTTGTCGCTACGGTATTGGGGTTTCTTTATTTGCAGGCGCGAAGCGGGGAACGGACCACCGACGACGCCTTCGTGGACGGGGATGTGGTTGTAGTCGCTGCGGAGACTGCTGGCCGCGTCGAGAGGATCTACGTGACGGACAATAGCTTGGTGCGTCAGGGCGCGCCGTTGCTGGACGTTGATACCGACGACTTGAGATTAAGTCTGGATGAGGCGACGGCTGGGCTGGATGCAGCAGAGGCGCAACGCTCCAGCCTGCCTGCGAGCGCGCCGGTTTCGAGCGTGCGCGCCGCTGCTGCAGCCATGCGCGCGGCCAGAGCCAAGGTGGCGCGCGTCAATTTGGCGATAGCAAGGGCGAGGCCTCTCGCGCCGATTACTGGATATGTAGCCCGGCGTGTGGTCGCTGTCGGTACATCGGTGCAACCCGGCCAACCTTTGATGGCGATTGTGCTGCCGGCGGTTTGGGTGACCGCAAACTTCAAAGAAACCGACACCGCCGATTTGAGAGCCGGTCAGCGGGTCGATATCGAGATCGACGCCTATCCAGGAGTGCGTCTCACTGGCAGCGTCCAAAGTGTCCAGCGCGCGTCTGGTCAAGCCTTCAGTTTACTGCCGCCGGAAAATGCCAGCGGCAATTTCGTTAGAACCGTTCAGCGTGTTCCGGTAAAAATCGCGTTCGATTCCGTTCCTGCAGGTCTCCAGTTGGGGCCCGGATTGTCAGCACGCGTCAGCGTCCATGTCCATTCATGAGATAGACGCCCATTGGACGCCGGATCGATCCGCCGCTGGGCCCCACAATCCTTGGCTGATCACAATCATCTTATCGCTCGCCACCTTTATGGAAGTGTTGGACACCTCGATCGCCAATATCGCGCTTGGTCATATCGGGGGCAGCCTGTCGGCGAGCTATGACGAGGCGACTTGGATCTTGACGAGCTACCTCATCGCCAACGCGATTGTCGTGCCCCTCAGTGGTTGGTTCGCGGAGCTTCTCGGTCGGAAGCGGTATTACATGATTTCCGTGGCGCTGTTCACGATAGCGTCAGTCGCGTGCGCATTTGCACCATCCATTAGCTGGCTGATCGTGTTTCGCGTGTTGCAAGGGGTCGGCGGCGGAGGATTGGCGCCGTGCGAGCAATCTATGCTCGTCGACACTTTTGCGCCGAGCCGTCGAGCGCGCGCGGTCTCGATCTACGGTTTGGTGCTGATCCTTGGGCCCGCATTGGGGCCCACCATCGGCGGCGTGATTACTGAATTCGCCTCCTGGCGTTGGCTCTTCCTGATCAACATTCCAGTTGGGATTATATCACTTGCACTTGTTGCATGGCTGGTCTGCGAGCCTGAGGCGCTGAGGGCGGAGCGCGCAAGAAGGCAGAAGTTAGCGCCCAACTTGGATGTTGCGGGGATTGGGCTCGTAGCGCTTGGACTAGGATCGCTTCAGTTTGTCATAGATCGCGGTCAGCGTTCGGATTGGTTTGCAAGTACTGTCATTTGCACGTTCGGATTGGTCGCCGCGGCCTCGCTTATACTTCTGTGTATTTATGAACTGCGACGGAAGAATCCCATTTTGAATCTAAGGCTCTTTGGGGACAAGGCCTTCGCTTCAGCTAGCGCGCTCATGTTGATCACGGGCGGATTGCTTTACGCCACTACCCAAATCGTGCCGGAATTCATGCAGCAGGTCATGGGCTATAGCGCCTCATGGGCCGGCTTGGCGATGACTGCGAGTTCGGTCGCGACGATCATTTCCACGATGGCGACCGCAGTTGCGGCCAGCAAATATCCAGCGTGGCGCTTGATTGGCTTGGGTCTCGTCATCGAGGCCGTTGGCCTTGCTCACAGCTCGCTTATCGCCGGCGACATGGATTTCTGGACTATCGCAGTAGATCGCGTTTGGTTGGTTGCGGGCCTGCCGCTCATACTGGTTCCGCTCACCACCGGGGCATATTCGAGCCTAAGCGCGCGCGCGACTGGGGAGGCCTCTGCCTTCTTAAATCTGTTTCGCAATATTGGCGGCGCCATGGGAATTGCGTTAGCCCAAACCGTCCTGGCGCGCAGAGCCCCGGTCCATGTGGCCCAACTCGCGGAACGGGTGTCGCCACTCGATCCACGATGGCGGCTGGCGAGCCAGCTTGCGCCTTATGAGCTGAATCCGCTCTACCAAAATGGGCCGCTGAGCTCCCTACGTGGTGTTCGCCTGCTCTTCAGCGAGGTGAATCGCCAAGCGCTGGTTTTGTCCTATATTGATGTGTTTTGGTTGTTGGCGGTGGTGGCGGTCTCTGCCTTGGTGCTTGTGCCCTTTCAGAGGCCTTCACCGGTGGTGGCAAATGCCGGCTCGTAGCGCGGCGCCTCCTGGTCCAATCACCGCCGAAAGTCGCGCGGATGGACTCGCGCTCCGTCGATCTCGCGCCGCATTAGAGCAGCGCTTGTGAGCGGCGGGTCTTGGCGGACCTTGCCGTTAATGGGTATTCAACATTCTTCTCGAGCATCACTTGAACCAGCACAATTGCTCGGAGGTGGCGAGTAGTTTGCCCGAGCGGGTCCATAAATTGACTCGTGAGCCGACGGTTGAATGGGCGGCCCGGGTGCCGATAGCCCTAATGGCCCACAGGCGCCGGGTAGATTGAGTAATTGGTCCGCGGCGCTGGCTTCGCGGCGCTTATCGCGCCATTGGCGCAGCTACCTGAGATGGCGCATGTTCATTGGTCGCGGGACGCGCCGGAACGCGCATGATGAAACTCACCCCACGCGCTTCGATGGAGATTTTCATCTCGCCGCCCATAGATCGCAGCGTATTGCGTGCGAGCTGCAGCGCAGATGCGCCAAGCTCGCGCGTGGCCATGGCCGCGCTCGTCTGCTTAGCGTCGCGCTCGGCTAGCCGATCCCCCGCCGCCAAAATCTCAAGTTGAAGCTGCGCGCAACCGCCCGCGAAGACCGCCCGCGACGCGATCTTGATGGCGCCGTTAACTGCGAACTCCGAGGCGGCAGAAAGTACCGATCTCAAGCACTGGTCGAGTTTTTGTCTATCGCCGATCCAAATCTGGGGCGCCTCTTCGAGCGCGAGCGAGACACGTGTCGTGGCAGCGTGCAGAATAGGCTTCACGCGCGCACTGGCGTCGTCGACGAGCTCGGTAAGATCAAAAGCACTAATGTCAGATTCAACGCGGCGCGCATCTTCCAAAGAAATGGCTAGTATTTGGTTGAGTGTCGAGGAGAGCCGCATTGCGGCCTCAAGTACGCGCTCGATATCGCCGATCTCATCTTGGCGGCCTTTGTCGATGGCGGCTTCCTTCAGAAGTTCGCTGTAGCCGATGATCTGGTTGAGCGGGGTCTTGAGGTCATTGCCAACGTTGGCGAGGAAAGACGCCTTCGCCTTGGCGACTTCTTCGGCCACTCTCGCACGCGAGAGCGCAGCCTCGGCGGCACGCTGGGCGGTGATGTCGCGAGTGATCGCAACCATCTCCACGACTTTTCCAGGTTCATTGTCATCGAACAATGGCGCGGCGCTCTGATCCATCCAAAGCCGTTTGCCGGAAAGCCCTATGACTTCGAATTGAAGCTGGACGGAATTGCCTTTGAAGACGCTGCTGACGGCTTCGCGGAACGCATGATGATGTGCCGGATCGATCAGCTCAAGGAGGTTGCGACCGCGAAGCTGCTCGGCAGAGTCCGCATCGATCATGGCGAGGCCTGCCGGATTGATGTCGATCAGCGCGCCGTCCGGTCCTACGCGTTTCACGCATTCTGGCACGGAAGAGAAGATCGCTCCAAAGCGCCCGTCGTCTTTCGTAGGTCGGTGCTCATTCGGCATTTTTAAACCTTCGCCAGTAGACAACGCCAATGTGCCGAAAGTGTTAACCGTGGACACTGCTCGGGGCATGTTTTTACGTCTTGGCGCCCAAATCCCCGACTTATCGAGAATTGGCTTCAAGGCGTCCTCGACGGTTCCACCGTCTGGGCCGCAATAACAGGAATGGCGCAATAGCTGGCTGCTTGGCCCGGCGGCACTGGCTGTTGCGGTGAGTGAAAATGGACGGGCGCGGAGCGATCCGCTTTCGTCCTGTTTGGGCGAAGGTCGCACTTCGGCGACATTGGGCCCTCTCTAGCTGACGCGGGCGTCACGATTTGGGCGACTTCGCAGGCGGTGAGTTTGTAAGCTAAGACGGGCCGTGGCGCTTTGCGGACGCTCGCCTAACGTGTGACCATGACCTCCCATGAAGAGGCGATATTCCTACACGTTGTTATTTACGCTGCCCGCGCTGTTGATATCGGTCGTGCTCGGATATCCCCTCAACTTCCTCCTCAATGTCCTTCTGTGGCTATTCGTTTACGGCGATACCGGCGGGCCGCAATGGGTCGAGTACGTTATTGCAGTTTCCCCGATCGCGATTCCCGCGACGCTGTGGTTGGCGCTTCTCTGGGCAGCCTATCTTGTCGGCAAGCGCAAGGATCGAACTGCCGGCCAGTAAAAGGTTAGGGCCAAGCCAGGTCGCCAGCTGAACCTTTTGGCGGGTTTAACCCCTCATTGCGCGCGCTCAAAGACAACCCGGTAGCCGCAGGTTCAACATCCGCTGGGTGATGGATGTGAGCTGCCAGGACGAACAAGATGTAAGAGGGATCGCAGGTGGAAATTGGAGATATGCGAACGTTTGGCGCCCTGCGTGACGCGGCGCCTGCTCCGGACGAGGCCGAGCGCCTCTCCGATCGCCAGCTGCACGCGGCCACCGCCAATCCTGACCATAGCGAAGCCGGCCGGCGAGCTGCTGGGGAGGCATTGCGCGCCCGTGGCTTCGAGCCTCAGCATTGGCGCGTCCGCGTACCCAGCTTTATCGACCTGGCCGATCTGGCGCGCTGCAAGATGCTCTTCTTCGGCTGGAACCACAGGGCCCGCATTGCTTCGCTAACGCTCGTGTCGCTTCTGCTTCTGGCGAGCGCCTGCTCGGTTGTCCTGCAAAGAATTGAGTTCGCCGGGCCGCTTCTACTCGCGGCGCTCGGATGGGGAATAGTTTGGGTCCTAGCGGCCGCGTTTCGCCCTAAGCCGGCGCGTATCGTGGTAGTCGCAAGACCGTTGCCGCGTCGCTTCGCAGTGTCATTGCGTCGGATGATCCATCGGGAATTACGGCCGTTTGGACACATAATGGCCATGGCGCAACGTCCCGGCGTCGTCGAGTCTGCCGTGGTGTCCAATGCGCGCGACTATCGCCGTTTAGCGCGCCGTTTGCATGATCGTCTCGGGCAAAATCTACGCGCGATGATCACGAACGCTGTGACGCTGCCGGTGCTGGCGAACCGCCGTTGGCGCCGGATGACGCAGGAATTGCTGCTGGATTCCGCTGACGCCATCGTGGTCGATATGAGCTGCCTCCGCGAGACTTCGTTTGCCGAACTCGCACTCCTGCGCGAGGCCGGCATAGAACAGCGCATAGTGTTCGTCGCGATCTGGGGATGGGTCGAGCGCGCAGAGGCGGCGTTGAGGGGGGCGGGGCTCTCGCAGACCTGCTTCGCTTACGCGCCCGACGGCGAAATGCAGCACCGGAACGGGTTTCGCGACGCCATGCTCGAGGCGATGCTCGCTTCGCAGGAGGCGCGGCCATCGCCAGTGAGGTTGGCCGCCGAGGCGGGGATGTAACTTGGGAATGACTGGCAAGGGCGGCGAGCATCCGCATTGCAGCGAGAGCGTGGAGTGGCTGCTTTGGACAATCAAGCCGGGGTCATTGATGACAGCCGTTCGCCTCGGTGGCGTTTCAAGCGAAAGTCACACCGGTCAACTTTTCCGAAACATCCCAGAGCTGGCGCGCGGCGGCCTCGTCGCGCGCCAGTGGCATGACCTTCGCCGGCGCAGGGGCGCCGCGCATCTCCCCCATGCCGTTCGGCCCCCAATAGTCGCCACCCCCTGCCTCGGGTGAGGTGGCGGCGAGCAGGATCGGTAGTGCGCCGTTCGCCGCCGAATGTGTCGCTAGCGGCATCAGCAGGCGCATGAGTGGTCCCATGTCGCCAGGCCCGTTGGCGATGAGTTGGGTACGGGCGACGCCAGGATGTGCGGCGTTGGCGTCCACGCCCCACTTGTTGGCCGCGCCGCGCCGCTCGAACTCGAAGGTGAACAACAGGTTGGCGAGCTTCGACTGGCTATATGCCGTCCAGGGCGCGTAGTTGCGCTCGCTTTGCAGGTCGTCGAACGCGATCCGCCCGTTGCGATGGGCAATGCTCGACACGTTGACAACCCGCGCCCCGAGCGTAGCTCGCAGGAGCGGCAGTAGCCGGCCGGTTAGTGCAAAATGTCCGAGATGGTTGACGCCGAACTGCATCTCGAACCCGTCTGCGGTCGACTCGCGCTTTGGCAGCGCCATGACGCCAGCATTGTTGATCAGGCGATCAAGCTTCGGGTGCGCAGTCGCGATGCGCTGCGCGAATGCTTCGATGGACTTGAGGCTCGCCAGATCGAGCGTCTCCACGGAGACGCTCGCCGATGGATGCGCGTCGAGGATTTTGGCCCTAGCGGTGTCGAGCTTGGCTGCGCTGCGCCCCGCCAGCACCACGTGGGCCCCTTTGCCCGCTAACGCCAACGCCGTCTCATAACCAAGCCCGCCAGGGCTGGCGCCAGTGACAATAATCGTACGGTCAGTCTGCGTAGGAATGTCGGCGACGGCGAAACGCGGCATGTGGACCTCCTGCTGAGGCATCCCATGGCGCCATTCGCATCCTGTGGAAAGACAGCGACCGGCGCTGGCCGTCGGCAGGACCTGCCGCGCGCGCTGATGACTGCGCCAGTGCATATGGCTCAGAGCGGCATCTCGCGCTGCATGTGGGCAGGGCTGAGTGAGTGTTGTTGAGCGCCGCAGCTATTCTGACATACTCGGCGGCCGGTGGCGTCGCCCGCTGCAGACTGTCGCTCCTGCGGAAGCGGCGGGTACAAATGAGCTCATAGGTCCATCAGGCGCAAAAGGTTCAAACATGAGCACTCCGACGTCGGCGCCCAGCGTTCGCTCAATCCTCATCATCGGTGCATCGCGTGGCTTGGGCTACGCGATGGCTAAGGAATTCGTCGAAAGAGGATGGCGCGTGTTCGGCACCGTTCGAGCCCCCGGAACGCCACTCCACACCCTTGCCGCAGAACGACGCGACATGCTCGAGATCGCGGTGCTCGACATGACCGACCGGGAGCAGATCCTAGCGTTGCGGGGTCACCTTTCGGGACGTCGGTTCGATATCGTCTTCGTCAACGGGGGCATCGCCAACCATAGCCCCGGAGACACGATGGCCGAAGTTTCGACGGAAGAGTTCGTCCAGGTGATGATCACCAACGTTCTTGGCGTCATGCGCGCCGTGGAAGCGTTGGGTGTCTTGGCTGGACCGGGCGGCGTGATCGGCGTGATGTCATCCGGTCAAGGCAGCATCACCAACAACACCAATGGCACAAACGACATCTATCGCGCCAGCAAGACGGCCTTGAACCAGTCCATGTCCAGCTACGCCGGCCGGCACGCGGACGGAGGGCGAGCGTTCGTTCTGATGGCGCCGGGTTGGATTCGCACGGAGATGGGCGGTTCGAAAGCGCCATTTGGGGTCGAAGAAGCCATTCCGCAAATCGTCGACGTACTTGTCGCGCAGCAAGGCGCGGTTGGGTAGCGCTACCTCGATCGCTTCGGTCGGACCGTCCCTTGGTGAAGCAGATATTCCAGGTGAAGCATCGGAAACTGAAATGCGAGTCCTGATCGTATCCGTTGGAACGCGAGGCGGCGTCCAGCCTGCGCTTAACCGACGACGCGTGTCGTCGCGATCAGGCTGATCGGGAGCCAAAAATCTTCTCTGGGTTCATGAGCCCGTTTGGGTCGAGAGCGTGTTTGATGTCCAGCATGAGGTCGACTGCATCTCCTAATTCAGCACGCAAAGACTCGCGCTTTCCCAGTCCGATCCCATGTTCGCCGGTGCAGGTGCCACCCATAGAAATCGCGCGGGCCACCAGGACGTCGTTGAACCGCATCGCCGCGTCCATCTCTTTGGCGCTGCTGGGTTCCAACAAAAGGATGGCGTGAAAGTTTCCATCACCAATGTGTCCAAGAACAACAGCTGGGAACGGTGCGTCCGCCAGGTCGACTTTGGTCGCATCAATGCACGCCGCCAGATTGCTGATGGGAACGCAGACGTCGGTCGACCACAGTCTTGCGCCGGGCCGCAATGCTGCTGCGGCGAAGCCCGCATTGTGACGCGCCTTCCAAAGTTGCGAGCGCGCTTCGCTCTCCAGCGCCCACTTGAAGGCGCCGCCGCCATTGTCAGCGGCGATCGCGCCAAAACGTTCGATCTGACGCTTAACGTCCTCAGGCGCGCCATGAAACTCCAGAAAGAGTGTGTCCGCCTGCGGATAATCCGTGCCGAATGCCAAGTTCACGGCTCTGATGGCCTCGGTGTCGAGATACTCGGCGCGGGCGAGCGACAGGCCGCACTGAACGGCTTCGATCACGGAGGCAACAGCGCCATTTGTCGTTGCGAAAGAACAAATCGCGGCGCTCGTAGCTTCTGGCGCCCCGTATAGGCGCAGCGTGACATCGGCGATTACGCCTAGCGTGCCTTCTGCGCCAACGAAGAGGTGGGTGAGATCGTATCCAGCCGCAGACTTGCGGGCCCGCTGCGCGGTACGCACCACCCGCCCATCAGGTGTCACGACGGTCAGCCCGAGAACGTTTTCGCGCATGCCGCCATAACGAAGCGTGGTCGTGCCGGAAGCTCGCGTAGACGCCATGCCGCCCAAAGTCGCGTCGGCGCCGGGATCGACGGGGAAGAAAAGCCCGGTGTGGCGCAAGTGTTCATTGAGAGCGCTGCGTGTCACGCCCGCTTCGACAGTGCAATCTTGATCGTCAACGCTGACGCGCAAGAAACGCTTCATATTGGAAACATCGAGAGAGAGGCCTCCGCGTGGCGCGCCAACGTGACATTCGAGAGAGGTGCCTGCGCCGAACGGGATCACGGGCACGCTAAACTCGGCGCAAGCGCGGACGACATTCACGATCTCGTCGATGGTCTCAACCATGGCGACCCCCTGCGGGGGTAGGGCTGGAAGGTGCATGCCGCCGCCGCCGTGTTGCTCGCGTATGGCGGCAGCGGTGATGAAGCGCGGACCTAGGTGTTCTTGGAGGCGCGCGATAAACCGGGCAGGAAGCGGGTTCGCGTTCATGCGAGCATGGCCTCAATGAGCGATGGGCCTGGCGTGGCGTAACTGTGGCGCAGCGCCGCCGCTAACTCGTGGACGGTGGAAACGCGTTGCGCCGGAACGCCAAACCCTCGAGCGATCTGGCAAAAATCCATCGAAGGGCGTTGAAGATCGAAGAGTTCTGACGCGGCGCGTGTTTCTGCGGAGATGCCCGCGCGCATCATTTCCAGCTTCAGGATCGCGTAGGCGCCATTGTTGAGAATGACGTTGGTGATGCTGACGCCTTCGCGTGCTTGGGTCCACAACGACTGGATCGTGTAGAGCGCGCTGCCGTCGGCCTCCAGTGCGATGACCCGTCGATCACCACAAGCGATGGCGGCGCCAGTGGCAAGTGGCAGGCCCTGGCCGATTGCGCCGCCGGTCAATGTCATCCAATCATGTGGCGCAGCGCCTGCCGCGCTCTCATAGGCATAGAGCCCGAGCGTATTGGATTCGTCCGAGACGATGGCGCGCGCTGGCAACGTCGCCGCAATGGTTTGCGCCAAGCCGAACGGATCTAAGCGCGCGTCTGAATTTGGGATTGTTGCAAGCGTTGGTGTCGGGGGCGCAAACGCCGACGCGCCGACCGCTTCCGCCAGCGCTTCGAGCGCCGCTTCGGGATTGGCCCCTGGTCGGACAAGCTGAAGTGTCTTTGCATCGGGCGGGGCCAGCCGCGTGGGTCGCTCCGGGAGTGCGAAGAAGGCGACCGGATAGCTCGCGCCGGCGAGCACGATCGTCCTCGTGCCGGCGAGCAGGCCCACCGCCATTTCGGTGAGATAGGGAAGGCGCGTTAAAGACCCGCCCCCGGCGCCGCGTTCGATACGCGCTGGAAAGGTCTCAACGAAGACCTTGGCGCCAGTTTTGTCAGCGATCCGCTGGGCCGCGGCGCAAGCCTTCGCAGTCAACACCCTGCCGCCAAGCATGAGTGTGGCGCCCACGCAGAGAACCTTTGCGACCGCATCGATCTGATCTGGCCAATTGTCATCATCAGCTTGGAGCTTCGCGATTGGCGCCGGGGTTGGTTCTACGTCCGACCATGCGATATCAGCAGGCAAGATCAGTGCTGCGGGACCGCTCTGCCTCGCCGCGCGCAGCGCTTCGGCGCCATCCGCAACAAGCGATTCTGGCGTCTCAACGGTCTTAAGCCAAACCGAAACCGGGTGCGCTAGCGCTGCGATGTCGGTGGCTAGCGGCGGATTGTTGTCGCGATGGTATCTGGCATGCTCGCCGATCAGCGACACAATGGGCGTTCGTGCGCGATAGGCGTTGTGCAGATTTGCCAGACCGTTGGCGAGACCTGGCCCAAGATGCAGCAATGTTATGGCCGGTTGAAGGCTCATACGCCCATAGCCGTCTGCGGCGCCGGTCGCGACGCCCTCAAATAGGCACAGCACTGGGCGAACCTCTGGAGTTGCGTCGAGCGCGGCGACGAGGTGCATCTCCGAGGTGCCAGGATTGGCAAAACACGCCCGAACGCCGTCGCGTGCCGCGTATTCGAGAAGGCGCTCTGCTGTTCTCATCGCACATCATCTCCAAACGAGGATTGCGAGTGGCATACTAGGGCGTGCGTAGGGCGGGTTGTTTGATGGAGGTCAATCAGACCCTGGTCGTAAATGGCGATTTGGAGCGTGGCTGGACGACGTGGCCGGAACTGGGCAGCGTCCGATCCCAGCTACTTGCGCGGCTGACCATGGTCTGCGTTCCAGCGACCGTTTTTTTGCGGTGGGCGCTCCCAAGTCGCGGGTTTGGCCCAAGTGGACAAACACCGGAGTGGCGCACGCGGCCAAATCCGTTAGGGTGTGCGGGCTGTGGTCCATCTCGGCGACGCCCCATCAACGGGCCCCGCTCATGGAATTACTCGCGGACAAAAAAGCCGGGCCGGGTGTGGCGAGATCATGAATTGGCTGACCGATCGCAATCGCCGCATTGGCATCGGCTTCGTTTTCCTATGGTTCGTGATCGGCGGCGCCGGTCATTTTGCCTTTACAGAAGCGTTCGCCTCGATTGTTCCGCCTTATGTGCCATGGCCGCGTTTCTGGGTTTTGTTCACTGGCGTCTGCGAAGTCGTTGGAGCGTGCGCTCTCCTTATTGGGCCGCAGATGCGATCAATCGCAGGGATAGCGCTCGTGGTGCTGACGATTTGCGTTACGCCTGCCAATGTTGAGATGCTCGTGCACGCTGAGCGCTATCCCATGGTGGGCGCGCCCTTGTTGTGCGCTCGTCTGGCCTTCCAGCCGATCCTGATCTGGATCATTTGGAGTTCGACCAGAACGCAGCGCGACTGACGGGGTTCGGCGAGCGCGTGACGGCGGAGGGGCAGCCGTAGGTGGGCCCTGCCGCTCCTGAAATTGTGGCAATCTGAGCCGACCTGGCCCCAATGGTCGCTCTCTAGTCTCGGCAACTTGCATGGTTGTAAGGCGAGCGCGGGACACGCGTAAGGATTGAGTGGTGAAGATGGTGTTGGCCTGGCGATCGGCTAGCTTGGCGCCGACCACGGCGCCCTGGGCGCGTTAGGCGCCTTGTTTGAAGGAGCACCCACATGCGCACAGCCGTTATTGTGCTCAGCGCCGCCATTGCCTTATTCTGCGCCACACCGGCGCTTGCAGGAATTCACATATTTCATCAAAACGGCGGCCAACCGCCAGCAAACCACGTCCCTCAACCGACCCCCGACGCAAGTCGTCACGGACCAACTCCGGTCGGGCGCTGTGTGACTGATGCGGCGGTGCTGCGTCGATGCACGGCCGCTTACAATCGCTGCAGTTCTCACCCGCAGAGGACGAATGTTTGCACCGTGGATTTCAATCGCTGCTGCATGCCGACGGCGTCGCCGCATTGAGTTAAGCGCGTTCGGTTAGAGCCACGGATGGCCGTTTGTGGCGACATCGATCCTTAGCAGGCCGAATATGCTCAACGGCGCGAACGGCGCGGCGCAGATGTTTCGGCTACCGACCGACTAAGGGCCCTAAAGGCGAAATGTGACAATGGCCCCTATGGTCCTGTCGCCGTCACATAGGAGGTTGAGCAACCGTTAACCCGCCGCTGCTACGAGGCGTTTAATGTTCAAGCGCCTTTCACTCCGCCCCGGCGATGGCGATGCGGCTATTCGCGCCGAGGTCCAGATGCTCGAGAAGGGGCGCTTCGGGCGCGTCGCCTTTGCGCTTGTCATGGCGGCGGTAGCGCTGCGATGGCTGCCTCTTTTTGCGGCAGTCGGCTACTTTGCAATCGCGCTCGTGTGGGAATGCCGCGGCGGGCCGTGGGCCGCGCGACGCGTGACGCAAGTGTTTCGCGGCAATCGAACTGGTCTCCGTTTCATTTATCGATGCTCCGTTCTGGCCGGGGCCTGCTTCTATTCGATAGTCCCGTTGACTGGGTTGCTTTCACACCAACTGATCGGTTGGTACGCGGCGTTGATCGCTTTTTGCTGGGCGACGATCGTCGGAGTGACATATTTTTCCAACGACAAGTGGCTGTTTGCGTCATGCGCAACGCCATCTTTTGTGATCGCGACCGCCGCTCCGCTGGTGTTTGGGGTCGCCCCCGCCAGCGTCGGCCTGGTATTGCTGTTGCATGCTTTGTTTGTGCTCGGCGCTTTGCAATCGGCCGCGCATCGCGGCGAGCTTGTTGAAGGCATCGCCAAGGGTGAGGCTGCCCGCTCGCGCGCCGAGAACGCTAATCTGGAGAAATCGCGCTTCATAGCGAACGTGAGCAACGAACTGCGCACGCCGTTGAACGCCATCATCGGCTATAGTGAATTGCTCCGGGAGGCGGCTACTGACGCGGCGCGACCGCAAGATCAGGCTGACCTCGATAAGGTGCTTGAGGCGTCGCGCACGCTGATGACGCTGGTGCAGGAGTTGTTGGACATTTCGAGGCTGGAAGCGGGGCGGCTCAACTTGGATGCGAGCGGATTTGACGCCAGTGAGGTGATCGCCGCTGCTGTCGCCAAGACGCGCCCCATTTCGGACGCTCGCAGGAATGTATTGGTCATCGATATTTCCTCAGACCTTGGACAAGGGATCGGCGACGAGTACCGGATCGGCCAGTGCGTGTTCAACTTACTCTCGAACGCGGCAAAGGGCGCCGAAGACGGTTTGGTTAGGCTTCGAGTGCGCCGTCGACGCCTAAGTGGCCGAGACGTGTTTGAGGTCGAGGTGTGCGATTCGGGGCCCGGGATGTCGTCAGAGGCGCTTGAACGCTTATTCGATCCCTTTGCTCAAGAAGAGCAGCCGCCCCATGCGGATGGTTCGCGACTCGGCCTGGCCATAACGCGCCGCGTAGCTCGGTTGCTGGGAGGTGACCTGACCGTGACGAGCAAACTGGGCGCGGGATCCACTTTTACGCTCCAAATCCCGGTGGATGCGCGTGCGACCGCAAGTGGCGAACGAACGGCCGGCGAGAGCGACCTCTCTGTTCCACGCGTGGGTATGCTCGCGGGCTCACCTGCCTAAGCGCTCCCATTCTCGGATCAAGCCATATTGCGAGCCGTTGATGTATACGCAGGTATAGAGATTAGGGCGCGTCGGCCGCGCCCCTAGCAGCCGCGAAGGTGTCCGGTGTCGTTGATTAGGCGCCCACTTGCGTGGGAGGCGACAAGGTCGATAACGCTGATGCTGCACGGCGACAGCGCCAGCCTCCAATATGCGGAGAGCGGTTGGTCAAGAAGTTGCAAAAAGAGCGCGCGTCCGACGCTGTCGTGGCTAACCAGGACCACGGTTTCTTGGGCGTGACGCTCCAACACATCGAATACAACGGTAGCGGTGCGCGCCACGACGTCTTGAAGCGACTCGCCCTTGGGAAACCGCATAAGGTGCGGGGTGCTGAACCATCGCGCATAAAGTTGGGGCTCGGCTTTCTCGACATCGCTGTGTGCTTGACCCTGCCAGGCGCCGTAATCGATATCGTTGAGTTGGGGCAGGACACTGCAACTCGAACCGCAGGCTTGTGCGATGGCGTCGGCGGTATCGCGCGTTCTTTTGAGCGGGCTCGTGTAAATCGCCGCCGTCTGCCAAGTGGCAGCCACAGTTTGAGCAGTCGCTTGAATTTGGCGTTGGCCGAGTTCAGTGAGGGGCAAATCGAGCCGCCCGCGGAAACGTTCGGGATGCAACCCTTCAACGTGCCCGTGGCGAATGAAAATGAGTCTGGTCACGGCGTTGATCTCCGGAATAGGGCGCGTCGATTAGGTGCGATCTCTTCATCAGCACGATGATGCCGCATCCTGGATGTTCAGGTGCTCAGCCCCGCCATGCAGGAGACTTTTAGGCGTGGCCATTTGCCGTCTGCCGCGCCGGCCTCGGCGTGCTGGCGTTAGCTGGACCAGCTGTCGGTCGGTTGGGTGGGCCAGAAAGCGATCGATACTTTACGGGCGCCAATCGTGCGTCGCCCGTAATGCTATTGAATCGAGGTTTCTGGGCCCGCAGCGGTGCGGCTCCATGTACTCATACCTGATTCACCTGTAGGCTGGTGGCTGTTGTGTTGTTGAAGGCGATCCACCGGTACGTAGGCATGGTTGGCGGCGTCGCATTTGCTTTAAGTTTTATTATTCCTTTTGCTATCAAGCGCACTGCGCTGTCCCATGCGCTCCAAACCCAACCCTGGCTCGAAAAATTCGTGCATGTAATCTGGACCGGAGCCACCATCCTCTCGGCTTTCCTCATTCTTTACGTCTTCATCTGGTGGCTGAGATTTATGTGGGCCAGGATATTTCAAATGGTTGAACCGCCAGCTGACGTCCTTTGGGACTAGATTCTACGGCAGTCAGAGATCAACCGTCTGCGACGGCGGACCGCCCTAATTGCCGCCGTCCCCAAATCCGATGGATCTCCGCAATGTCCGAGCGTTGATCAAAATGGCGACCACCGCGCCGGTCATGCTGATGATCGTCAACAAGAGGAACTCGGCGTTGTTGAACATGCCGAGCCCGTTGACCCCAGCGGCCCCCAACGCAAACAACAAGATTTGAACCACCGCCAGGGCTGCCATCGCCATGCCCTCGATGGTGTTGTCGATGCCGGGATGAGACACCCTCAATTGTTCCGCCATCGCCGCCATAGAGGCTGCAACGATAAGCACGTCGTTCCACGAAAGGCTCAGTCCAAAAATTGGCGCCATGGGATTGGCGATAGTGAGCTTTCCGATCACGTAGAGAATAACGACGAACAGAAATGCAGGGATATACTTAAGCAATCCGCCTCGTGGCGGTTGGGCCAGCGCGTGCGCCGCGCGGTGGGCAGAATCAGAATCCCCTGTCATTGTGTAATCCTTTCGTCCTTGCTTGGCTTCTATACCAGTCGACTGCGTGGAAGCGAAGAGACCGCAGGGCCATCATGAGAGCCATTTGCTGCCATACCTAAATCACTTTCCACCAGGCTGTTCTCCCTTTTGCACTGGATTTCGGCTCCGGACGGTCAAATAGCGACGCTTTGGAGTGAACGTCCCGGCGGAGATCTGGCGTCGGCGGACACCCCCGCGGAAGCAGACTTGCGATGGCGCAGTATCCCCACTCTGTGCCCTTACTGACTTCGGTTCATCTATGTAAGCGATATCGAGACGTTATCTACTTTGACATTGGCGCGAGCATTGCGATCTTATGGCTGGCGCGGCGGGATTTGAGCAAGTGGTTTGAAGTCGGGCCGCCTCGCCGGCGCCATCGTAAGGAGGAAGATCATGTCCGTGGACGGTACCTGGAAGATTACGGTCAATTCGCCGATGGGCAAGCAAGACAGCAAGCTTGAGGTTCGGATCGATGGGGGCGCGCTGGTGGGCACGCAATCCGGACAGGGAGGGAGCAACGCCATCGCCAACGGCAAGGTCGATGGCGACAAGGTCACTTGGTCGACATCAATCACGACGCCTTTTCCCATGACGTTGGAGTTCAGCGGCGTTCTAGCGGGAGACGCACTCAACGGCAAAGTAAAGGCGGGCAGCTTCGGCGAGTTCGAATTCACGGGAAGTCGCGGTTAGGGCCACTTCTCTGCGTGTCGCTTTTCGGCAATCTCCAGACTCCTGTCGCCTGATCCGGTGTGTTATTGCAACCTCAGCCTTAGCCGAGCCGGGAGATTTGACTTGGCGAGGCGATCAGCTGGGGCGCTGCAAAGCGCAGTCGGGTTTCTCCCGCCCGCCCAGCACCAGCTGAATGTCGTTTTGCCGCGACAAGGCGCCGTTGCAGCGGACGCTAAACCAGTGACTGCATTGCATCGACTGCGTCGTTGACGAAATTTGCTCTTTCGGAGCGAAGCCGGCAGCTTGCGCTGTTGTAAGGTAGGCGCGGGGCGCGGGTAAGGATTGGGTTGCAATGATAGACCCGCCCGGACCTTGTCCCGAAGGTCGGCCTTGTTGAAGGAGCATCGCTCATGCGCGCCGCCGTTTTTGCCTTCAGCGCTGTCGTAGCCTTGGTTTGCAGCGCGCCGGCCTCAGCCGGAGGGCACTGTACAAGCGGTTGTACGGTGACCACCGGCGCCCAGACATCGGCAAATCACTACCCTCAGCCTGAGCCGGACGTTGGCCGACACGAGCCGCCTGATCCCTGCAGGCAATTCCACACGCTGCAGGCCCATGCACGCTGTGTCGCCAACCAGCGGACCATACTGAACTGTCACTCGGTCGCTATCATGCCAGAACCCAAACGCAGCCAGATCTTGCACGCGCATTCAGAGCTCTCGCACTGCAGGTTCTGAACTGCGTAACGCGGTCCTTGAAGCTTTGAACGCGCCGGCCCGAAGCCAGCCTACACCATGAGCGTGGCCGTCTTCGGCGACACCGGGTGGTAGCTTGTACTCAGCGTCGCGGTTTGGACGGATAAGCCGGTCGCGTATACTGCGGCGCCACGGGCTCGCCATTCTGCTTTTGTGCGCGGAATAGATTAGAGTCGCAGCAAATAGGACGCGACGGAGGAAATCAGAGCGAGCTTCACCAGCCACCCTATTGTGTGCATGGCGATGATTGCTGGATGCAGTTTGATGTAGATGCCGTTGGCCAAGATCGCAGGCGCTGCCGCGATTGCCCACACCAAAGTCGCCAAAATGAGGGCGGGGATGAGATCGAGACGTCCGGTAAGTTGCATCAACGCGATGAGGCCGACAACAGTCGGAATAGTCAAAGCTTGCGCCGCTATGAGCGCTTTTGGGTTGGCGCCATTGACGCGCCAGATTTCGGGATAAGCCTGATATTTTTCGTGGAAGAGAACGCCAGCGAACAGCCAATCGGCGAGGCTCGCAAGCACAAGTCCAGCGGCGAGCGCCGCCCAATAACGCCAATCCATTTTCGCCTCCGCGATGGAAAGGCTATCACATTCAGGCAACGGCGCGCCATTATAAGGCGCGTCGCTCACTGGCGCGTCGGCCCGGGTAAATGGCGGCTTCCGGCGGATGCTGTTGCAAAACTCCTCTTCGGAGAAGCGCCGGATCTTTGTCGATTGGATTTTGCAAGGGAACGAAGCTGCCAGAAGCGACGGTGAACGCTTTACGAGGCTCCTGAGCGAGATTCTAGGCTCGTATCCCGATCCCTTCGTGTTGAGGATGCGCAATGGGGATCAGCGGGCAAGCAAAATTTCGAGCTCAGGCCAAACCGGAGTTTTACAAGAGAATTGGCGATCTCGCGTCGCATGGGTGGGCAGGGCAAAAGCGACTATTGTTGAGCGCGGCGACCATTCTGTCATAATCGACGGCTCGCGGGCCGTGGCCCGAGGGCGACATTGAACCTATGCCCAACGCAGTCGCCACATTTTGGCGGCCCGAGCCTGCATGGCCCCATGCGGCCCACAGAGCGTGAATGTCGGGGCCTCAAACAGGGGTGCGCAGACCGGCGTTTACCGGAGAGACCAGACATCGCATGATTGGGCGAGGGCTGCCTCGCGCAGCCTGCCCGCAGTGGGGAAATGCAGCGCCATGCCAGACGGCTTTATCAGAATCGAAACTAGCGATCGCGTCGCTGTTATCCGCTTCGACCGTGGCGACAAAGCCAACGCCCTTTCGGCGGAAGCCCTGCGTCAGCTGGGGGACGCCGCGCGCAGCTTTCATGCCTGTCCCGATATTTCCGCGGTCATACTTACGGGCCAAGCGCAGAATTTCACGCTTGGCGCGGACCTCAAGGATCCCACTCGCGCCGAACAGCGTGCTCAGAAACTTGCTGCCCGCCGGATCTCTCTGCGTGCTGGGCCCCAGGCGTGCGAGGCCTTCGAGAAGATTGATGCGCTCACCATAGTGGCCATTGAAGGTTGGTGCGTTGGCGGGGGCGCAGCGCTCGCGGTCGCGTGCGACCTTCGCGTGATGGCGAAGTCCGCCGTCGTCTACGTGCCTGAAGTCGCGCGCGGGATGAATATGAGCTGGGGTTCGATCCCGCGCATGACCGCTCTCGTAGGCCCCGCGCGCGCCAAGCGCCTCGCGGCATTGTGCGAAAAGGTCGATGCCGCCACCGCGCTTGCCTGGGGCCTTGCTGACGCCGTTTCCGAAGATGGGCAGTCTTTGGAGCGTGCAATGGAGTTCGCAAGGGCCGCCGCAGCGCTGCCGCCTTCTGCCCTCAAGATGGTGAAGCGCGACGTGAATATTGCCGCGTTGGCGCTCAGCCAGGCAACCGCACACCGCGATCTAGAGGCATTTCTATTGATGGAGCGTTCGGACGATTTCGCAGAAGGCGTTTCATCTTTCCTGGAAAGGCGCGAGCCGAAGTTCAGTGGGGACTAGCGTCGTACCTGCTTGCCTTGAGGGGAGTACGATTGGTGGGCCCAGCCCAGGCAAAGGGTCTCCGCCTATGCTTCCTGCAGGGCGCGCGGAAAAGACCTATCTTGGTCGCTCAAGGGGGCGGGAGAAATGCCCACCCCCTCCGTAACTAGCGGCGGCCCGGGGGCTCTGGCTGCGGATTGAGCATGTGAGTCGCTGACCGCGGCGCCGCGCAAGTGAGCGTAAAGTGCGCCTCATTGCTCCATACCGGAGGTCGAGCGCCGCCCTCAGCGCTGTCAGTCACCCAAGTCTTGAAGTGCTCCCAACCTGAGAAGCTTGGCAACGAAGCGCCACCAAGGGTCCACGTGTCGGTCACGTCGTAGATCCCGGGGTGGGTTGCGCTGAGGAATTGATTTTGGCCGGTTCCACCATCGCTTCGGCTAAACTGATAGCCGATCTCAACGGAGCTGCCGGGTGGAATTCTTCCTGCGACACGCACCCTTCCGTGGAAAGTAATCAGCCCCGGGCATTCGCCAACAAAGTGGACCGGCGTCGCCATGAGCGCGTTGGCCAGCCCGTCGACAAAAGGTAGTGCCGAGGCAGATTGTGTTGCCGCGCCGAAAGCTGCCGCCGCGAGCAGCGCAACGAGTTTCTTATTCATTGGACGTTTCTCCGCGTGTCGATCGCCGCTCAGCGCCACGGTGACGATGACATGTCACGCGATTGGCTCTCCGGCGACTATCCCAAGCGCAGCCACTGTCTACGCCGCTTCAGACCGGCGCCTCGCACCAAAACGACAAAATTGTGAGATTGGGCATTAGGGCGCCCAAGCTGATCTGTCGCGCTCCGGCGAAAAGCTTCCCCATGGCGCCATTGGCGGCAATTGACGTTTCATAAGCGACCCCGCCGCTCACCAGATTAGCGCGCGATTGGCTCTAAACGGTATGTCGCTACGCGCTGGTCCTCATGCGACCGCGCCGGCTCACCTGGTCATTACCTCTTCCAGCAACCTAGCCAGTTCGTCTGCGGTCGTCCGGATGGGAGCGCTACTTTGTTCGACCCGTGCCTGTATGAGCGCACCCTGAAGCGCTGACACGCACAGTACAGCCAAGCGCTCAGCGCGGCGGTTAGAGAAACCGTCGTCGATCAACTTGCCAGTAAGAATGCGCAGCCTTTCCGCGTAGGCCTTTCGCCCAGCCTCTGCGACGGCGCGGTCTCCTGGCGACAGCTCCAGCAGCACGGTGGTGATCGGACACCCGTTCTTGAACCGCGAATTGCTCATCCAGCCCGCCAGAAGCTGGCCGTGCGCCCTGAGCAAGTCGCCGCTCGAGCGGCACTCCTCCGCCAGCTTGGCGATTGTCGCCGCCACCCGTCGTCCCGCTTCCTCGACCGCCGCGACGGCGATGGATGTCTTTCCCGACGGGAAGTAGTGATAGAGGGAGCCCTTCGGAGCGCCGCTGGCGTCCATGATATCGTTCAGGGACGTGCCTGCATAACCCTGTCGCCGGAACAGCCCCACTGCTGCATTCACAATCGGCTGTCGGTGCTTTGGAATGGCAGGCAATGTCACTCTCCAACGGATTGATTGCGGGACGAAAGCTATATTGAGCGGTCTACATCGAGCGATCAACCTGGGGGATGTAAAGCCCAGGGAGCGCCACTGATGTCTGAGATAGTCCTCTATCGCTGCGATGATGGCGTCGCTACGATCACGATGGACGACGGCAAGGTCAACGTCATGTCGCTTGCGATGTTGCGCGCCCTCGACGCCGCATTCGACCGTGCGCAGAGGGACGACGCGATTATCGTTCTGCGCTCTGCGCGCCCTGGCATTTTTTCGGCGGGCTTTGACCTCAAGATATTTGCGGCTAACGATCCGGAGCGCAGCCTGGAGATGGTGAAGGCAGGGGCCGAGTTGGCGCTTCGTCTGATGTCCCATCCCTTGCCGACAATTGGGATCATGGAGGGGCACGCATTCCCGATGGGGGCGTTCCTGCTGCTGGCTTTGGATGTGCGCATCGCAGCGCGCGGGAAATTCTGGATTGGCCTCAACGAAGTGGCCATAGGCATCTCGCCGCCGGGGTTCGCCATCGAACTGGCGCGCAGCCGGGTTCAACCCGCCTGGCTCAGCCGTACAGTCACCTTAGGAGAAATGTTCGAGCCCGATGACGCAGTCGTGGCAGGGTTCCTTGATCGCGTCGTTCCGGTCGATGCAGTCGAAGCTGCAGCGAACGACACAATTGCAGCAATGCGCGCACTCCACACAGCTTCCCATGCAATAGCAAAGCAGAAGCTGCGCGCTCCGACGATGGCGGCGATGCAGGAGGCGATCGACAGGGAACTGACGCTTCCAGTTTATCGAGCCGGCTCTAGCAACCGGTCTTCTGTCGCCCTTCCGGGCGGAGGATCTTAAGGCGTCCCGTTTGCGCACTGACCGCCATCGCCGAGATCCCACCGCTGACGCTGTGGGTTCGCGAACCTCTGCTTGGCAGCTCACTGCAGACATTCGATCAGGAGTGCTTCTGCGCTTTGATTGCCGCCAGCCAGTCGTGCCCTTGGGCTATGTCGAGTGGCGGGCGCCAAAAGTGATGAGCGTCGTGATTGGAGCAGTTCAGCCACATCGACATACTCGATATGGCTGTCGCGAGGCTTGCGTTTTCGGTTCTCAACGAGTTCCAATGCCTTCGGCACGGGCGCTAAGGAGTTGAAATGACGCTGAAGCGCGCGTCACAGCGTCGATCAAAAGAACGCGTGAAGACGCCCCAATTGAGCTTCGGTCGACGCACCGCAGCCCTGAAGGCCAACCTCGACGCCATGCCAGGCGCAGTGGCGCAGGCCATGTCCGCTTCAAGGGCTTCCACACCAAGCGTCCTAATTTACAAGGTCATGGGTAAGATGTTCGCGATCCTAGCCATCCGGGGGATCGAGAATGTAATTCTGAAATGCGACCCGCATCTGGCGGACAACCTACGTGAGCAATACGCGGGCGTCGGCCACCGCTCCCATCTTGACCGGCGCTTCTGGATCAGCGTGAACCTTGATGCCGATGTGCCGGCCAAGCAGGTCAAACGGCTCGCGGCGCATTCCTACGAACTGGTTTTCGCCAAGCTCACACGCAAACAAAAAGCCGAGCTCGCTGCATTGTCGTCGTGAGAGCTTCCCGTGAAGCGGACGCTCGAAAACCGCGCCTCCATCCACTGGGGGAACCGATTTCGGGGGCATCGAGCCGTTTCCGGTCAAATGTGATCAAAGTCGCAATTGGCGCAGAGCAGACCCTTCGCCAGTCTGCATGGGACGCCGATTTGCCCAAAGGCGTCATTGAAACTCTGTGAACAAGCTCGCGCTTGATTGAAATCAATATTGGTTCGGTGAGCCACCTCAAACTGTCATGGGTAAGAAGCCCGTTTGTCCAACCTGAGTTCCGTTTCGACGTTGAGCGCCCTGAGGCCATTGGGCAATGGGCGGCGGAATCCCTTTCGGAGCGAGCAATGGATCCCAATCATTTCCAGCCGGAGCTCGCGCTGGATCCGCAGGAATTGAAAATGCTTCGAACCCATTTGGAGCAGGTGGATCGTGCGGCCTTTGACGCAAACCGGCAGGTGCTCGCGCGCACCGTTGGGCGCGTTGACATCAAATCCTTCCAGGTATTGGCAGTGGCGACCGCGGAGGCGCGTGCCCATTGGGTGTCCGCGGCGTTGCATGTGACCGAGAAAGCCCATCGCCCCACGGATGCAGAAGTTGCGCGGTTATCCGCACTGCGCGTGGCCTTCCAAGAATTGAGCGAGGCGTACGATGCTACTCGACGGATGGTCGAGCGCGGATATCTTTGCTTCCTAGACCGAGCCTAGACCTCGCGACCCTGCCCACCGGCGCGTTCGCGAGTGACCGTTGTCTAGTTCTCCGCCATTGTCGGGCGACCGGCCTGATTGCCCAATCGAGCGCTGACGCAGGTTGACCCAAAACCGCAACTCGCGAGGAGGGCAGCATTGCCGGCGGCAGGCCGCCTTGACGGTTTCAGCCGGGCGAGCTGTTCAAGGGCAAATAAGGCAGGGCTGTCGAACAGGTGCATCCCGGGAGTTGGGGTAAGTTTTCCCAGTTACCGCGCCTTGGAACGCAGCCGGGCCGATGTATGGACTTTTGCCTGGGTCGGGTGGTTGCACGCGGCGGTGGGCGGCCAAATCGCCTCCGCGACCCACTGGATTCCCGGTATTTTCGGTGTTTTTAGGGAATTCGGCGCAGAGACCGGCTCGCTCCCGACTGCGCACGCCACCATCCGCGTGGAAGCAAGCGCCGGGATTGTTGGAGGCGTAAGCGAGCTTCTGAAGCCTGAGCAACGTCAACGGGCCGAACTGTTCTGTAGGCCGCTCGCCGACTGAGTTTGGAATCTCCTTGAACACCCGTTGCAATGTGCAGTTCTTTTGGTTCTGTTGGGCGGTGACCAGAGGGCGACATGACCTACAAGCATCCATCGGGGGAAGAGTTCGGCGGCGTGATCGGGCGCACGGTTTATGAATCAAAGCCCTGGTGGCCAGGGTCAAAGGTCCCGAGGAACGCGCCGAACGTCGTGCTGATCGTGCTCGACGACACCGGCTTTGCCCACCTCGGATGCTACGGCTCGACGATCGCCACCCCCAACATCGATGCGCTGGCGCAGAAGGGTGTGCGCTTCTCGAGCTTCCACACCACGGCGCTCTGTTCGCCGACTAGGGCGTGCCTGCTCACTGGCCGTAACCACCATGCCGTCGGCATGCGCGGCATTTCCAATTTCGACACCGGCTTTCCCAATATGCGCGGCGCTCTTCCCAAGAGCGCGGCGACGCTGGCCGAAGTGCTTCGCGACATTGGCTATGCGACCTTCGCCACCGGCAAGTGGCACCTTGCACCGATGGCCGAGTGTTCAGCAGCGGGTCCCTTCGCCAACTGGCCGCTGCAAAAGGGTTTCGACCGCTATTACGGCTTTCTCCAGGGCGAGACCGACCAGTTCCATCCGGAACTGACGTGCGACAATCATTTCGTCGACGCCCCAGGCCGCGCCGAGGATGGCTATCACCTGTCCGAGGATATCGTGAATCGTTCCGCCGATATGATCCGCGACCTGACCTCGCTGGCGCCCGAGCGGCCGTTCTTTCTCTATTGCGCCTTCGGCGCCATGCACGCGCCGCACCAAGCGCCGCAAAGCTATCTCGACAAATATCGCGGCAAGTTCGATGCCGGCTGGGACGTCGCGCGCGACGCGTGGTTCCGCCGCCAGAAGGAAATGGGCGTCGTTCCGCCCGGCACGAAGCTCGCGCCGCACAATCCCGGCGTGCTTCCGTGGGAGGATCTCTCGCCGAACGAAAGGGCCTTCGCTGCGCGGCTACAGGAGGCCTTCGCGGCCATGCTCGAACACACCGACCATCAGATCGGCCGATTGGTTGACTTCCTCAAGAGCATCGGCAAGTGGGACAATACGCTGTTCATTCTGCTGTCCGACAACGGCGCCAGCCAGGAGGGCGGCCAGGCCGGCGTGCTGGACGAGATGAAGTGGTTTAACGGCATTGTCGAAGACGTCGACGGCGCGATCGAACGGCTTGACGATATCGGCACGCCGAACAGTCACACCAACATCCCGTGGGGCTGGGCGCAGGCGGGCAACACGCCGCTCAAATGGTACAAGCAAAACACCCATGGCGGGGGTGTGCGCGATCCGCTGATCGTGCATTACCCGGCCGGCGTCGATGGACCGGGCGGCATCCGCACGCAATTCTGTCATGCTGTGGACATCATGCCGACGGTGCTCGACGTTATCGGCGTCGCCGCGCCCGATGTGGTGGCCGGTGTCGAGCAGATGCCGATGCACGGGGTGAGCCTGAAGTCTGCGCTCTCTGATCCTGGCGCGAAGATCGAGCGTCCCTCGCAGTTTTTCGAGATGCTCGGACATCGCGGCGTCTGGAAGGCGGGCTGGAAGGCGGTAACCCACCACCAGCCCGGCACGTCTTTCGACGACGACAAGTGGGAGCTCTATAATCTTGACGAGGACTTTTCGGAGTCCACGGACCTGGCGGACGCCAATCCCGCCAAAGTGAAAGAGATGGTCGAGTTGTGGTGGAGCGTCGCCGAGGCCAACGGTGCTCTGCCGCTCGACGATCGCGGTCTGTTTGCGCTTTTCGCAGCATCGCGCAGGCCGGGCATGCCGACGGCGCGCGATCATTTCGCCTACTATCCGCCGGTGTCTCACATCGTCGCCGACGCCTGTCCGCCGGTCGCCCGCGGCTGGCGCATGGCCGCCGACATCGCTCATCCTTCTTCCGAAGGCGATGGCTGCCTAGTTGCGCGCGGCAGCATCAACAGCGGCTTTGTCCTCTATATAAAGGACGGGAGGGTGCAGTTCGACTACAACTGCTTTCACGTGCACACGCATGTGTCGGCAGCGCAGCAGCTCGCGCCCGGCGATCACCGGATCGAAGTCGCGGTGGTCAGACGTGGTGATGGCGGCGGCGACGTCTCACTGCTCGTCGACGGCGCCAGTGTGGCGGAGGGCGCCATCGGCAGGCTCCTTTTCTTGATATCGAGCACGGGAATGGACCTGGGGCGCAGCGCCTCTCCGGTCAATGACGATTATGTTGCCCCGTTCGCCTATCGCGGAGCCATCCGCACCGTGACGTTCGATCTCCCGTCGATCAAACAGTTCGGGGAAGTGGTCGCCCAGATTCGCGTTGCTGAATCTCAGCAATGATGATCTGCCGGCGCACCGTAACGGCCGTAGTTCGGCGACCCGCCCACCCGCAGCCTGGATAACGCGGCATGATAAGAAGGCCCGATGAATGCGCCCGTTCCCTATGCCGCGTACGATGATCATGTGCGCTTGAGCGTGCGCGTTGTGGCGCGCGCCAAGCGCACCGAACTTGCCGGGGTGGCGGAGGATGCGGCAGGTCGTCCGACGTTGGTTTTCAGGCTCGCGGCTCTGCCTATTGAAGGCGCAGCCAACGCGGCCCTGATTGCCTACGTCGCAAAGGCCCTAAAGCTCAGGCAGCGCGACGTCACAATCGAGCTGGGTCAGCAGAGCCGAAACAAAGTGCTCCACTTGTCGGGTCACGGGGACGCCATTGTCGAACGATTGCAGACCTGGATCGGCAGGTAGCATCGGGCGGCGCGTGCGCCTCAAGCGACTAGACGATGCGCAATTCTGCCTGTCCAGAACCGGCGAAAGCTTTCGCATTGCATCGTTTGCAGCAAGCGAACGTTCATGAGCGACCCTGCCGCTCACCAGATATGGCGGCTGGAGCTCGATTGACCCTGGCGGTCATACGCTGATGTGTTTTGACGGGTCGATTTCAAGGGCGTCGAGCGCGTCGAGTTCGCCCTTGAGCCTTTTCGCCTGGCGTCGCTGAGAGAACCACAGCGCGATCACGGCGATCGAAAGCAGCACCATGGGCGCCGCAGCGACCAGCTGAAAGCCGCGGGAGAATACAGCGACAGTCACTAGCGCGCCGCCGACAAGCGCGGGCGCCGAAATGAGCAGCGGATGCAGCAACGACTTCCTCTGCTCGATCAGTGAATCTCTTTGAAACGCGATCAACGTGGCGGCGGAACTCTCCGGCGGCGGCGCTCGCATCTTCATCACGCGTGGTCGAAACATGTTCCATACCGCCAAGAATGTGGTTCCAAGTGTGATCGCCACGCCTAGCTTGGCCATGGGCAAGGGCGTCATCCATACGACCCAGGCGACGAAAGCGATGCTGGCGGGCGTCAAACTGAGCGCCAACAGCCTGCTCAAGCGGGTTCGCCGTTGCAAGATTTCGGCGCGGGCGCGAACGGCTGCAACATTCATGGCTTGCTTCTCCAGCTTTTGATTGCGCCAAAGCCCTGTGAAGTCGTCGTGGGAAGGTTCAGTCGGCATTAGCCTTCTCCTTCTTTGAATCGTCTGGCCAACAAGACTTTGAGGCGGTGAATCTTGGTGCGAACAGCGCCCGCGGATAGCCCGGCGATTTCGCCGATCTCGGCCGCACTCAAGTCTTCCAGATGCAAAAGCGCGATCTGCCGATCGGGCTGTTTCAACTGGTGTATAAATTCCATCAATTGCTGCACGGCGAGGTCGCCGAGCACATTCGCTTCTGGATTGTCCGCGGCGGGCGCCTCGCTGGCCTCTTCAAGGCTGACCAACTGGCGAGAGCGCAAACGGCGCGCCGCTGCGAGATGCGAAGCGGCGGTGTTGTGAGCAACGCGATAGACCCAAGTACGCAACGAACAGCGGTCGTCGAAGATCGCAAAGCTGCGCCACAAGGCCACGTGGATGTCCTGCACGAGATCACGCCGCTCTTCTGGCCTTGCTTCATAGGCGCGAGCCAAACGTTCGATGGCGCCGCCAAAGCTCTCGACGGCCACCGTGTAGCGCTTATCTTGGTGGGCCGTATTCAACTCACGCTCACTCACTTTTATGAGGTAGTCTCCTGACAGGACCTTTTGTTACACCCGCCCTGTGGCGCGAGTTGGCTAATATTGAGCGCTTCGGTCGGTTTGCCATAGTCGAACGCCGACGCGACCGGGCCATTTGCGTGCGTTGAGCGGTTCGGTCTACCGTAGCAATTGGTATGCCGAATTATTTAGCGCCTTGAGGCAAGTCCCGGTAGCTTGGCGTGAACAGCGAGAGGCACACATGAAGGCCGCCGTCTGCGTGCGCTATGGCCCGCCCGAAGTCGTGAACATCCGGGACGTGGCAAAGGTAGCTCCGAAGCAGCGCGAGATATTGATCAAGGTTCATGCGACCACCGTGAACCGCACCGATTGCGGTGTGCTCCGCGCACATCCTTTCCCGATGCGGGCTATCTACGGGTGGAACGGACCAAAACGGCCCATCCTGGGTATGGAGTTCGCGGGCGAAGTGGAAGGTCTTGGCGCAGGGGCGACAAAGTTTGCGATTGGCGACCGTGTTTTCGGGATGCAGAGCATGCTCCGGCTCGGCGCACATGCAGAATACACGTGTGCACCAGAACACCCATACCTGGCGCTGATTCCAGCGGGCTTGCCGTTTGATGAAGCCGTCGTATGCGAGGGCGCCTACTATGCCTATTGCTCACTAAAGGCGCTTCGCCTGGAGAGCGGCCAGAACATCCTGATCTACGGCGCTTCTGGTGCAATTGGATCTGCCGCTGTGCAACTCGCGAAGGCATTTGGGACTACTGTGACGGCCGTCGTTGCAACGCGCCATGTCGCGCTCGTCAAATCGCTCGGCGCAGATCGTATTGTCGACTACACGGCAGAGGACTTCAGCAAGATCGGCGACAAATTCGATTGTATCCTCGACGCCGTTGGCAAGACTACCTTCTTACGATGCCGTCAGTTGCTGAAGGCTGGAGCCCCGTTCGCTGCCACTGATGCCGGTCCAGGTGGGCAGACGTTGTTGCTCATGCTGTGGACTTCGCTCACCGGCAGCAAGCGCGTGTTTTGCGTGATGCCGCGGCGCTATCCGGAATTCATGGACTATCTGAAGGGGTTGATGGAGGCGAAGCGGTTCCGCGCCGTTATCGACCGACGCTATCCGCTCGAACAAATCGCCGACGCCTATCGCTACGTGGAGACCGGCCAGAAAACCGGAATAGTAGTGATCAACGTTACATCTTAGTTCGTCTGTTCCACGAGCGTTGCGCTGCCGTGTGCGGCTGTTTTCGGCGACAGCTGGTCGCGTTTATGCCGTTGGCCGTGGGAGACTGCCTTCGGGCGGGCGGGCCATTCGCCTGCGAACGCCTCGGGCATTCAATCAAAGATGATAGCTGGTAATGATTGGGAAATGGTCGCACGCGCGCATGCTTCGTATGGCGCGGCTCAGAGCGCTAGATTTCACCCAGGCATCCTCGCGCTCAAAGCCCATCGCCATTGCCGTGGGCGAGACGCCGAAGAGCCCATGTGCGGCGCACTCGAAGGTTTGGCCGGCATAGCTGGATTTGTGTTCTTTCGTGGGCGCGTCGCAGTCAGGGCAATTCATGGCGCCTAGAATGGGCCCACCGGGGAGCCGGTTCAATACGCGATCGCACGAATGACCTAGATCGACGATAGCGTCCGGTCTGGGGCGTAAGCCACTGATCGAATTAGATCCACCGTGCCCGTCGCTCAGAGGCATCGAGCACGCAGGGCTAGTCAGGCCCAACCGTTTAACCCAGTCTGAGCACTCGAAATTGGATCAAGGCGCGCACATGGACGTCAAAGCTGCCGACGAACGGGTCGTACGCATATTCGTCTCCTCGACGTTCCTCGACTTCGAGCCAGAGCGTGAAGCACTAGCAGTACATGTGTGGCCCGAGCTCAGACGCCGCGCCTCGGAACGGTTTGCGCATGTGGTCGCGATCGATCTGCAATGGGGCGTCTCCTCGGCGGAAGCGCGGGAGAACAAGCAGCTAGAACGGTGCATTCGGGAGATTGATGGGTGCGGTGTTTTTCTCGGACTGCTTGGCGCGCGCTACGGTTGGATGCCGCCGCATGAGGCCTTCACTGCGCCGATCCTCCAGGATCGGCCGTGGCTCGAGGGGCATCTTGGAAAAAGCAAAACTGAGCTAGAGGTATTGTGCGGCTGTCTCGATCCGGCCACGCCCAATACTCAGGCAGTCATTTTCGTACGTGGTCAGTTGGCGCCGGAATATCAGCCCTTGGTGCAGAATCTGCGGGCTCATGGCGTTGTCGTGCATTCGATCACCGACATCGAAAGCTTCGTTCGCAGCGCGACGGAACTTCTCTGGGCCCAAATCAATTGCAATTTTCCGCCTGAGCGTGTGAGCCGGAGCACCGATGAGCAGCGCCGCCATCGTGCATTTGGCGCGGATCGTTCATGGGCGATCGGAAGCGAATACGGCGATGGCGGTAACCAGCATTTTGACGCCTATCTCGGCGTGTGCCTGCGCGGTGGCGCCGCGCCATTCGGTGGGCCGATGCGCCGCAGCTTCGCTGTCCACGCACCGACCGCTTGGGATGCGATTGCATTGTGCGGCTATATTGCTAGGGAGGCGCACAAGAGAGCCGGGGCAGCGGTGTTCGAACACTATCCGCCCGCGGGACAGGGGAGCGACGCGGACACCGATTTTCTAGAGCACGTCGCGCGGTTCAGCGCATTGTTGTTGGGCCATGACGAGCCGACGAAATCCGCAAGCGTCGCAACCGCGATTGATGCATGCGATGAGCTTTCGCGTTGGAAGGCCCGGAGCGGCAAAGAGTTGTTCCTGCTGCTCGCAGGTGTCGAGGCGCTCTCGTCGAAGGTCAAGCCTGTTGTCGAACACATGGCGTTGAGTATGGGTGGCCTGTGCATCGTCTACGCCGAAGAAGGGTCTTGGCAAACGGCGGTGTCAGAATGGGGCTTGCCCTGGACTTTTATGAATTTCGCCTCTGATAATTTCATCTATTTCGTGCGCCGCTACATTGAGCGATACGGCAAGGCGATGGATCAGAAGCCATTCTACGACTTGGCGCAAAAGCTCGACTCGCACTCGCTGCTTCACCATAAGCAGATTTGCGATTTTCTGATCCGTTTCGCTCGCTTCTCAGATGTGCGCGCCGAGATTGATGAGGTCGTTCGACTGACTAAAGCTGCGCAGGGAGATGTCGATCAGAAGGCCGCTGCGCGGTGCCAGTATTTTGCCAACCGCGCGCGTGAGCGTATTGGCGCAGAGCCGATAGATAATCTGCTAGCGGTGCTGGTGGCCGCGCCCAACGGCGGTACGGAGGAGGAATTTCTGGGCCGTTCGGAATTATCGCTCGCCGACTTCGCGCGAGCGAAGTCGGGCCTTGGCTTTGCCCTGGACGAATGGCGCGATCGTCTGTGGCTCTGCAGAGGCCTCGGAGACATCGAGGGTCTTTTGAGAGACGCGGAAAAACAGACACCCTTTCCGTCTTTCTAGGCACGAGGGAGGCCTTCTACCCCGCACCGGCGTTTAGGATAACGGAGCGCAAGAAATTGCCTTGGTTTTGTCGACGCAATGCGCTTTGGACATTCTCCGATGGGAAGGTGGTCGCATCCGAGGACACCCTTGAGAGCGCGGGACTGGACGCCGAGGCGTCATAGGGGCCGACATGAGTTCGAGACGGTGCGGCCGAAAACGGCGATTGGCAGGACTTAGCGCACGCAGCATTACCTATGGCGCGATTGGAGCGAGCGGGCCGGTCCACCGACGGGTTTGCCTATTTTCCGGGGCAGCCGCCCCGTGCTAGACCGGCGTATGCCAGCATCGGAGGGCAAGATCATGTCACTGAGACATGTACTTATCTGTGCGAGCGTTGTGCTTGTGTTCGGCGCTGGGTTTGCTTCGTCCTACGCAGAAAACAGCTCAACCAATCATACGATTGCCGGTGGCCGCACGCTCGCCGCACCAATTACGGTCGTCCCAGACCACCAACGGGAATGGAACAGAGAATTGTTACGACTGGGCGCTGACGAAACGTTTGTTTTCCTGCGAGCATTGCCGCGCCGGCGATACGAAATGATATGAACGGACCCGGCGAGCGTGAGCCGGATCGAGCGCGCGGGCATCACCGGCTGGGCGGGATCCACTAGCCCATCGCCGCGTCGTTTCGGCATCCGAGCATCGCAGGCAACAGCGGCAGATCATGACTGTCGCGCTTTCGGCGGTTCCCGGCGCATGGCAGCGTGGCGCCGGCGCGGCCGGATTGGGAACGGCAAGGATGTTCGACGCGGAATTCGCTGTGTCGCGATTTCGCCATCCGACGGGCCGACTGCTATGTTGTGAAGAGGAAGCAGCGCTCGTCGCTAGCTTTGACAAGGAAACTTACTGTGGCCGATCAAGACGCCGAAGCTCGATTGCGTCGCCAAGCCGAACGTCGCGTTGGCGCAAAAATAGGCTTCTACATTCACGCGGCTGTCTATGCGATCGTGAACACAGGCCTTGTCGGGGTTAATCTTTTCACCACGCCGCAGACGCTGTGGTTCGTTTGGCCATTGGCCGGTTGGGGAATTGGTTTGTTCATGCATGGATTCGGCGTCTTCTTTTCGCTGAGCGGCGCCCGCGAAAAAGCGGTGGAAGCTGAAATGGAACGATTGCGAAATAGGACTGGCCCGTCGAGCTAGGCGGTGGCGCCAGTGTAGCACGATGTAGACGTCCCACGCTCATTGCCGATGACGAGGTTCGGCGACTTGGCGGCGTTGCTGGGGACGCTAAGTCACTTACTGCATAGCATCGACTACGCCGTTGACGAAACTTGCTCTTCGGAGCGAGCCGGCGGCTTGCGCTGTTGTAAGGTAGGCGTGGGACGCGGGTAAGGATTGGTTGCAATGATAGATTGGCCCGAAAGGCTGGTTTGTTGGTGAAGGTCCGCCTTGTTGAAGGCGCATTGCCCATGCGCCTCGCCGTTTTTGCGTTCAGCGCCGTCGTAGCCTTGGTTTGCAGCGCGCCGGCCTCAGCAGGAGGGCACTGTACAAGCGCTTGTACAGTGACCGCCGGCGCCCAAACATCGGCAAATCACACCCCTCAGCCACAGCCGGACGTGACCCGACACGAGCCGCCTGATCCCTGCAGGCAAATTCACACGCCGAGGGCGCACGCGCGCTGTGTGGCAAAGCTGCGCAACGGTCGTTCTTGTGACGTCGATCGCTCAGCCTGCGCGGCGCGCTAGTTGAACCGTCGGCTTGTCGAATGACCAGCACCGGCGGCGATCTCGCGCCGCATGTCAGGGCAGGGTTTTCAGTGGCTGTTGTTGACCGACCCGGCCTGAGTGCCGCAATCGAACGCTGACGCAGGCCGGCCCTGAACGGACATTCGCCCTAGCGCCCAAGGCAATACCCGTATTTGCCAAATGGTCCGCGTTAGCGGCCCTGCGCACGAAGCCATTCGTCCAGTTGCGACAGCTTGTTGGCGCGAACTTGCAACCGCTGTTGCAGGGCCAAATAGGCCTGCTCAGGATTGCGCCGCACGTCGTGGGGCACGCTCGTGTCTATGTAACTGCGCAACGCCACCAGCGATGCCGGATCGTTGGCCGCACCAACCAGGCTCGGCATGAATTGCACCCGCTGCAGTGGATCAAGCCGAGCAGCCAGCTCCGCCTGATGCGACTGGGCGAAACGCCAGGCGAGGTCAGGATGGCGAAGCGCTACAGTCTGGATCATCCGCGGGCCGAGCGAGGCTGTGAGGTCGGGATCAAAGGCGTGATCAAGGGCGCGCTGCGCTTGTGTCGCGTCGTCGGCTTGCGATAGCGCGATGTAGTACATCGTCTTGCCCACAGTTGATGTTGTCGATTGGCCCCGCTGCAGGAGATTGTCGAACGTTGCGGCATCCTCGGCCACACCAACGACGTTCAGAACAGCCTCGCGAATTGCACCGGGCAAATCATCGCCGCCAAAGCGGCGGCGCGCCTCAGAGATAATGTCGGCATCTCCCATGCCGCCCAGCGCTAGGATTAAGTGCTCGCGCAACACAGCCACATTATCGCCTTCGCTAGCTTGCCTGTCCCAACTCACCCGCTGGAACACAGCTCTCAGTAAGCTGCGCGCAAAGGCGTCGTAGCGATCAGCGTTGAGCCGTCCGCGGTAGAGGGTGGCTGTGCCGGTAAGGTAATCGGCGATTGTTTCCCACACCACAGGATCGGCGGTTACTGGCGTGTGGCGTGCGAGTTCAAAGACGTCCGAGTATGCGCCGAGCTCGGTCTCGCCGATCGCGCGGGAATCGGCGAGCAGACCGTATTGGTCCATTGCGTTTAGCTGCGCGAACGATTGCGCCAGTTGCTCCAGCGCCGGACGCGGATACGATACCCGGTAGTAACTAGTTTGGTTGGGATTGACGAGGTACGGGCCGCAGCCTTGCAACGTCAGACGCGCAACGCCAGCGTCATTCGTGACGCCGCTAACGACCGCTTCACTAGTCAAGATACGAGCGGCCACCGGAACATGCCAAAGCTCTGGAACTCGCGATGCCTGATCGAGGCCGAAGCGTCCTTGCCTTAAGGTGATCACGCGCGTCCCGTTGCGGCATTGGCCAGGTTCAATGCGGATGAGCGGAACTCCGGGCTGATGCGTGAATTCGTCGGCAATCTGACGCATCGGGATCGAAGAGGCGTGTTCTATGGCGTCCCACAGATCAGCCGTTCGGGCGTTGCTATGGTTGTGCGCGATCATGTAGGCGCGCACGCCCGCCCGGAAGTTATCAGCGCCCACATAGGTCTCGATCATCCGGATGACGGCCGCACCCTTGCGATACGTGATGTTGTCGAAGGCTTCGTTGGCTTGGTCGACAGTATCGATGCGCTGCACGATCGGATGCGATGTCGCCCGAGCGTCTTGCACCATTGCGCCCTGACGGCCGTTTTGCGCGCGAAGCCAGGCATCCCATTCCGGATGAAAGTGCTCCTCGGCGTGGCTAGCCATCCAGGTCGCGAAGCCCTCGTTCAACCAGATGTCGTCCCACCAGGCCATGGTGACGAGGTCGCCAAACCATTGATGCGCCATCTCGTGTGCGATAACGCCAAATACGCCCTGGCGATCTCTCTCAGACGACACCGCTGGGTTAATGAGCAGCGCCCGCTCAAAATAGAAGATCGCACCCCAGTTCTCCATCGCACCAAAGCCGCCCCCGCCAGGGCCTGCGATCAAATCAAGTTTCGGCAGTGGAAATCGCGTGCCAAAATAGTCATTGTAGTAGGGGAGGATTTGCGCCGCGCTCTGCAGTGCGAACCGACCGCTTTCGGCATCGCCGCGCTTCACAATGACGCCTACGTCGACGCCGTCGACGACCTGATGGATGCGCTCGAAATCGCCAACCCCCACAAACATGAGATACGAGGACATGCGTGGTGTCGGCTGGAAATGCACGCGACGCACGCCTCCAGGCAAACGATCTGTGCTCGCAACAGGCATGTTGGAAACGACCATGCGATTTTCCGGCGCATCGACATTTATCTGGAACACCGCTTTTAGGAGGGGCTCATCGAAGCTCGGTACAAACCGGCGCGCGTCAGAGGCTTCGAATTGCGTGTAGAGAGCGCGCTCCTGGCCGCCATTGGCGTCATAGTCGACCGCGAACATGCCTTGAGCAGCGCGATAGATGTGGCCGTGATAAGCAATATTAATCACGTGATCGCCAACGGCGATCTGCTGGCTAAACGACAAGTGGGCGGTTTGGGTTGGCGCGTCGAATGCAACCTGAGGCGCGGCAGGATCGCCATCGATGTCGACGTGATCGAACGTCAAATCGAGTGCGTTGAGGACGACGTCGTGCGTCGGCTGGGTGACATGGATCGTGATTGCAACGGCGCCAGAAAGCGTGAGGTGCTGGGGATCGGGCGTGACCGTGATGACGTACTGGGTAGGAACGATATTGGTTGAGAGATGGCCGGGGGTCAGCGCTGGCGCTGGCTGTGCAGCTGCCGAAATTGCTGCGCTGCAAAGCAAGGCTGCGACGGTTGCCAGAACACTTTTCATGCGGGATCCCCGTCCTCAATGGCCCCAACAAGGCTCCGCCGGGGTCCGGAAATCAAGTCCACGCCGTTCCAGACCGAGGGGCGCCGTCGGCGATTTTCCGTCGATCGCTCAATCTGAAGGAACGTCCTCAAGGGGAGGGGTGGCGGTTATTCAGGGGATGCGCGCAGCGCCGCATTGTCGCCGCGCAAAATTGTGCTCGCCCCACCGCGCTTGTGCACGGCCCAAAATGCAACAATCCGGGCGTGGCCGCCCGCAGAGCAAACCGGCGCCAGGCATGACCGCCGCTGAGTATTGGTCGGAGCGGCGAGATTCGAACTCGCGACCCCCAGTCCCCCAGACTGGTGCGCTAACCGGGCTGCGCCACGCTCCGAGCCGTCCCCGCTCCGGTTCGCAGGGCGCGTCCTCTTAGCAGCCTATCGGCGCATTCGGCAATTCCTGCAGCAGCGACAAGCCCGAGCCCGGCAATAGGAGCCTCTTTGCACGACTTTGGTTCAGCCCCCATTCATCCAGCGAAATAGCGGTCTAAGCGGGGCCACCCAGGCAATGCCTGCAACCAAGTAGTAGAGGAGCAGCTGCCATTGCGGCGCATGCGCCATGAGCCAGCCGCCGAAAGTGGCCGCCACGACAGCATAGATCGCAAGATAGGCAAGCAATGCCAAACAGCCCAAGGCTTTGCGCCCGCGTATATGCATGAAACCTCGAGGGGGCGGCGGCGCGCCGCGTTTCGTAGCGACGAAGGCCGTTCTATGTCGGGCCCATGAACACTGGGCAAGGGCGCCAATGACCTTAAACGCCGCAAAGCGCCAACCGCTGGTGGGTTGGTGGCTGGTCGCCATCTGCGTCTGCGTCTTGGCCATGGTGATGGTGGGCGGGGCAACCAGGCTCACCCATTCAGGGCTCTCGATCACGCAGTGGAATTTAGAAAAGGGGCTCGCGCCGCCGCTGACGGCGGCGCGGTGGAATGAGGAGTTCCGCCTCTATCAGCGCACCACCGAATACCAAGTGCAAAATCGCGGTATGTCGATGGCCCAGTTTCAGTACATTTATTGGTGGGAATGGACGCACCGCTTTATTGGAAAAATGATTGGCCTGGTGTTCGCCATTCCGTTCTTTGGGTTCTGGGCGACAGGGCGATTGCAGGGGCGCTTTTGGCCAGTCCTCGGCTTGTTTGCTCTAGGCGGCCTGCAAGGTTTCGTTGGCTGGTGGATGGTCACCAGCGGCCTGTTCGGGCGACTTGAAGTCAGTCCCGAACGATTGGCGACGCATTTGGGCATCGCCTTCTGCATCCTCGCGGTGGCGCTTTGGCTGGCCCTTGATGCCTTCGGCTGGACCGCCAAGGGCGCCAAGCTCGGTGCGCCGAAATGGGCGCCGGCCCTCTTACTTGCGCTTATTTTTGTACAAGTGATGTTCGGGGCGCTGTTGGCGGGCGATCATGGCGGGCTCGCTTACACCGATTGGCCAACCATCGGGCGCCAATGGATCCCCGATAGCGCTTTCCGTTTGCAGCCTTGGTTCGCCAATTTCAGCGAGAACCACGCGACACAGCAGCTCATGCACCGCACCACCGGCTATATCGTGGCGCTTTCGGCGCTGAGCATCGCCGCGCTGGCGTGGCGACGGGGCGATGGACATGCCCAAGCGCTAGGCATGGGGCTCGGCGCAGCAGCGCTCCTGCAGATGGGTCTGGGGATCGTGACTTTGATCTCGGTGACGCCGCTCCCCCTGGCGCTGGCCCACCAATTGGGCGCGGCGCTATTATGGCTCACCGCAGTGGCGACACTTC
>Ga0209698_10000421_pt1 | contig 48767 bp, 32 predicted proteins | sample LitLauG_LLR_2012_FD_187203 | JGI IMG/M metagenome (GOLD analysis project Ga0209698, IMG submission 187203) | Freshwater sediment microbial communities from Pennsylvania, USA - Little Laurel Run_MetaG_LLR_2012 (SPAdes) (version 2) | ecosystem: Environmental > Aquatic > Freshwater > Creek >...
CGAAGAGGAAGAGCGGCTGCGAGAATCGCGAGAATATGAGCGCGCCTCTTCATGTCCTAAGATAGCATTTCATCCACGGGAGGTCAACATGCTCGCTCAACCGCCGGAAGCGTGCGAGCCGGTGCGGGGCGGAATCCGCCCGGTGCAGGGGGTTTGCATGGAAGCTCCCCCGGGCGTATCTTGCATCCGCACGGACAAGGGATGGGATGCCCATGACGCAGAGAACGATACGATATGCCATCATCGGATTCGGGCGGTTCGCCGAGAAGGCGATCGCGCCCGCCATCCGGCGGGCCAGGAATTCCGAGGTGGTCGGGCTTCAGAAACGCTCGGCGGAGGAGGCGAGGAAGAAGGCGGACGAATGTTCCATCCCCCTGGCGTTTTCCTCGGTCGATGAGCTCGTGCATCACCCGGACATCGACGCGGTGTTTATCGTCTCCGCGAACGCCGCACACTGCCCGGAGACGGTGGCGGCGGCGAACGCCGGGAAGCATGTGATCGTGGAAAAACCGATGGCGCTCAGCGCCCGGGAAGCGCAGGCCATGATCGACGCATGCGCGTCGAACGGGGTGAAGCTGATGGTGGGTCACATGGTGCGTCTCTCTCCGCTTGTCAGGAGAGCCAGGGCGCTCGTCGACGAGGGCCGGATCGGGAGCGTGAAGGCCGCGCGGGCCGAATTCGTCTATGACGCGAGGGTGAGCCACAGGACATGGCTGATCGACCGTGCCGTCGCCGGAGGAGGACCCGTGGTCGACGTCGGCGTGCACTGCTTCGACACCCTCCGGTACGTGCTGGGGAGCGAGCCATCGTCGGTGTCGGCGGCTCTCTGGCCGCTGCCCACGCCCGCGGCCACGGAGGAGTCGGCGTTCGTTTCGCTCCTGTTCCCGGGCGGCGTCCTGGCCTCCGTGTTCTGCTCGTACACCGCACCCTACCGGCGCGTGGTTCTCGAGATCATCGGCACGGAGGGGATCATCACGGTCCCCGACTTTACCTCGGGAGACCGTGACGGACGCCTGATCCTGACGCGCGGCAAAGGCGACGCACCCGGTGTCCCCGTCGTCGAGGAACTCTCCGTGCCGAATCTCTATATCGAAGAGACGGCGATGTTCACAGACTGGATCCTTGGCGGCCCGGAGCCGGAGCTGAGCGGACCGAACGGCCTGGCGAACCAGCGGATCGTAGACCGTGCACTCACACCCTAGAAGGAGCGATTCATGAAAAAGATTCTACTCGGAGGGGTCGTCGGCGGCGTGCTCATGTTCATCTGGGGCGCGGCGGCATGGATGGTGCTCCCCCTTCACACGTCCACGATAAGGACGATCGCGAACGAAGATTCGGTGGTCACCTCCATGAAGAGCGGGATGGACAGGAAGTCGGTATACATGTTTCCGGCGAAACCCGTGACAGGCGACCAGGCGGCTCTTGACGCCTGGACGAAAAAATACGAGCAGGGACCGACGGGCACCGTGATCTATAACCCGGCGGGTTACTCGGGCGTGATGCTCCCCGAGATGGGGATCGGCCTCCTGGACTGCATACTCACCGCGATGCTCGCGGCGTGGCTCCTGTCGAGAAGCACCGCGGCGAAATCCGGATATTTTGCCCGGGTCATGTTCTGCGGGGCGCTCGGGCTCTTCATTTGCCTCGCGGTGCACGTTGTGAACTGGAACTGGATGATGTACCCGGTCGATTACACGACGGGATGGGTGGCGGACACGCTCATCGGCTGGGTCCTCGGGGGGATCGGGATCTCGGCATTTGTGAAATCGGCTGCCTGACGCAGCGTGCCGGTTCCGCGCGGTGGGGCCCCCGCGGGGTGTGGTGCTGCGCGCCCCGTGTTCTTATCGCCGCGATTCTGCCGGGGCGTTGTCGAAGGGGAGCTCTCCGAGGATGATCGAGGGGTTCTTCTCCGAAAAATAGCCGAGCGCCCACTCTCCGGGGAAGAGGATGACGCTCTGTCCCCTTGAATCGTCGGCGAGGACCGCCCCGGTGGGGAGCATGCCGGGAGTAATGAGCGCTCCGTCGACCGAAGGGTGGATCCAGCGGGCGAACTTCCATTCCGCCGGGTCGAGCCGCGACTCGGCGCCGTATTCGCTCCCGAGCCTGTACTGGAATACTTCGAACTGCAGGGGTCCCACCGCTGCGAGGATGGGGACCTGCTGCGATGCGTTCTTTGGCCGGAACCCCTGCACGACCCCCTCCTGAAGAAGCTGATCGAGCCCCTCGCGGAAACGTTTGAATTTCGACGGGTTGGGATTGCTCAGGATCGCGAAGCACTCCGGCGGGAACCGTGGGATTTCATCGTAGACGATCGACGGGTCTTCGGCGAGCGTGTCCCCGATCCTGAGGAGCGATTGCCCGACGAATCCGACGATATCTCCGGGGTACGCCTCATCCACGGTCTCCCTGTCACGTCCGAAGAGTTTGGCGGCATTCGGCAGGCGGATGGACTTTCCCGTCTGTGCGTGAACGGCGGTCATATCCCGCGCGAATTTTCCGGAGCAGACGCGGAGGAATGCGACCCGGTCTCTGTGCCGGGGGTCCATGTTGGCCTGGATCTTGAAGATGAATCCGGAGAACCCTGCGCTGTCGACGGGGACGATGGTCCCCCTGCTCAGCCTGGGACGGGGGGGCTCGGCGTGCGCAAGAAACCCGTCGAGGAGAAGCTGGACCCCGAAGTTATTCCTGGCGCTGCCGAAAAAGACGGGGGTGGTCTTCCCCGCCAGGACGTCGGAGGCGTGAAAAGCGTTTCCTGCGAGGTCGAGCATCTCGAGCTCCTCGGACACCCTGCCGTGCACGTCCGTGTCGAGCCGTTCGCGCACGAGAGGGTCCGCCAGCGTCGAAATCTCCACGGGTGCCCTGTACGCCCCCCCCGCGGCGAGCTCGAAGAGGTGCACCTGGCGCGTCATCCGGTCGATCACCCCCCTGAAATGAAACCCGGTCCCGAGCGGCCAGTTCATCGGGAATGCGCCGATGCCGAGGACGTGTTCGAGCTCGTCGAGGAGCTCGAGCGGATCCCGCGTCGGCCTGTCGAGCTTGTTCATGAATGTGAATATGGGGATCTGCCGGCGCCGGCAGACCTCGAAAAGTTTCCTCGTCTGCGTCTCGATCCCCTTGGCGGCGTCGATGACCATCACCACCGCGTCCACCGCCGTCAGCACGCGGTAGGTGTCTTCGGAAAAATCCTGGTGTCCCGGGGTGTCGAGGAGATTGATCCGGTATCCGTTGTACTCGAACTGGAGGACCGTGGAGCTTATCGAGATCCCCCTCTTCCGTTCGAGCTCCATCCAGTCGGAGGTCGACTGGCGCTGGTTTTTCCGTGCGGTCACGGAACCGGCGAGCTGCACGGCGCCGCCGTACAGGAGAAATTTCTCTGTCAGCGTCGTCTTCCCCGCATCCGGGTGCGAGATGATCGCAAACGTGCGGCGGCGCTCTGTTTCTTCCCTGATACCCACTCTGGTTTTCCTTCGGAAAAAGTATCGTCTAATATACGGAAAAAACCCCGCGCGCGCGCGGAGGTTTGACTTTCACTCACGATGTGGCTAGTTTCTCCTGTTCGACATCAATGTACAATTTCTCCGGCCGGACCACGTGAAGATGCCACGGACACTCCGCGGCGTTGCGATAATCATTCTCCTTCTCGTCCTGTTCCCCCTTCTCATCTTCACCGTCTACGAGATCAACGGACTGAGCGCCGGCGAATCGTTCGTCGCGGGGGTCTACCGCGGGCAGCTCGACATCGTCCTCTTTTCTCTCAACCAGTATGCGTGGGATGTCGTGAACACCTGGGCGAGCACCGTGGAGAACGGATGGAAACCCTCGGGGAACGGGGGAGCGTTTCCTCCGGGGTTTACGGAGAAATTCCTCGGGAAAAACCCCGCGATCGATGCGGTATTCGTGGCGGATTCGACGGGCGCGCAGATCGTCTCGCTGGCGGAGAGGCCGGATGCCGGCCTTCGGTGGAGCGCAGGTCCGGGCGCGATGCTCGCCGGAGAACGGCCGCTGATCGACAGGCTGCTCGCGCTCAGCAGGCAGAACTACAGGAAGATCGAGCCGCGCATGCTCGCGGATTCCTCGGGACGAAAAGGGGGGGTGGTGCTGCTCTTCGTCCTCAGGGGGCTGGAAGGGGTCCCCGCCCTCGCGGGGATCATGATCCGCCAGGAGCGGTTCGTCCAGGACGTTCTGGCGGAGCGGATGCGCGAGGCCGCCGCCGGCGAATTCGTCATCTCGGTCGTCAATACGTCGGGCGGAGAAAGCGTCTACGCGACCGGGGAGGGGGCGGCTGCTGAACCCGGGCAGCGTCGCCAGCTCTGGCTGTTTCCTGATCTTGCCGCCGGGATCAGACTCAAAGGGGAGACCATCCAGCAGGTGGCGCAATCGCGCGTCCGCCGGGATCTCGTGATACTGCTGGTCCTTGATGCCTTCCTTCTCACCGGCGTCTGGGTGGTGTTCCGGAGCGTCCGGAGGGAAATGGAGTTCGTCCGGCTGAAATCCGATTTCGTGTCAAACGTCTCGCACGAGCTCCGCACTCCGCTCGCGCTCATCAGGATGTACGCGGAGACGCTTGAAATGGGCCGTCTGGCGGAAGAGGTGAAGAAACAGGAGTATTACACAACAATCGTCAAAGAGTCGGAACGGCTCACCAGGCTCGTGAACAATCTCCTGAATTTCTCACGCATGGAGGCGGGGCGGAGGCCCTATGCGCTTGTCTCCGTCGATCTGAATGCCGTCGTGAAGGGGGTCCTGGAGTCGTTCACGCCGCACCTCAGTAGCGAGGGGTTCTCCCCCGAAGTGCACCTCGACCCTTCAATACCCCCCGTGCGGGCGGACCTTGAGGCGGTGCAGGAGGCCCTCATCAACATACTCGACAACGCCGTGAAGTACAGCGGCGCCCAAAAATACCTTCGCGTCGCCACCGGCGCCGGCCCGGATGGCCCGTACGTGGAGGTGGAAGACCGCGGCCGGGGGATCCCCCCTGAATTTCACAAACGCGTCTTCGAAACGTTTTTCAGAGTCCCCTCCGGCCGGAACCCCGGCGTGAACGGAAGCGGACTCGGGCTCTCGATCGCCCGCCACATCATGGAGGCGCACGGGGGAAGAATCGATCTCCGGAGCAGGCCGGGACAGGGAAGCACATTCACACTCGTATTCCATAATGAGCACGATACTGGTCATTGAAGACGATCCGAAAATGCAGACCGGACTCAGGGACAACCTCGAGTTCGAGGGATATACGGTGCGCACCGAAGGGGACGGGGACGCCGGGCTCCGCGTCTGGACGGACAATGCGTTCGACTGCGTGATCCTTGACGTCATGCTCCCCGGGCTCTCCGGGTTCGACGTGCTGAAGAAGGCCCGCGAACGGGGTGTGTCAACGCCGGTCATTATGCTCACCGCCAAAGGCGAAGAGATCGATCGGGTGCTGGGACTGGAGCTGGGCGCGGACGACTACGTCACGAAGCCCTTCAGCCTGCGGGAACTCCTTGCGCGCGTCAGGGCGGTGCTCCGGCGCAACGAACGGAGCGTTGCGGCCGGTTCCCGGGTGCGGCTCGGAGCCTTCGAGGCCGACGTCGCCGCGTATGACGCGTCAAAAGACGGGACGGCGGTGGCGATGACGCCGAAGGAATTCGAGGTGCTGAAGTTTCTCTGGGAGCACCGGAATCGCACGGTGACCCGCGACCAGCTGCTGACGAACGTCTGGGGGTACGACGAATCGGTCAGCACCCGCACGGTGGACAATTTCATCCTCAAGCTCCGCCAGAAGATCGAGCCGGACCCCGCAGAGCCGGTGTACATCATCACGATACACGGCACGGGATACAAGCTCATGGTCTGACCGGCTTCTGCGCGCTTCCCCGCAGAGACAAGTTGTGACAAATTCTGACCTCGCCCCCACATCTTCCGGCGTGGAGCGGCGTATCCATCAGTGTCCATAGATCGTATCACAATCACATAGATGCACGGAGGACACGATGAAAACCAACGCTATGCTCTTCGCCGCCGCCCTCGTGACCGCAGCCCCCGCTACGGCACCCTGCCAGGCCGCCGCCAGCCCCGCCACCAGCGCCGCTGTTGCCTTTGCACGGCTCTCCGCCGGGGAAATCTCCCGGGATGAGCGGAATTACGTCGCATGCCTTGTCTCCCGGAACGACGCCGTCGTGGAATCTGCGATCGCCCAGTCCGTGAAGATGCGCTGGGCGCTCCCGGCTGCCGGGCTCGACGAGATGAGAACCACGCTCGAGAAGCTCGCCACGGGGGGGAAAACCGCGGCGATCCGGTACAAAGCGTACCTCGCGGGACTCGTCTACGATTCTCCCGCGCTGTTTGAGGACGAAAGCGGCCAGAAGTACGCATGGGACGAGGATCTCTTCGCCGCCATAAGCGGCAAGGCCGAGAAGGCGCTCCTCGGGTTCAACGCGGACCGGCCCGCGGGCAAATAGGCGCCGCGACAAGATTTTACATCTCGTGACAGGACCGGAACGCGTATGACTTCTCTGGTGCCGATATTGGGCGACAGAGACGTACGGAGGCTTCAGATGAAAAACGATCGGTTTCTGCTGTGGTGCTCCTGTGCGCTGGCATTACTGACATCCCTCCCGGTTGTCGCCGGCGCGCAGGAACAGCAGATGATGAAGGACCTGCGCGGCAAATGGAAATTTCAAATCGGTGATGACATGCGCTGGGCGGACCCGTCGTTCGACGACAGAAAATGGGATGACATCTCCGTCCCGTCGGCGTGGGAGGACGAAGGGTATCCCGGGTACGACGGGTACGCCTGGTACAGGACGCAGTTCGACGTGCCGGACGACCTCCGCGGGAAGGCCCTCAGCCTCCACATGGGGACGATCGATGACGCCGACGAGACGTACGTCAACGGGCACTTCATCGGATTCGGCGGCCAGTTTCCGCCGCATTATATCAGTGAATACGGATGGTCGCGTGAGTACTACCTTCCGCAGTGGTGTCTCCGGTTCGGGCAGCGCAACGTCATCGCGGTCCGTGTCTACGACGGCGGCCTCGCGGGCGGAATTACTCACGGGAAGCCCGGCATTTACGGGCAGACCGATCCTCTCCTCGCGGATCAGTCGCTCGCCGGGACATGGAAGCTAAAAACGGGCGACGATTTTTCGTGGAAAGAGCCCTCCTGCGACGATGCCGCCTGGCAGGATGCAACTGTTCCGCTCTACTGGGAAACGCAGGGGTTGAAGGACTACGACGGCTTCGGATGGTACCGCCTGAAATTCCACCCTTCGCCCGCTCTCGAGGGGAAAAGACTGATTCTCCTGATGGGGAAAGTCGACGATATCGATGAAACCTACCTGAACGGCGAGAGGGTCGGCCGCACGGGCTCGATGACCCCCCGCGGGGGCGGCATACGGACGTCAAACGAGTATGCCGAGCTTCGCGCGTACACGCTCCCGGGAGGGCTCCTGAAATTCGGCCAGGAGAACGTGCTTGCCGTCAGGGTCTATGATTCCTGGCTTCACGGCGGTATCTACGACGGTCCCATCGGCCTCATCACCCGCGACGCGTACCAGGACTGGAAACACCGGCACAGGGACCGGAAGACTCCCTGGGATCTGCTGAGAGAAATGTTCGAATAATCACCCCCGGCGCGCATCTTTTTCCCTCCGTGCGCGTATACGTGTGTGCAACTTCTGGCCTCCTCTCCGACAGTCAATCCAGAACGTTCTCCGCCTTATTCCGTCACATCCTTTGGAGGGATCATGATGCGCTTTCATCTCAGCCGCCCGGTCGCAGTGCTCGTTGCGGCCGCGCTTTCCGCAGTCCCGGTTCTGGCCCAGCAACCCCCTGCAAACCCCGACACCTTTCGCGGCATTGACCCCCACAACATCGACAAGACCGTCAGTCCGGCAAGCGATTTCTACAAATATGCGGACGGTGGGTGGCTTGCGGCGAACCCCGTCCCGGCGGAGTATGCGCGGTGGGGGAGCTTCAACGAGCTTGTTGAAAAGAACGATCGCGACCTGCACGCGATACTCGATGCGGCCGCTGCCCCGGGCGGGACGAAGACCGCCAACGTGCAGAAAATAGGCGATTTTTACGCCAGCGCGATGGATTCCGAGGCGGCGGAGCGGGAAGGAGTCAGCCCGCTCGCCGACGAGTTCAGCCGCATTGCGGCACTCACCTCCGTGTCGGGCCTCCCGGCAGAGGTGGCCCGTCTCCACATCACGCTCGGCAGTCCCGTGTTTCGGTTCTTTGTCAACCAGGACGAAAAAAACTCCTCCCAGGAGATCGCGCAGATCAGGCAGGGGGGGCTCGGCCTTCCCGACAGGGACTATTACACGAAGGATGACGACCATTCCCGTGAAATCCGCGCGCAGTATCTTGCCCACGTTCAGAAGCTCCTCGAGCTTGCCGGAGACAGCCCCGCTGCGGCCGCGGCGAATGCGAAGACGGTGATGGATATCGAGACGCGTCTTGCAAGGGCCTCGATGACCCGCGTGGAACAGCGCGATCCCAACGCGACATATCACAGGATGTCTCTGGGAGATCTGAGCGACCTCGCGCCCGGGTTCGGGTGGCAGGCGTACTTCGCGGCGATCGGCAGGCCCGCCCCCGGTCCGGTCAACGTCGAACAGCCCGCCTTCTTCAAGGAAGTGAGCGCGATGATGAAAGATGTCCCGATCGCGGACTGGAAGACGTACCTCCGGTGGCATGCCGTGAGCGCCGCGGCGCCGTGGCTGAGTTCTGCATTCGTTGCGGAGGATTTCCATTTCCGCGGCGAGGTGATGACGGGCGCGAAGCAGATCCAGCCGCGCTGGAAACGCGCGCTCAGGGCGACAGACAGGAACCTGGGAGACGCGCTCGGGATGCAGTACGTGAAACGGTACTTCCCGCCTGCGGCCAGGGCGAGGGCGCTCGAGATGGTGGAGAACCTCCGCGCCGCGTTCAGGGAGAGGCTCCGGACCCGCGAGTGGATGACCGACGACACGAAATCGAAGGCGATGGACAAGCTTGCGGCATTCAGGGTGAAGATCGGATACCCGGATAAATGGCGCGACTATTCGTCGCTGACGATCGACCGGGGGCCCTTCATCGCGAACCTGATGCGCGCGAGCGAGTTCGAATTCAAGCGTGAGCTTGACAAGATCGGCCAGCCCGTCGACCGTACCGAATGGGGGATGACCCCGCCGACGGTCAATGCGTACTATAATCCCCAGCTCAATGAGATCGTCTTCCCCGCGGGCATTCTGCAGCCCCCGTTTTTCGATCCCGATGCGGATGACGCCGTAAACTACGGCGGGATGGGCGCCGTGATCGGACACGAGATGACGCACGGGTTCGACGATGAGGGGAACAAATTCGACGCCGAGGGGAACCTGAAGGACTGGTGGACCCCGGTCGACAGAATCGCGTTTGACGCGCGCGCCCACCGTCTCGAGCAGCAGTACAGCGATTGCGTCGTGATCGACACGGTTCATGAGAACGGGAAGCTGACGCTCGGAGAAAACATCGCCGACCTCGGCGGCCTGACGATCGCGTTCGCGGCCCTCAGGAAGTCGGAAGAGGGGAAGCCGCCCGCGGCACTGATTGACGGCTTTACGCCCGAACAGCGTTTCTTCCTTGCATGGGCCCAGATATGGAGGGCGAATTACCGTGATCCGGAGCTTCGCAGGCTCGTCATTCTGGACCCGCATGCGGTCAGCCCGCTGCGCGTCAACTGCCCGCTGTCGGACATGCCGGAATTCGAGCGCGCGTTTGGCTTGAAGACAGGCGACCCGATGGTCCGTCCCGAATCTCTCCGGGCGGCGATCTGGTAACAGGCGGCTGTCGCAGGAACAATGCAGGCCCCGCGGCCCGACCTTCGCCGCGGGGCCTGTTGATTTTCACCCCGCGAGTCCGTAGTTTCAGCAGGTTTCGAAGGATTCCTTCAACCAGCCCCCGGTGACAATCCCCTTTGCCGCATGCTTGCCGACATTAGAAATGCGTGGCGCGACCCCGCGTGGAGAGTGGAGCTTGCCGCTTCGTGCGCCGTTCTGATCCCGGTTCTGTTCGCCCTGACGCATTTTCTCGATGCGGTGGAGGAACGGCACGGCGTGGCGCTCCCGGACCCGGTGCTCGTTCTCTTCCCCGCTGTGAACCTGACGTGGGTGACGTTTCTCGTCATCTATGCCGGGCTCATCGCCGCTCTTGCGGTTCTCCTCCGGCATCCGCGGCGGCTTCTTCTTGTCTTTCAGGCGTACTCGGTGATGGCCATCCTCCGCATCGCGGCAATGTACCTCGCGCCGCTCGATCCTCCCCCGGGGATCATCGAGCTCAGAGATCCGTTCGTGGAGTTCTTCGGCGGGGGGAGAACGCTCACGCGCGACCTGTTTTTTTCGGGGCACACCTCGACGATGTTTCTCCTCTTCCTGGTGATGCCGGGCGGGCGTCTCCGCATCGCGTTTGCGTGTGCCACGGTGTTCGTGGGACTCTGCGTCGTTCTTCAGCACGTTCATTACACCGTGGACGTGTTTGCCGCGCCGTTTTTCGCCTACGGTGCATACATGATCGTCCTGGGAATTTGCAAAAGAAGGGGCGTTTTGGTTAATTGAGGTGCAGGATTCCCCGTTCTTCTTCACGATACGCGGAGCAGTGCTTCATGGCGGATCAAGGTGTGCGGCCGGCTCCCCCTGCGGCGCCGGTGAAAGCAAAAAAGAGGCCGAAAGAGCTCGCCGTCGTCAATCAGGCCGGGTGCACGGGTTGCGAAGTCTGCATCGAATTCTGCCCCGTGGACTGCATTCTCACCGTTCCGGGGCCGGAATACGACCAGCACAAGAAGCTTGTTGAAATCGATCTCGACATCTGCATCGGCTGCAAGCTCTGCGTGAAGTACTGTCCATGGGATACCATTGAAATGATTCCGAGCGCGGAGTCCCTCAGGACTGCCTCGGGATGGACGCAGCGCTCCGTCCTCCCGGATGCGGAGTGGATACAGAACGTTCCGGGGGTCGAGATCGTCCGGGAAGGTCCCCTTCCCCTTCCGGGAACGAAGAAAACCTGAATGTGATCCCCGCTTCCGGCGGCGCCGCGGGCCACAGACGACGGCGCACCCGGCGGCGACACTGATGCTCAAGAATCCTCCACAGCGAGAAAGGTCGTCCATGAAAAACGCGGGCCGGGCATACCTCACGGGAATCTGCCTCACGCTCCTTCTTGCCGCATCGGCGGCGGGACAGGGGCTGTACTGGGAATCCACAACGACGGGCGGGCCGCTCAAGGACCAGGCGAACGTCTCACAGTCGTATGCGATGCCGAAGATGTTCAAGATCGTGACCTCCGGGAAGATCATGATCCTCAGGATGGATCAGGAAAAGATCTACGATGTGAATCCTTCGACGAAGACCTACTCCGAAATGACGTTTGCGGATCTGGAGGCGTACGCAAAGAAGGCGGGGGACAAGATGGCGGCGTTCAAGGAGAAGATCAAGAACCTTCCTCCCGATCAGCAGAAGAAAATGGAGGCTCTCGGCGCACTGATGGGGGGTGGGAAGGATGCCCCGGTCGAGATCTCCGCGACCGGTGAGAAAAAGACGATCGGCGGGTATGCCTGTACGAAGTACACGATGACGCGCAGCGGGAAGGACATGGCGACGATGTGGGTGACGAAGGATGTTGGTGGGTTCGACAATCTCCGGCAGGACTGGATGGAATTCGGAAAACGGATGGCGGCGCTTACAAATATGAGCGGACTGGGAGAGGCGTACCAGAAGATGGACGGGTTCCCCATGGAGACGGACATGGACATGATGGGAAGGATCATCACGGTCGTCACCAAAGTCGAAAAACGATCCACGCCCGCCGACGAGTTCAACGTCCCTGCGGGCTACACGAAAACAGACTCCCCGATGATGCAGAAAATGGATAAGTAAATCCCGCTCACGAAGCGTCACAAAAAGGCCCCTTCCATCAAGGGCCTTTTTTTTGATCCCGCCGGAATCGGCCCGGGGTGACCGCAACGATGCACATCAGAGGAGGGACGTTCCCGTGCTCCCGAAGACGAATAAAGTCTACAACCCCCACGAGACCGAGCGGATGGCGAAGCTGCACGGAGCACCGCTGGCGTCGTTCAGGAGCCGTGCGGGGGCGTTTGTCGTCGATTTTATTCTCACGCTCGTCGTCTTTATGTTGCTTGCGATGTTCGGGGCCTGGCTCGCCCCGCAGTTCGGTTTTCCCGTCGGCGATGTCCACCTGACCTTCGATTTCACCCACTGGTACAGTCTCATCTTCCTCGTCGTCTACTTCACCCTCTGGACGTATTTCACGGACGGGAGATCCCCCGGCAAGAGGCTCTTCGGGATCAGGGTGGTCTCACTCGTCCACGACCATCTGACGCTCTGGCAGTCGTTCGAGCGCTCGCTCGGGTACGGCGCCTCGGCTCTCGAGGGTGGCTTCGGGTTCTTGCAGTTTTTCATTCATCCCGACCGAAGAACGGTCCATGACCGGATCGCCGAGACCATCGTCGTCACGGATCGGCCTGTTCGGACCTCGTGAATTCCTGCCGTCTTATCTTCCGGCGGGACAACTCTCCCCCCTGCGTGGGACGCGGGCGGTGCTTCCCCTTCGGCCTTCGGATCCGGCCGCCTTCCGCGCCGTCGCGGGATGCGTCAGCGCCTACCGCGGCGAGATAACTCCCCCCGCGATCAGCGCAACGAGCACGGACCCCAGGACGATCCGGTAGGAAACGAACGGGAGCGTGGTGTATTTCACAAGGTAGTTGAGCAGCCAGTTGATGGCGGCATAGCCTACGACGGCGGAGACGAGCGTGGCGACTGCGAGATTCAGTATCCCGAAATGCAGCACATTCTCACCGGCTTTCATCAACGCCGACAGTTTGTACAGTTCGAGAAGCCCGCTCCCGAGGATCACGGGGATGCTGAGGAGAAAAGAAAACCGCGCGGCCGCGCCGCGGCGGAGTCCCAGGAAGAGCGCGGCGGTGATCGTCGTCCCGGAGCGTGAAGCGCCGGGAATCAACGCCACCACCTGCGCGAAGCCGATCACGAGCGCATCCTTCCACGTGATGTCCGCCAGCGATCGCACATGCTTCGCTCCCGCTTCTGCAAGCCACAGAAAGAGCGCCAGCATGACCATGCTGTAGCCGATGAACATCATGCTCTTTGTGAGATATCCCTCGATGACGTTCTCAAATGCATACCCGACGATCGCCACGGGGAGCGTGCCGAGGACCATGTAGAGGACCATGAACGAATCGCGCGAATAACCGGGAAATCCCTTCCCCCCACCGTGCGTGGCGACATCCCTGAAGAATGCCGATGTCATCCACCACAGATCCCTGGCGAAATACATGAGCAGGGCGGAGAGTGTGCCGAGCTGGATGACGGCGATGAACGCCGTCCATGCTTCGGGATGGTCGGCGGGGATCAGGCCCAGGGCCTTGCCGACGATTGTGAGGTGTGCGGTGCTGCTGACAGGGAGAAACTCGCTCAACCCCTGAATGGTCCCCAGAAGAATGGCGTGGAGTACAGACAAGATTGCCTCGATCTGATGAGGTTGATTGACACGATACGCCGGAATGATGATGAAATGATGAAAGGACTGTGGCGCTTGAAACATAAGCACAAACGGTCGAACAATCATCATCCATGACCCCCGATATGTTCAAAAAACCTCCCCGTGTGATCTGCATCATCAAAAACGCGGATGAGTTCAATTTGCAGCGCAGGGAGGAGTCGTCGCGATAATTCCCGCGGAAATTCGACGCGGCCCTACGAGAGCCCGCATGTTCCTGTCTGGAATTCAGCGAATCGATCACGGAACGCTGCGATGTGCGTATCTCTTTCTGAAGTGTCATAGCCGGAGGGCTGACAATGAACGCTTCGGCACAGAGCAAACAGGCTGCGCCGGCGGAGAAGCCGGTGACTCGGTGAGGATAGAGGGGCAGCGCAGTTTTGAGATTCTCCTGGCTCACCGGGAGCTCCCCCTGAGCACGCTCGATCTCGACAGGAAGTAATATCAGATTCACGCCTGCGGGGAGCCGGGCGGGAATCTCACCCCCCCCCTAAAAAAAAGTTCACACACCTCTTGACAAATATATAAGCATTTCCTACACTACAAACGTTTGCGGGAACGATTGCAGAAATGAGACATGCCACCATCATCGATATTGCAAAGAAGCTCGGTGTTGCGCCCTCTACCGTGTCGCGTGCACTGAGCGATCATCCCGATGTCAAGAAGGCAACGAAAGAAAAGATCAAGAAGCTCGCGAAGGACCTGCACTACTCTCCCAATCCTATCGCGCGCAGCCTCAAATCGAGCCGTACGACAACCATCGGCGTCATCGTGCCCGAGATCAAGCATGATTTCTTTGCATCCGCGATAAGCGGGATCGAAGAGGTCGCCTATAATTCGGGCTATACGATCATCGTCTGCCAGTCGAACGAGAGCTACGAGCGTGAAGTCGTAAATACGAATGCGCTGATGCACCACAGGGTCGCCGGGGTGATCGTTTCGATTTCGCAGAACACAAAGTCGGGGGAACATTTTCAGGATCTGCTCCAGCGGAAGATACCCCTGGTGTTCTTTGACCGCGCGTGCGAAGACGTGAATGCGGCCAAAGTCGTTATCGATGACACCAGGAGCGCGTATCGCGCGGTGATGCATCTGGCGGAGAGAGGATACACGCGAATCGCCCACTTCGCGGGACCCCGGGAGCTGGCCATCTGTATCCGGCGAAAGAACGGATACGAAGAGGCCCTGAAACAGTCCGGCCTGACATCCCCGAACGGCTTTCTCCGCTTTGGAGGATTGCATGAAGAGGATGGATACAGATCGATGGAATCCATGTTGAATGAGAATATCAGGCCGGACGCGGTGTTTGCGGTGAATGATCCCGTCGCTATTGGAGCGTTCCAGAGGATCAGGGAGGCGGGACTGAAAATCCCCGGGGACATCGCGATCATAGGATTCTCCAATAACAAGATCACCATGCTGGTGGATCCGCAGTTGACGACGGTGAACCAGCCTTCATTTGAAATGGGAAAGAAATCGGCCGAGATACTGATCGACACCATTCAGGACGGGACGATTCCTCCCAGGACGTACATTCTGGAAACGGAGCTCATCGTCCGGGGGTCCACCTGATTTTTTTTTCGGCGTCCTGCAAACGTTTGCGGAAAACGCCCCTGCGCTTTCGATAGACAATCCTCAGAAAGGCACATGTGAATTACAGTATACGCGTGGAGAGCGAGTTCCGCAGCCTGTTCAATGAACGCCCTCTGATCGTCCGGTCCCCCGGCAGAGTCAATCTCATCGGTGAACACACGGATTACAATGACGGGTACGTCCTTCCCGCCGCGATCGACAAAGCGATGTATTTCGCCATCGCACCCCGCGGGGATCTGCGGTGCGTCATCCATGCCCTGGACCTTAAAGAAGCATGCGAAATCGATATCGCGCACCTGGAATCCTCCCCGAGGGAGTGGCCGAACTACCTGACGGGAATTGTCGACCAGTTGATCAAAGCGGGACACAGGATCCGGGGATTCAATTGTGTATTCGGGGGGGACATTCCCATAGGCGCGGGACTTTCCTCCTCTGCTGCGCTGGAAACCGGCCTTGCCTATGCCCTCAACTGCCTGTTTGACCTGAATGTTGATTCGCTCTCGCTCGTGAAGCTCGCGCAGAAATCGGAAAACGAATTTGTCGGGGTACGCTGCGGCATCATGGACCAGTACGCGAACATGTTCGGCGAACGGAACAGCGTGCTCCGCCTTGATTGCCGCTCGCTGGAATCCCGTCCCTATCCGTTCGACTTCCCCGGCATCGCGATCGTCCTCTTCGATACGGGGGTCTCCCATTCTCTGGCCTCAACCGAATACAATCGAAGGCGGGAGGAATGCGCGGAGGGCGTCAGGATGATGCAGCGGCGGTTTCCGCGCGTGTCCCATCTTCGCGATGTCAGCCTGGAGATGATGAACGGATACGACGTTGAGATGAAGCCTGAAGTATTCCGGCGTTGCACGTACGTCATCGAAGAGAACGATCGGGTGCTCCGCGCCGCCGGGGCGCTGGAACAGGGTGATCTCGACTTGTTCGGCGCGCTGATGAACGCGAGCCACGAAGGACTGCGTCGTAAGTATGAAGTGAGCTGTCCCGAGCTCGATTTCCTGATCGATGCGGTGAAGGGGAACCCGCAGGTGCACGGTGCGAGGATGATGGGGGGCGGTTTCGGCGGATGCACGATCAACCTGGTCGGGACCGGAGACGTCGGACGGATAAGCGCCGAAGTCGCGGAGAAATACCGCCGCCGGTTCGGGATCGACCTGAAGACCTATGTCACGGAGATTTCACCGGGGACGCACGTCGTCAATGCGGACGAGGAAGCGGTGAGGGGATCCCTGTGACGCCCCGCTGAGAATATCCGAGAACAATGCCCATCAAGGAGGGAACCATGCAGATGTTTACTTTTCCCACGCGGTTTGGCGGTCAGTTCGTTTTGGTCCTGGTTTCTCTCCTTTCGTTCACTTCCCTGTTCGCCGGGGGGCCGGGAAAAATGAAGGGGCGCGTGCTGGATAATGCGAGCGGGGAGCCTCTCATCGGGGCGAATGTGGTGATTCAGAATACCAGCATGGGCGCTTCGACGGATATGAACGGGGAGTACTTCATTGCGGCGATTCCCGCGGGGACGTGGACGGCGAGGATATCGTACCTCGGCTATGCCACGGTGATGCGCGAAATAGTCGTCGCCGCCGACAGCACGCTGGAACAAATTTTCCGGCTGAAGGCGCAGGCGCTGGAGGGACAGGAGATCGTGGTCACGGCCCAGGCCCGGGGCCAGAACGAAGCCATCAACAAACAGCTCTCCTCCGGTAATGTCGTCAACGTCGTCTCGGCGGCCCGGATTCAGGAGCTCCCCGATGCGAACGCCGCGGAGTCCGTCGGGAGGCTCCCCGGTGTGTCGCTCGTTCGCTCGGGCGGGCAGGCCACGCAGGTGGTCATCAGGGGACTTCAGCCGCAATATAATACGATCACGATTGACGGAGTGCAATTGCCCGCAAACGATGCCGGGAACATCACACCGAGCGGCGCGTATGCGGCACCTGCGAACATTGCCGGCGGCCGTGCGGTGGATCTGAGCATGATTTCGTCGAGTTCGCTGGAAGGTATCGAAGTGTACAAGACGGTTGCACCGGACATGGACGCCGCCGTCCTGGGCGGCACCGTGAACTTCGGTCTCAGGGAAGCAAGAGGGAATCCCTCGGGCATACCTTCGGTAGCGCTTCTCGCGCAGGGAGCGTATAACGATCTGATGAGCACCTATAACGACTACAAGTTCGTGGCGAGTGCCGAGCAGAGATATCTCGACGACCGTCTCGGCGTCTTTGTGCAGGGGATTGCCCAGAAACAGAACCTCGTATCAAACACGCTCGGCGGGAACTACTATATCGTCGACAAGGTGCGTTATCCCGATTCCCTGAACCTCGGGAGCCTGAACCTCGGCTTTGCGCCGACGGATCAGCGGCGGTATGACGGGACCCTGACGCTGGATTACAGATTGCCCGAAGGCAAGATCACGCTCCTGAACCTGGTAAGCTATGGCACGTCGACAACGGAATCCCACAGCGAGACGTATGATCTGGCAAACTACGGCAATGATATACAGTTCGGAACCCAGCTGTCATCGAACAAGCTCCATGTCATAACGAACATTCTGGAATATGAGCAGGCCCTGGGCGCACTCAAGGCGAAGGTGAAGTTCTCCAACGCGTACTCGGACAATCGCACCCCGAGTGCCTGGAGCCTGGTGTTCGAGCAGGCTTCTGCCGGGACCACGAACATACCGAATAATCTCGATCCCGTCCTGGCGGCGGGAATGGCCCGGGATTCGATTAACCTGAATAACATGAAATGGGCGGGCAATTCGACGTGGAGCAGCTTCAACAAACAGGATGACGCGCAGGGCTCCCTCGATGTGGAGGGAAATTTCAATCTCGGGGACCTTGCCTCGGTTACACTGAAAGGGGGGGGTCAGTACAGGTACACCACCCGGTACTACAATTTTGACGACGGATTTGGCAGTCTGATCGGCGGTAATGCATCCGGGTTCCGGCTGCAGCTCCTTCAGGCCCTTCCCTGGCTGACGCAGCCGCCGTACAATGTGAACCCCACGGGCAACCAGTCCATTTTTATCAACGGGTTCTACAATCCGAATATGAATTTTGGAAAATTTCTCAAAGGCGATTACGGGATGTACTCCGGGGTGGACGCGGGCACCATCGACCGGATCATGAGTGAAATACGCATACTGGGTGCGGGAATAACGCAGCCGCAGACTGTTCCCAGTTACGTCCCGGACCTGTACGGCAGCACGGCAAGCGATTATTACGGGAATGAATTCAGGAGCGCGGAGTACCTCATGGCGACGGTCAATATCGGTTCCCAGGTGACGATCATACCGGGTGTACGGTATCAGGGGCTGAAGACCACATATACCGCTCCTCATTTCATCGGGAACGCGGATGCCACGAGTCCGTATCCGTTCGAACTCATTCACACATGGGTGACGCAGGACGAGTACCACGGATACTTGCTCCCGGATGTTTCCGTGAAATACAATCCTCTCGACTGGCTCAGCGTCCGTGCATCGTATACGAGCACGCTCTCCTACCCGGATTTCGCCCAGATCGTCCCGAGAGAAGATGTGGCCAGCAATTCAGGTCATTTTGTTGTCTGGAACAATTATGCATTAAAACCCGCGCAATCGCATAACTACGACTTTCAGGTGGCGGTGCACGAGAACACCATCGGGTTGTTCGCGGTCAGTCCGTTTCTGAAGCGTATTGATGATCAGATTTTCGGCCAGGGAACCGTCATTTCCGATCCTTCGGTGTATCCCGGGGTTCCCGGCTATACAAAGACGTTCTCGCTCACGACCTTCATCAACAATCCCAACCGCGTGGATGTCTGGGGGATTGAAACCGAGTGGCAGACCCACTTCTGGTATCTTCCCGACCCCTTCAACGGGCTGGTGATGAATGTCAATTACACGCATATATTTTCCAGCGCGAAGTACCCGTACAACCTCACCATCCAATCGCCGGTCTATCCCTTCCCGACGACGCATGTGGATACCACATATACCGACAGGTTGATTCAGCAGCCAAACGACATCGTCAATCTCTCGATGGGATATGACTACGGCCGGTTCTCCATACTGGCCTCGATGATCTACCAGTCCCAGGTGTACAATGGAACCAATTTTTACAACGCGCTCCGCTCCGACAAGACGAAGTATCTGCGATGGGACCTTTCGGTGAAACAGGGTCTGCCGGTCCCCGGCCTGGAGGCGTACTTTGACCTGAACGACCTCAACAGCGAAGCGGATATCTATGTAATCCGGGGATCCGGTTTCCCGACGTCAGAATCCAATTACGGTTTGACAGCAGATCTCGGAGTCCGTTGGAAATTTGAATAGCAACCCTGTTGCAGGACAAAAAAAGAAAGGAGGGCCCTTATGAATGAGTCGTCTCCGTGAACGCGTCCGGTGCGAGGATCGCTGTACTGGCACGCGATGAGCTGGTGATGGTGAAGGAACGGCACGTGAGGTAAAGAGTTAACTCACCTATTGCATCAGGAAGAAACTTCTAATGGAAGGATGGGAGGAGTCATGAAAACGTTGACAATGTTGATACTCGTGATTTCCCTGACGGGGCTTCTGCTCGCCCCCTCAGTGGCATCCGCGGCGGGTCCGGATACGGTTATCGTCGCGGCGTTGCCGGTGGGCAATCTGAATGTGTTCATCAACGCGGACACGATTGCCGGAGGCTTCGTAACACCCAATACGGTCTTCCTCTTAAAACCCGGCGGGCCCCTGGACACGGTCTACTGGATGTCTGCACCGATCACCGTGAAGGGGAGCGTGACGATCATCGGCTATATCAATCCGGTGACGGGTCACCCTCCCGTCGTCGCCCCGTCGATCGCGTCGGACAATTCGTCCATGGGGAACTTTTTCAGCCCGCAGGGGAACGACACCCTCACGTTGAAGGGGATCTACTTCATCGGGACCCGCACCGACACGCTGGCCTCCACAGGTCGGTTTGTCGCTCCGTCCGGCGACAATAATAGGTTCATCTTCGACCACTGTATTCTCGAGAATATTTCCGGCGCAGGCACCCCGAACCTGTTCGACACCTGGAATCACGATCACAACAGCTTCTACGTCACCAACTGCGAGTTCAGGAATAACCAGGATGACAATCCGCAGAATCCGGGGTTCGCGTGGGTGGATCCGGGAACGTACCCCTGCGATACCGCGAAGTTCTACAACAACACGTTCTTCATCACGGGCGGATACGTTCTGGGCTCGTCGGGATACGGCTGTGCATTCCTGGATTTCCAGCACAACACGATATTCTATTCGGGACAGGGTGGGGCGTTCGATCTGTATCAGATGCACCATGCGGTGATCAGGAACAACATCTTCTTCAGCGTTTCTTCTGCGGCCTATCCCAACGGATGGTACAACAACGTCCCCGGATCCTGGGGCTCCGCGATCATCCCCCTCGATTCGCTCCGCTCGCTGACCGGGACGCCGTACAACATGACGGAGTCGATGAGGACCCTCACCATCACGAACAATGCGTACTTCTGGCCCTCGCAGATCACGGCAAAATGGACGCAGCTCAATACCGCGGGGATATCGGGCATTACCCCGCTCCGTCCCCCCGATTTCATCAACTCGCAGCCGGGAATGCTGACGAACAAGACGGCGTGGCCCAACATTACCGTGGCGAACAATGACAGCGCCGCCGATCCCGGATTCAATGCGACGCTTGTGACGACGGCGGGGACAAGGATGGCGACGTTTATCGATACGTTGTGGCACAACAACCAGGCCGGCAAGGGCATTCGCCCGTACGTGAATTCCCTGTACGATCCTCCGACCTGGGACAACGTGCCCTCCAACTGGAGGACGGTGAAGGGGAATACCTACTACGGCTACCCCGTCCCGGAAAACCTGCGTTACACGAACACGGCCCTCCTGACGGGGGGGAGCGACGGAAAACCGCTGGGCGATTTGAACTGGTTCCCGGAGCAGATCACCTCCGTCACGAAGGCGCCCGCCGGTGTGCCTGCGAGCTTCGACCTGAGTCAGAATTATCCGAACCCCTTCAACCCTTCGACGAAGATCGACTTTACGATCCCGTCATCGTCGCAGGTGGTTCTGAAAGTGTTCAACGTCCTGGGCCAGGAAGTCGCGTCGCTGGTGAACGGAACCATGACGGCAGGTTCGCACACCGTGACGTTTGACGCGTCGAAACTCGCCAGCGGCGTCTACCTCTACAAGATCACCGCCGGCAGCTTCGTCAGCACCAGGAAGATGGTTCTTTTGAAATAAGGACAGTGTGTAGTATTCTCATGCGATGGATCAGGCCTGCAGCCCATCACACGGGCTGCAGGCGTTTCTATGCCGGCGGATCCGCCCTGTGCCGGACGACGTGTTGAACTTCTGGAAGGAAACACTCTCATGCACTCCGCGTTGACTACGCTGCGGGACGCCCGGGGCGTCCTGAAACACGCATTCCCTGTGCTCTTCGTTGTCGCCTCCCTTTTTGTGATGACCGCTGTTGCGGAGACTTCCCCCGCCGGCGGGAGCACGAGGAAGACGGAGAATATCTGCGGCGGCTGGCGGTTTCATCTCGGCGACCTGAAGGACGCTCAGGCGCCTTCGTTCGATGATTCCGGGTGGAGACTTCTCGATCTGCCGCATGACTGGAGCATCGAAGGCGAGTTCAACAAGGACAATCCGTCCGGCGTGAGCGGTGGGGCGCTCCCTGGCGGCACGGGATGGTACAGGAAGACGTTCCTTCTCCCCGGATCGGTAAGGGAAAAGCTGGCGTTCATCCGGTTCGACGGAGTCTACAGGAAGAGCGAGGTGTGGATCAACGGCCACTCTCTCGGCAAACGGCCGTACGGCTACTCGTCGTTTGAGTACGAGCTTACCCCCTGGCTCAGGTACGGCGGGGACCGGAATGTGCTCGCCGTGAAAGTCGACAATGCCGAGCAGCCGAACTCGCGCTGGTACTCGGGGTCGGGAATCTACAGGAATGTCTGGCTGACGACGACGGACAGCGTCTTTGTCGATCACTGGGGGACGTTTGTCACCACGCCGGAGGTGAGCAGGGACGTCGCCGGGGTGAAGGTGCGGACGAGAGTGAGAAGCGTCATGCACGGGGATCAGAAGGTCACGCTGAGAACCGTCATCGTCGACGGGAACGGCAAAGAGGTCGCACGTGCGGTGTCGGAAGAGAATATTCCGGGGAATTCCGTGCACGAGTTCATCCAGGACGCTCTCGTCCGGAACCCCGGGCTCTGGTCAGTGGACAGCCCGGCGCTGTACAATGTCGTTTCCACCGTCGAGCGGGGGGGGCATGAAGGGGACAGGGTGGAGACGGCGTTCGGCATCCGTTCATTTGCATTCGACGTGACGAAAGGCTTCTCCCTCAACGGCCGGCCGATGAAAATCTTCGGCGTGTGTGATCACCACGACCTGGGGTGTCTCGGCGCGGCGGTAAACACCCGCGCCCTTGAGAGGCAGCTGCAGATCCTGAAATCCATGGGGTGTAACGGCATCCGGACGTCGCATAATCCCCCCGCGCCCGAGCTGCTCGACCTGTGCGACAGGATGGGATTCATCGTCATGGATGAGGCCTTCGACATGTGGGCGAAGGAAAAAACGCAGTTCGACTACCATCTCGATTTCGCGGAATGGCACCGGAGAGACCTTGAGGATATGGTCCTGCGCGACAGGAACCATCCGAGCATTTTCATATGGAGCATCGGCAACGAGATCGAGGAACAGTGGGACAATAAAGACACCACCGGCTCGGTCATTGCGCGGGAACTCGCGGGGATCGTCAGGACACTGGACACGACCCGTCCGGTGACCTCAAACTGCAATGACGACAAAGCCGACAACAATCTCATCAGGTCCGGGGCGCTCGACCTGCTCGGGTTCAGTTACGGCCACGATGATTATCACCTCTTCCCGGAAAGGTTCCCCGGTCAGAAATTGACCGGGTCCGAAACGACGTCGGCCCTCGAAACACGCGGCCACTATGATATGCCGTCCGACAGCATCCGCCGCTGGCCGACGAGATGGGACAAGCCGTTTACCGGCGGCAATGCCGACAACACGGTGTCCGCGTACGACAACGTCAGCGCGCCCTGGGGGGCGACGCACGAAGAGGGATTGAAGCTCGTGAAGAAGTACGATTACATCTCGGGAATGTTCATCTGGACCGGGTTTGATTACCTGGGAGAGCCGACGCCCTACGGATGGCCGTCCCGCAGTTCCTATTTCGGCATCGTGGATCTCGCGGGGTTTCCGAAAGACGTATACTACATGTACAAGAGCGAATGGACGAAAGACCCCGTGCTCCACATATTCCCGCACTGGAACTGGAAGAGCGGACAGGTCGTGGACGTCTGGGCATATACGAACTGCGAAGAAGTGGAGCTGTTTCTCAACGGCAAGTCGATGGGGGTCAGGAAGAAAACCGGCGACCAGCTTCACCTGATGTGGCGGCTCACGTACGAACCGGGGACGTTGAAGGCGGTGGGCCGTTCGGGGGGCGGAGTGCTGACCGACGAAGTGAAGACCGCGGGGACGGCCGCAAAGATCGTTCTCGAACCCGACCGGAAGGTCATCGACGGGGACGGCAGAGATCTCTCCTTTGTCACGGTGAAGATCCTCGACGAGAAGGGGACACTGGTACCTGACGCGGACAACATGGTTCATTTCAAGCTCTCTGGTGAGGGAAAAATTGCCGGTGTGGATAACGGTTCTGAAACCGACCTCGGACCATTCAAAGCGGATTACCGGAAGGCATTCAACGGGCTGGCGCTCATCGTGGTGCAGTCGGAGGGGAAAGCCGGAACGATACACGTTGAGGCATCTTCCGACGGGCTGAAGTCTTCCACGATCGATATCGGGACCAGGTGACGTTGTGGACCGACGAGCGATCCCCCGGTGGGCCATGCTGTCTGTAACGGCTCTGGCGTTCTCTGGTATCTCCCCGCTCACGGCGCAGATGCGTCCCGCGAAGGGGACCATCTTCACCATCGATGCCCGCCCGCCCGCCACGGTGCCTGAAACGGGGTATCTCCGGATGGGGAGCAGCGGCGCGGGTCTCTCGCCGGGCCATAGCACGCTGGCGGTGAACAGCCGTTATCTGGTGCTCGACGGCAAGCCGTGGCTGCCGGTGATGGGCGAATTTCACTTCAGCCGGTTCCCGCAAAAATACTGGGAAGAGGAGATTCTCAAGATGAAGGCGGGCGGGGTCCAGATCATTGCCACATACGTTTTCTGGATCCATCACGAGGAGATCGAGGGACAGTTCGACTGGACGGGGGAGCGGGATCTTCGGATGTTTGTCGGCCTGTGCGCGCGCCACGGGCTCTACGTGTACCCGCGTATCGGGCCGTGGGCGCACGGCGAAGTTCGTAACGGGGGATTCCCGGATTGGCTGGTGACGAAATGCCCCACGCGAGTGGATGATTCCGTGTTTCTCTCCTGCGTGCGAACGTTGTATCAGGAAATCGGCAGACAGCTGAAGGGGTTGCTCTGGAAAGACGGCGGGCCCGTCATCGGAATTCAGATCGAGAACGAATACGCGAACCGGGCGCCGAACGGGGGGGAAGGGTATCTGCTGACGCTCAAGAGGATGGCGATCGACGCCGGCCTCGATGTGCCGCTCTATACCGTGACGGGGTGGGACAATGCCGTCGTCCCGCCTCATGCGTTCGTTCCCGTGTACGGCGGGTATCCCGATGAGCCATGGTCGGGAACCAGGAATGAGCTCCGGCCGGACCCGCAGGGGGTTTTTCAGTTCCATGTGGCAACCCCGGTGGGAACCGCCGGCATCATGCAGAGCATGCCGTCGGCGGCCGGGGACCTCCGGACGGCGCATTATCCGAGGTTTACCGTGGAGTTGGGTGGAGGGATGGAAGACACATATCATCGACGGGTGGTGGTTTCTCCGGATGATATTGCATCCATGACGCTCAGTGCGCTCGGATCGGGGGTGAATCTTATCGGCTACTACATGTACCACGGCGGCGCAAACCCGGCCGGGAAGCTGACGACGCTTCAGGAATCTCAGGTGACCGGCTATCCGAATGACGTCCCGGTCATTTCGTATGACTTCCAGGCGCCGCTCGGCGAATTCGGACAGATGAACGGGACCTTTCGCAGGCTCAAGCCCATTCATCAATTCATCCGGGATTTCGGGGCTGATCTTGCGCCGATGACGGCGTACCTTCCGGATGTCGTTCCTTCGGGCCCAGGCGATACGACGACACTCCGCGTCTCCGCCCGGGCCGAAGGGGATCGGGCATTTCTCTTCTTCAACAACTACCTGAGGCATTATCCCCTCCCCGCGCAGCGCGGGGTTCAGGTTCGCCTCGAGCTTCCGTCCGGGGAGCTCTCGATTCCGGACGAACCGGTCAATATCCCTTCGCAGTCCTCATTTTTCTGGCCCGTCAATTTCAACTTGAACGGCGTTCTGTTGAAATATGCGACCGCGCAGCCCTTGACGCGGCTTGTCGACGGTAAGGTCTGGTACTATTTCTTCATCGCTTCGCCGGGCGCAAAGCCGGAATTCGCCTTTGATTCCGCGACGGTCGGATCACTTCGTGCAGGATCGGGAACTGTGTCTCGAAGCCTCGGCCGCATCTACGTCAGGAGGATAGCGCCTTCCACAGCGGAGGCAATGACCCTGAAGTCCGTCGCGGGAGAGGAACTCCGGATAGTGGTCCTCACACGAAATGGAGCGGAAAACGCGTGGAAAGTGCGTCTTCGCGGCCGTGAGCAGTTGATGATCACCCCGGCAGATCTCTTCACCGGAGGCGACACGGTGCATTTGCGTTCGCGCGACCCGGAATCGTTTTCCGTTTCGATAGTGCCCGGACCTCTGCGTCCGGTCGGCTCGAACGTGCATCTGAAGACCACCGGGAGCGATGCCGCGTTCATTCATTATCGGGCATTTGTCGGCGCGAAGAACATTGATGTGCGCATCGTGAAACTCCGGGATGCAGGTGCGGTCCCGCCCGTGAAGATGGGACCGGTATTCGACTGGCGCAATGGTGCCGTGGCGGCCGCTCCTGACGACTCCACGTACGGGTACGCCGGCGTATGGCGAATCGAGCTGCCGCACGTCATACCGCCGGGACTCAGCGACATGTTTCTCGATATTGCATACGCCGGCGATGTGGGGAGGCTGTATGCAGGGGACCGGATGCTCGATGATGATTTTTTCAACGGGAAGACCTGGGAAGTCGGGCTGAAGCGGTTTGACCCGCGCGTCGTGTCGAACGGACTCGATTTGCATATCCTCCCTCTGCGCAACGATGCGCCCGTCTATATTCCGCCGGAGATGCGTCCTCCGTTCAAAGGTGCGCCTCAGGTGGTCGGTGTGAAATCGGTCAGGCTCTCCCCGGAATATGAAGTGGCGCTGACGGGCGGCGGTGAGGTTGCCGGCCCTCCGCAGGGATTCGTCCTTGGTGCGGATATATCCGCTCTCGACGCGCCCCGCCGGAGTGGATATGCGCGTAAGCGTACATACCGGGAAAACGGGAATACGAGCGACGAGTTGACAATTCTTTCGAACCACAACTGGAAGGCTTTTCGACTGCGGGTGTTCCTCTCACCGGTCAGGGGAGCCCCGGACAATTCGCTCGAAAACACACTCCCCCTGGCCAGGCGCATCAAGGATTCCGGATCGCTCTTCCTCCTGGATTTTCATTTTTCCGATACGTGGGCGGATCCCCAGCATCAGGATATCCCGGTTCCCTGGCGGGGTCTGAGTTTCGATACGCTGGAGAGCCGCGTGGCAGCGTACGCCGGGGATGTCATCACGCAGCTGAAAAGGGCCGGTGCGATGCCCGACTGGGTCCAGATCGGGAACGAGATTACACGGGGAACCCTGTGGCCGCTGGCACAGGTCCGGGTCCCGGGATCAACCATGTATAATCCGCCCGAACCGTACGACGACGTGAAGCAATGGGACAACCTCACCCGGATTCTCAAGGCGGGGATCCGGGGCGTTCGGTCCGCCGCCGGGAAGAGGCCGCCGCGCATCGCGATCCACATCGACCAGGGTGCAAACTGGCCGGTGACGAGATGGTTCTTCGATCACCTGGAGGCGGCGCACGTCGACTACGACATTATCGCCCAGAGCTTCTATCCTCCCTGGCACCACGGTACCCCGGAAGGGCTGCGGTACAACATGATGCAGTGTGCCGAACGGTACAACAGGGACTTCCTTGTCGCTGAGACCGGGTACGATAGTTCGAGAGTGACAGACAACGAAGACATGTTGTGGCCGGTGACGCCCGGGGGACGGTTGCAATTCATGGCCGACGTCGTTCAGACCGTCAGGAATTCCCCCCGGGGAATCGGCGTCATGTACTGGGCTCCGGAACGGGATGCCTGGAACGACGACGGCACTCCGGGGCCGTGCGTGTTCGTTCTGGATTCGCTGTCGGCGCTCACGAAGCGTCCGGGCACCCGTCTGCCGGCGGCAATGTATCCGTAAGTCGATATGTGTCAATCATTGTGCGGGAGTTGAAATGAACACTGCAAATGCATCCTTTTCTGCGATCCTCGGATTGACAATCCTCGTACTCGTTCTCTCTCTGTGCGCTCCTTGTACGGCGAGAGCCCAGTTTGCCAACGGCGCCGATATCGGATGGTTATCGCAGATGGAGGCACAGGGAAAGGTGTTCAAGGACAGATCGGGGATACAGAAGAACTGTCTGGATATCCTGAAGGAGGAGGGGATCAACGCGCTCCGGTTCAGAGTATGGGTCAACCCGGGCGGAGGGTACTGCGGCAAGAAAGACGTTGCCTATATGGCCCACCGGGCCGACAGTGCGGGCTTCAGCGTTATGCTGGATTTCCATATGAGCGATACCTGGGCCGATCCGGGGCATCAGACGAAACCGGCGGCATGGGTGAGCGATTCGCTCCCCACACTGCTCACGGATCTGTATAACCATGTTTACCAGGTGCTGGATACACTGAAATCTCTCGGCGTCGTTCCCAAATGGGTGCAGATCGGGAATGAAACCAACGACGGCATGCTCTGGGAAGATGGGAGGGCGTCGACGCACATGAGTAACTTTGCCGCAATGATCAAGTCCGGGTATAGTGCGGCGAAAGCCGTTGACAGCTCGATCCAGGTCATCGTGCATCTTTCCAACGGAAACGACAATACCATGTTCAGGCGGATGTTCGATGGCCTGAAGTTTTACGGGGCCGCATGGGACATCATCGGCATGTCGGTGTATCCCTATTGGGCGAATTTGCCGTGGGGAGTGGACGATAGTCTGGCGTTGATCAATATGACGGATATGATCGCCCGTTACCAGACGAAGGTTATGGTTGTGGAAGCGGGGTATCTTTACAACGATCCGGTCTCGGCGAATCATTATCTCCTCGACCTCATCGCGAAAACAAAATCGGTGGGTGGTCTGGGCGTATTCTACTGGGAGCCCGAGAGCTATAACTGGCAGGGGTACCAGCTCGGTGCATGGAGTCCTGTGACGGAAGCACCTACCGTCGCAATGGACGCCTTTCTTGGGCTTACTGCCACCGGGGTGCGCGGGTCGGCAAACAGAAGTCCCGATTACAATTTCAATATTTACCCCAATCCGTTCAACCCGAGCGCGACGATCGACTATGATATTCCCAGGGCTTCCAACACGACCATCGTCATGTACAATACACTCGGCGAGGAGGTGGCCCGGCTTGTGGATGGTTATGAATACAGCGGCCATCACAACGTGGTCTGGACCCCAAAAAACGTTTCCAGCGGTGTGTATATTTGCAGGATGAGCGCCGATAGCTATGCGAGGAGCGAGAAGGTCGTTCTACTGAAGTAGACCCCTGCCGGGCGGCACCGTTCATGTCAGATTAGCCGCGTTGCGGATCTCTGCTATCAGGGTTGTGCGATACATGCCACAGGATGACCCTGTGGCATTTTGTTTATGGTCCCCGGCGTAAGATCATGCTGCAGCCGCTGTAGTCGTTCCGGGGCCGCCGGGCCGGCAAGAAGGGGGGCGGATAATTCATAAAATAATTTATAAATTACTTGACAATAACAAAAAATTTTATCAAACTCCCGTATGATCAGTGAGGATTGGCAGAGTCCGTCTGCGCGATCGAATGGAACGGTCGAACATGGCTCCCCTCCCCGAACGACCGCAGTTGAACCGGATCCAACAGAATCTTGGTGCAGTGATGAGCGGAAGAACGCGGTGGAATTCGTTCATCTCCTTACTCCTCCTCCTGGTGCTCGCATGGGTGGTCCCGGCGGCCGGCAGGAATGGCGTCCGGATCGAACGTGCCGACTCTTTGCGTATAGACACGCTCGGGATGCGCGTGATGGTGCCGGCGTATTTCGACCCGCCGGGCGCCGACTGGAGTCGACTCGAAGCGCAGGCCGCCAAAATGCCCGGCCGGCTCTATGCGATCGCTAACCCGAACAGCGGACCTGGTTCCGGATATGACGCTTCCTATGCCTCCGCAATCGCCACCATGCACGCCGATAGCGGAAGGGTGATCGGGTATGTCTGGACCAACTATGGTGCGATACCTTCAGCCACTGTCAAGTCGCAAATCGATCAGTGGTATGCATTGTACCCGGCCCTCGACGGGATCTTCTTCGATGGCCAGTCCAATGTGCCCGGCCAGGAGCCCTATTATCTCCAGCTGTACAACTACGTCAAGGGCAAAGATTCCGCGTCACTGGTGGTGGGAAATCCGGGAACGAACACACTCGAAAGTTACCTCTTCTACAATGGGCAGCGCGTAACGGACGTTATCTGCATTTTCGAAACAAATGTCGGTTTCGATACCTGGACACCGCCATTGTGGGCCGGCAAATACAGCAGGGACAATTTCTATGTCATCGCCTACAACACGCCCGCGGGTCAGCTGGTGAGCCGGGTGCAGCGGGCAGCCTCCTCGAATGTCGGTTGGACGTATGTGACGGACGCAACGCTCCCGAACCCCTATGATGTGCTCCCCGCGTATTTCGAAGCCTACTGCAATTATGTTGTGACCGGAGTCCCTCCTCCTCCTCCCGGCGGTACCGGCGGAGTGATCACCATCGACGGGAAATTCAGCGATTGGAAAGGCATCTCCCCGCTGACCCCGGCCCCGAACTATCCCTCGACGGACCCGACGGCGCAAATCACGAACGTCTGGGCAACGAACGACTCTGCCAATCTCTACCTGAGCTACCAGGTTGCGGGAAGTATCGATGCGTCAAAGAACTTCTACCACATATTCCTTGATGTGGACCGGGACACTGCGAACGGGAAGACGGGTTATGTGTACAACGACAGCGCTTCCATCGGGGCGGAATTCATGGTGGAGAATTCCTCGTTCTGGAAGTACAACGGGTCCGGAGGATCCAATTGGTCCTGGATATCCGCCGCGGGAATGAACAAAGCCGATAGTGCCGGGAGAACCGAGCTGAGTCTCCCCCTGAACGTTCTCTTCCCGGGCCGGAACCAGGGGACGATCCAGTTTCTCGTCGAGGTAAACTCGGCGGTGTCGCCCTACGGCTTGGTGAACATGGCGCCGGAGAGCTACAAAACGCAGTGCTATGTGTACCCCACGGCCGTGACGACGGCGATCACACCCGTTGCGCACGCCGCCCCTCAGTCCTATGCGCTTGCACAGAACTATCCCAATCCGTTCAACCCGGCCACGGCAATTCAATACGTGCTGGGGAAGTCGGGATCCGTTCGGCTTCAGGTGTTCGATCTGCTCGGCCGCGAGGTGGCAACGATTGTTGACGGCTACCAGGTTGCAGGGACTCATGTCGTCAGGTTTGACGGTACCCATTGCGCGAGCGGGGTGTACCTTTATTCGCTCCAGGCCGGCGGCGAAGTCCTCGTGCGGAAAATGCTGTATCTGAAGTGATGCGGACCGTTTTGTCCCGTAAATCACCGGAGAATGCCATCATGCTAAAGCGAGCGATCCTCCTTTTCGGCCGTACGGCCCTTCTTCTCCTGTTTTGCGGCACCGAAGCCGCCGTCGCGGGGACCGGCTATATCAATGGCGTTGTCGCCGATGCGAAGACAGGCGAGAGGCTTGCCGGCGCGAATGTGCTGGTTGTCGGCACCGGGAAGGGGGCCGTCACAGACCTCAACGGGCATTTTCTCATCGTGAGCTTGCCTCCGGGCTCGTACACGATCCGGGCGACTTTTATCGGGTACAAAACGATAGAGAAGCATGCCGAGCTCCAGGGGGACGCGAACACCGAGCTTAATTTCAAACTGGAACCGGTGGCGATCGAAGGGAGCGAGGTCGTTGTCACCGCACAGGCCGCAGGTCAGAATGCGGCAATCAATCAGCAGCTTTCTTCGAACCAGATCGTCAACGTGGTCTCCGCCGCCAAAATCCAGGAGCTTCCCGATCAGAACGCTGCGGAATCGGTAGGCAGGCTTCCCGGTGTCTCCGTCCTGCGGAACGGGGGCGAAGGTACCGAGATTGTTATCCGGGGCCTTGCCCCGAAGTACAACCAGGTCTCTGTGGACGGGATCCAGATGTCGTCCTCAAACCCGAATGACCGGAGCACGGATCTGAGCGGCCTTGCGTCCGAGATGCTCGGCAGCATAAAGGTCTTCAAGACTGTGACCCCCGATCTGGACGCCAATGTCATCGGGGGTATCGTAGAATTTGGTCTCCGCGAAGCCAGGCTCGGGGAGCCCGCGACGCCGGGTTTCAACCTCCTTGCGCAGGGAGGATACAAGAACCTGCCCGACGCATACAACAAGTATAACAATTACAAGTACGTCGCCAGCGCCGAAGAGCGGTTTCTGGATGACGACCTCGGAGTGCTCGCGCAGATCGATATCGAGCGGGAGAACCTCACCTCCAACGAGCTCGGCGCATCGTATGCCCAGCATGGGAATAACTCGACGGACTATAGCGTATTGTCGCTGAATCTCTATAACAACCCCCGCGATATCCAGAGGCGGAATGCCGCGCTGGTAGTGGACTACAGGCTGCCGGAAGGAAAGATCAAGCTTACAAATTTCTTCGGCTCGGGCACGTCGGATGTTCAGTCGCGGCAGGAGACGTTTGACATTAGCGATAACTACCACTTCTACAACCTTTCTGATCAGTACGGCCAGTCCCGGAGCGTCACGAACGGGATAGAATTCGAAAATGCGTTTCCCCTTTTCCAGGTGAACGCGAAACTCTCCAGCTCGTATTCGGACTCACGGGATCCCGGTGACTGGGCCATCGACTTCTATCAGACATCTGCCGGGCTGGGCCAGTTCACCAATCAACCCAACGTGAACCCGAGGAATATTCCGGCGGCCGCGAACGACGATCTTTCAAACACGATCCTGTACCTGCTCTCGGGAAACAGCTATTTCTCCAAAACCCAGGCCTTTACCGGATCCGTCGACATCAAGTCGACCGTGACGTTCTCGGATGACGCGAACGCCGAGATCAAGGCGGGGGGCTCGTTCAGGTACCATACACGCTCCTTCGTCCAGGACGTCTACGACGGGGGGGGACTGCAGTTCGGCGGATCGGGGGTGGTGAACAACCTCATCATCAACTATTTCGGCCTCCCCCCCGGCGTGATCTACAAGATCCCGATATCCTATTTCGCCGATCCACACTACAGCTACGGGAAATTCCTGGGCGGCGACTACCAGATGACGGAGCCGCTCAACTACGGGATGATGGCGCAAATGGCAAATCTCATGCAGTCCAATGTGAAGTACATCGCGGACAATTTCGGGATGCAGGCCTACGCCCGTGACAATTATCTCTCGACGACGAATAATTACTCCGGATCGGAAAATCAATCCGCCCTGTACCTGATGACAATTCTCAATGTTGGTCCGGAGATAACGCTCACGGGCGGAGTCCGGTACCAGGATCTCCGTACCCAGTACACGGGCGCGCGGGGGATCGAATCCCGGAACTCTTTCAATGCATATAACTTCTATGATACGACAGTCACGCAGGATCACGGGTATTTTCTTCCGGATGTCTCGCTGAAATACAAGCCGCTCCCGTGGTTCGACGTCAGGCTCTCGTACACAAACACGCTGGCCTATCCCGATTACAGCGCGATCATTCCGCGCATCGACGTCGGGGCGGGCGCCATCGCGTGGAACAACTACGCGCTCAATCCCACGCGCTCCGCCAACTTCGACGCTTCCGTGTCCTTCTATGACAATGCGATCGGTCTGTTCACGATCGGAGGGTTCTGGAAGCAGATACGCGACCTGATCTATCCGTGGACCTTCTCTGTCTCCGGCGCCAATGCGCTCCGGTATTTTCCTCCAAGCCTTCTCAATGGGTCGATTCCGCAGGCGACGTATCCGGTCAGCAGCTATGTGAACGACGCGAATCTGATTAAAGATTACGGGATGGAACTGGACTGGGAGACGCACTTCTGGTACCTGCCCGGCGTGTTCTCGGGATTGGTTCTCGGTGTGAACTACACGCACATCTTCTCGAAGGCCGAGTACCCTTACCAGGTGGTCAGCTCGAACGGGCGGGTGGCCAACTATATTGACACCTCGTTCAGCGACCGTCTCCTGTATCAGCCGAACAACATCTTTAACCTTTCCCTGGGCTATGACTACATGGCCTTCTCGGCGAGAGTGTCCCTGCTTTACGACGACGACATCTTCACGGGGCCGAATTTCTGGCCGCAGCTCAGAAGCTACACGGCTGCCTACAGGCGCTGGGATCTTTCGGTCAAACAGGGATTGCCCTGGTTCGGCGTTGAGGTTTTTGGGAACCTCTATAACATCAATAGCGCAAGGGACGTGAGTATCATTCAATCAGGGGGGGTCCCTGAGTCAGAGCAGGACTACGGCATGACCGGGAATCTGGGATTACGCGTAAAGTTCTGAACGATCGCAGTTCGCTTCACTAACCCACCAATCACATAGGGAGTGACATCATGAAAAAGACATTTCCAATGACGCTGTGTGCTGTCATTGTATCTGTGTTCCTGGTTGGCGCTATTACGGCGCACGCCGCCCCGACGGACACGCTTGTCGTGTATGCGAGCGGATTAAGCATCGACAAGATCATCGGCTCCGACACGACCGGGGCGGGAGACCAGGCGCACAAGGTCTACAAGCTTGTAACGGTGGACACGACGTACCTCTGGCTCGGCCCGATCACCGTGAAGACGAATTTTACGGTCATCGGAGTCCCGGGGACGAATGGCCGCCCCCCGTGCATAGAAGCCGGCATTTTGCTGGATGGTACGCTGCCGTACTACCTGTTCGTCATTAACGGACCGCATACGGTTGCAACGTTCAAGAACCTGTATCTCACGGGGAGGGCCCCGAACAACACCCTCAATGCGCTTAACGTGAACGGCATCGGATCGTTTATCCAGGTTGCGGCGGATTCTGTGAAGCTCTATGTGGACCGCGTGATTTTCGAAGACATGCCTGACGAGACAATCGGGTACACCGGCAACTGGTGCAGCTTCTTCATCACCAACTGCAAATTCAGGAACCTGATTTCCGCCACGCAGTGGTTTTCGGGCGAAGCGCTCCGCAACACCAACAACGCGGCGATAACGGATACCATCTACATGCACGACAACACGTTCCTTGCAATGAACTGCTACGACGCGTGCCCGGTAACCGCCAGTTTCGTCCGGTATTTCGATTTCCAGCATAACAGCGACGTGATGACGTTTCAGAATCCCTTCTGGATTTTCAACGTCACCACGGCCAAGATTGACAACAACATGTTCTATGGAACGTGGCTCGGAGGGATCACGTACATCGAGTACGTGCAGTTCTGGGATGAGTTGAGGTCACTTGCGATCCCGTCCGTGCTCGATCTGGACACCCTGGGCGGGGACATACCGAAGAGGTTCGACCCGCAGGACTCGAGCTCCGCAAACCTGTTGTGGCTGGCGGAGGCAAAAAGGAACATCGAAGTGAAGAACAACAACTTCTTCGAGCCTGCCGCGGTCGTCAATTTCTGGAAAACCTGGGATGACACGGCTCACGGCGACGATTCGCTGCTTGCCCCCACGTGGATGAACGCACGAACGACGGGGATGTTCAACGACAAGACGCACTGGCCGGGATTGGTGCAGTCGGGCAACCTGAACGTCGATCCCGGGTACGGGGCATCGATCCCCAACGTCGTGAACAACAACCAGGGTGACGGCGTCGGGGCGTTCCAGTATTTCTATGACATTCGCCAGAACATCGCGTCCACGGATATTTACGGTTACAAGCTCCAGACCGCGGCCGGCAGCAACTGGATTCCCCAGTGGCCGCTTCCTGAGCTTCAGGACATGCAATATACGAGCGCCGCGTTGATGACGGGGGGCACAGACGGAAAGCCCGTCGGCGATCGGGGCTGGTTCGCGGGCACGTTCACGGGTGTGAGCACAACCCCGGCGCAGGAGCCCTATCAATTTGCGCTCTATGATGCCTATCCCAATCCGTTCAATCCCTCGGCGCACATTGAATACACGATTCCGCACAACAGCTTCGTGTCGCTGAAGGTGTACAACGTCCTCGGGCAGGAGGTGGCAACACTCTTCTCGGGCGTCCAGCAGGCCGGGAAGCATGTGGCCGTATTCGACGCAAGTACACGTGCCAGCGGAGTATATATCTACCGTCTTGCTACGGAGAATTTTTCCGCCAGCAAGAGGCTTGTGCTCGTGAAGTAGTGACGTGTGAACGAAGACCTGTGGCGGGACTGATAAATGAGCCACGCTGTTTTTACCAGTCCCGCCATTTCTATGCGCACTCGCGTGGTCGCAAACGCGATCCCGCGACGAAGAGAGAGAAACAGGTGAATCCCGTAAATCCTGGAAGAATATCCGGCGTACGAGGCCTGGTCCTCCTGTTACACCTGGCCTTGATCCCGCTCGCGAACCTCGCTGCCGCGGAGAGCGATGCCCGGTCACGCGAGGGGGCACAGGATTTGGGGGTCACCCTGCAGCCCTCGTATATCCGGCCGGGGAACGCCGAATTCCCGATGCATATCAGCAACAAGGCGGTTGGACTAATTCTGGATGAAGACGGCAGTTTTCAGGTACTCACTTTCATACGCCGTGACTCCGGGGGTGGAGAATTGATCTCCGACTCCGGAATCCTGTCCCGTGTAACACTGACGGATCCGGAGGGAGACCGGAAATTCCGCATCATCTCCCGGTCCGAGAAGAAATGGATCGAAAACGGCAAGTACGGTAGAACTGAAGTCGTTTCCCTCCGGGCACTCTCGCAAGACTCGCTTCTTTCCGAAAGCGTCGAATTCCTCCTTCCGGTTTCCTTTGGCAACGCGATCATCTGTAAGGTGACACTCCATAATGAAGGTGGGAAGCCGATCGAAGTGGCCTCCTGGAACCTGCTTTCGAGTCAACTGGATGCCAGGAGATGCGGCGCGGACAGTGCATTCAAATTCTGGAGCTTCCAGGGGGGAAGCTATCCTGAAAGGTATGATTGGATATTTCCGCTGACCCCGACATACGCGCGGACGAACTACCAGGGAATGAACGCGCCGGATTACGGCGGGGGGATGCCGGTCGTTGACCTGTGGACGAGGAGCTCGGGTTTCGCTCTCTCGGTCCTGAGCCGAAAGCCGCTCTTCATTTCGCTCCCTGTGAGGGTTCTGGATGACGGGACCGTTTCGGTTGCGGTGGAGGATTCGGATCACGTTGCCTTGCCGCCCCATGGATCGGCGGAGCTGCCTGCCTGCGCAATCATCGTTCATTCAGGCGATTTCTATGACGGGTTGAAGACATATTCAGCGCTCATGCAGGCCGGGGGGTACGCGTTCCCCGGCGCACCCCCGGATGCGCACCGACCGGAATGGTGCGCGTGGGGATACGGGAGGGACTTCACGAAAGCACAAATCCTGAAGACCCTGCCGCTGGTGAAAAAGCTCGGATTCGGCTGGGTGACGATCGACGACGGCTGGCAGGATAATCTGGGGGACTGGGACCCCGACCGGGTCAAATTCCCCGGAGGGGAGAAAGACTTCGAAGCGTTCATAGATTCCATTCACTCCTACGGGCTGAAAGTCAGGATCTGGTGGTGCCCGGTTGCCGCCCAGGATTCTTCGTACGGCGCCGCGTGTTGTCCGGACCGGATGAAAGAATTCGGTATGGGAATACAGAGCAGGCTCGCCGCCGGACATCCCGACTGGTTTCTCCTCGATACGAACGGACGCCGGGTCCAGGTCTCCTGGTGGAATGCCTACACCATTTGCCCGGCACTCCCGCAGGTCAAAGAATACTACCGGGCGTTCGTCCGCAGGGCGATCGCTCAATGGAAAATCGATGGGTTCAAGATGGACGGCCAGAATCTGAATGAGGTGCCCCGCTGTTACAACAGAAGTCACAATCACACGAGCCCGATGGAGTCCGCCCGGGGTGTGCCGGAGTTCTTTGAAGATATATATCGTACGGCAACCCGGCTCAATCCCTCCTTTTTGGTCCAGATCTGTCCTTGTGGAACCAACTTCTCATATTACAATCTCCCGTACCTGAACCAGACCGTGGCATCCGATCCCCTGGATTCCTGGCAGGTACGACTAAAAGGGAAAACATTCCGGGCTCTCTACGGCCGGCGCGAGTCGTACAGCGGCGACCACGTGGAGTTGACGAACCGGCCGTGGGACCCCGCGCTCCAGAAATTCCTTCCCAGGGGGACCGAGGATTTTGCTTCGACCCTGGCTGTCGGCGGCGTCCCGGCATCGAAATTCACGCTTGCGGGGGTCGAACAGGCCGATTCGAGCCTCATACTCGACGGAGCCAAATTCGAGTACTACCAGAAATGGTTGGCAATCTATGATCGCGAAGAAATGAGCGAGTGTGACTACCTGAACCTCTATGACATTGTCTTTGACCTGCCCGAAACTCACGTCATCCGGAAAAGGGATACGTATTACTATTCGTTCTTTTCAGGTGAACACTTTCATGGCACCGTGGAACTGCGGGGATTGCCGAAGGGGCGGTACAGGGCATCGGATCTCCTGACGGGGAACGGCCTTGCTGACGTGCGCTCGGATTCACCATTTCTGAATCTGGATTTCGAGCGCAATGCAATCATCAAAATCGTGAAGGACAGAGAATGAAACCGGCCGGAAAAGGAATCCTGATATTTCTTCAGATACTCCTCCCGATATTCCTGATGAGCACAATGGTCATTCCCCCCTGCATTGCGCAGGTCGACGTCAGGTACAAGCCGTCCGGGTCGATGATCCGTAACCCTGAAAGGGGGTTCTATACCGAGCTGACCTCAGAGGCAGAAAAGCACCCGCTCACGCCCGGGGAGCTTGCCGTCTGCCGGGCGAAGGGGCAAACGCTCATACTGAGGATGTACTACCTGAGCGCGTTCAGGAGCCGGCCGCTCAGCGACGTCGAATTGAACATTGTAAAGAACGATTTCAAGATAATCCGGGCCGCAGGGATGAAGTGCATTCCCCGGTTTGCCTACAGTCATAACATCGGTCAGCAGGACGCCCCGTTGAATATCGTCATGGGGCACATCACACAGCTCAAACCGATCATCCGCGCCAATGCAGACGTGATCGCCGCGATGCAGGCGGGATTCATTGGCGCCTGGGGGGAAATGCATTCCTCGACAAACGGTCTGGACTCGCTCACAAGCATGCGGAAGATCCTCTTTGAAATCCTGAAGATGCTCCCGCCGGAGAGGATGGTCCAGGTCAGGACGCCCCACTATAAGAGAGAGATATTCAATCGCCAGGCCCCGATCGCGAAGTCCGAAGCCTTCAACGAGTCCATGAACTCGAGAGTCGGGCATCATAACGATTGCTTCCTCGCAAACTGGAACGACTATGGAACGTATGCGGACACGACCGAAGAGACGGCATTTCTCTCGGAGGAGTGCCGCTATGTCCCGATGGGCGGGGAAACATGCAATCCAAGTTCGTTCGCCGAATGCGCGAATACCATTAAGCAAATGGAGAAACTCCGCTGGTCGTTCCTCAACAGCGGCTACCATCCCGGGGTGATCGCGGGATGGCGCGGGCAAAGCTGCCTCGATGAAATCACAAAGAGGCTCGGCTACAGGTTTGAGCTCCTCGAAGGAAAATTCGATGACCTGCTCCGGCCGGGGAACGGATTCCACTTTGCCATCCGGCTCACGAACACGGGGTTTGCGGCGCTGTTTAACCCGCGTGATGTCGAGTTGGTCATCGAACACCGCTCGAGCAAGGCCAGATGGGCCGTCAAGCTCCCTGACGACCCCCGGTTCTGGGAACCCGGAGATACGGTGAGCCTGGCCGGGGAGGCCGGTCTGCCGGATGATATGCCCGGCGGAGCCTACAGCGTCTATTTGAATCTTCCGGACCCGGAGTCCCGGCTGCATTTCAGACCGGACTATGCGGTGCAGGTCGCCAACGAAGAAACCTGGGTACCGGAGTCGGGGTACAACGATCTGAAATTCACATTGAACGTCCGTACCGGCTATGCCGGAAAGATGTACACGGGACTGTACTACTTCCAGCCGCTGGCGGTCCCTGCGGATGCCGACACGATCGATCGCGAGGGGAACCAATGAATCACGACGTCCATCGTATCTCTGTCCGGTATGGCCGCCGAGGGTAAGTCACTCGACAGACACCTGGGCCTCCTGCATGCGACCGCGTCCAATATGGTCGCGATGGTGGGGATCGGTCCGTTCATCACATTTCCCCTGATCATCTCCGCGATGGGGGGGCCGCAGGCGATCCTCGGCTGGATCCTCGGCGCGATCATCGCCATTTCCGACGGGCAGGTCTGGGCCGAATTGAGCACGTCGATCCCGGGAGAAGGCGGGTCCTACGTCTACCTGAGGGAGGCGTACCGGAGATTCTTCGGGAAGTTCATCGCGTTCATGTTCATCTGGTCGTTCCTCCTCAGCGGGCCGCTGGAAATTGCCTCCGGGCTCGTGGGAATGATGCAGTATGTGTCCTTCGCCGTCCCCTGGCTCACGGTCACGCACATCCGGGTGTTCGCATTCTCTGCCGGCCTGGTGACGATCGTGCTCCACTATCACAGGATCACGTTCGTGGGCATTGTGACGATCGCCCTCTGGGTGGTCATGCTGGCCACGGTGGCGTTGACGATTGCGGCCGGCATCACGCATTTCAACCCGGCATATGCCCTTGACGTGCCGAAGGGGTGGTTCTCCTTTTCATGGGGGTTCGTGCTCGGACTCGGCAGTGCAACCCTCATTGCCATGTATGACCTCCTCGGCTATTACAATATTTGCTACGTGGAAGAAGAGGTGAAGGACCCCGGCTACGTGTTTCCCAGGGCCATCATGTGGTCGGTCATCGGGGTGGCCATCATGTACGCCGTCATGAATATCCTGATTCTCGGCGTCACGCACTGGCGGGTCGTCGCGGGATCGACCCATATCGTGTCCGATATCTTCGACCAGTATTACGGTCATACGGTCGCCGTGGTGATGACCATCCTTGTCGCGCTGACCGCGTACGGTTCCGTGTATTCGCTGATGATGAGCTATTCCCGGATCCCTTTTGCCGCGGCACGCGACGGCTTCTTTTTCAGCGCGCTCAAGGCAATCCATCCGACAAAACACGTTCCGCATATGTCCCTGTTGATCGTCGGGTCCATGACCTGTCTTGCCAGCCTTTTCGACCTGGGGTTCATCATCGCGGCGACGCTCTCGAGCAGGATTCTCATCCAGTTCATCGGCCAGATCGTCGGCCTTACCGTTCTGAGGAAGACTCGCCCGGAACTGAAGAGACCCTTCAGGATGTGGCTCTATCCGCTCCCGTCGATCATCGCATTTGTCGGCTTCACGTATATATTCATCAGCTCGGGCGTCGAAGCGATCTGCCTGGGGCTCGCGTGGCTCGTCGCCGGGACCGTCTTCTTCTCCTTCTGGGCGAAGTCGAACCATGAGTGGCCGTTTGCGGCCGTCACACCGCCGGAGGCCGCATGAGCGGTTCCGCTGTTGAAATCAGGGGATGCCGGACCCGGGAAGAGCTCGAGGAGGTTGTTTCTCTGTGCGATGCGGCGTTTCCCAAAACTCCGAGAGAATATTTTGCGAGGCACGTGTTGAAGGACCGCACGCTTGCGCCGGCCGACACGAGGATACTGGTGAAGGACGGGAAAATCATCAGCTCCGTGCAGGTATTTCCCCGAACGATGTACTGCCGGGGAGAGAAGGTCGGTTTCGGAGGGATCGGCAACGTCGCGACACATCCCTCCGAGCGGGAAAAAGGGTATGCGGGAAGTGTCCTCCGGGATGCGCTCGAGTACATCCGGCGGAAGAAGCTTCCGGTTTCTCTTCTGACGACCACGATCAACTCGTATTACGAAAAGTACGGGTTCCAGACGATACGCAGGCACATCGTGGAGATAGAACTCCCCCGTGCGGGGGAACATCCGGGAGTTCGGCCGTTTGACCGCACTCGCGATTTGCTCAGCGTAATGCAGTTGTACAGCCGGTTCAACACGCGATTCGTCGGGTCTCTGGTGCGCGATGCGGAATACTGGGATTCCCAGCTCGAGTTCTGCGACGAAGACAGGAGCCTGTTTTATGTCCATGAGACGGAAGGAGAGTTGCGGGGATTCATTCGCGCAAAGAAAGAGACTGATCACGTCCGGGTACTGGAATACGGATTTACAGGGAACCAGCAGGAGATCCTGCCGGGACTTTTCGAACATCTCGCCCGGGGCGCGGGAGAGCGCAGGCTGAGGGTATTTGCCTCCGACACTGAAAGACCGTATCTATCGTTCGGGAATGGTGAAAATGTCCGGGCCGATACGGAAATGATGGTGAGTATCATCGACCCGGAGTTAGGCCCGGAAGTCCGGAATACGCTCAGGAGCAACTACCGGCTGACGTTCTGGCTCACGGACTTCTTTTGAAACGAATCACAAAATGCGAATTGTCAGAATGCCGAATCACAGAATGCGAAAGGCCAACGGATAATACCATGCGCAATGGCATCTTCCTCATAATATTTCTCTTTGCCCCGACTGCCCGGGGGCAGGATCAGGCCTACGTTGAGAAACACAACGACCGGATTGCCATAGGGAACCGGTACGTTGAACGCGTGATCAGTCTTCCGTCGGCGAAAGGCGGGGGCTCGAAAATCGTGAACAGGCTCTCGGGAACAGTCTACAACATACAGGACAACATATTCGAGCTGCAAATGGTCTTCGCAGGTCTCGGACCCGCTCCCGGGAAGGAGCAGAACGGGGAAAACGATGTCGTCCTCTCGGCAAAAGACTTCCGGTTTACCGGGTATATAGTAACCGATCGTCCCGGCGGGGGGAAGGAACTGAGCCTGAATTTCGGCTACGATTGGGGATTGTCACGACTATTGGTGAAGGCAAACTTCGAAATCGACTCCGCACGATACTCGCTGCGCAAATGGATTGAAGTTTCCGACTCGCTTGATAGTGTGCAATTCCTTGATCGCATCTACATTGAATCAATGACATTCTCCCGTCCCCGTTTTTCCGGCGGGAAACTGGGGCAGCCCCTGTTCAACGATGACCTTTTCTGGGGTGTAGAATACCCGACGGCGGAAACCGACGTTCGCGGCAATGCGGTCAGAAGCGGGTACGTGTGCGGTCGGGAGATCAGGAGTGAACCATACAGGAGTCATTCGAGCATTCTCGGGTGCTCGCCTTCATCGGCAAAGCGCGTCGATGCGTTCATGGAGTATATCGACGGCATCAAGGTGAACGGTACCCGCCCGTACCTTCTGTATAATTCGTGGTACGATCTCAGGAACCCGGCAATTGCGCAGGATTCGCTCGGCATCATGAACGAGCGCAGAGTGTTGAGTACGATTGACGCCTTTAAATCGAACCTGTACGACAGGGAAGGAATTCGGCTCGATGCCTTTGTTCTTGACGACGGATGGGATAGCTATGATCGCGTTTGGGGGATCGATTCCCCCAGATTTCCGAATGGCTTTTCGGCGATCGCGAAGGCGTTAACGGGGACGAAGACTGCACTCGGCCTCTGGGCTTCCCCTTTTGGAGGGTATTCGAACCGCGATCTCCGCGTACGATGGGCCAATGCGAACGGCTACGAGACGACGGGAGATTTTCTCTGTCTTGCCGGCACGAAGTATCATCGCTTCTACAAGAACGCGATGGAGGACTACGTTGGGAATTCAAGTGTGGGATACTTCAAATGGGACGGTATGCTCCTCTCGTGCAGCGAACCGAATCACGGTCATTTTCAGGGTATCTATTCCCGCGAAGCCCAGGCCGCCGCATATATCGACATAATGAAGTCCGTTCGGCAACGGGATCCGCAGGTCTTTCTCAATATTACGACCGGAGCGTGGCTCTCCCCGTGGTGGCTGCAGTACGCCGATTGCATGTGGATGCAGGGGGAGGACTATGCCTACCAGGAAAGCGCCCCGTCGCTGAATGACAGACAAAAGTCCATAACCTACAAGGATGTTGTTCTGTGGGAGGATCTGCGAAAAATGGGCCTTCTCTTCCCCATGTCGAGCTTGATGACGCACGGGATCATCAAAGGGAGATACAATCTCCTGGGAGGGGCGAACGAGTCCCTCGGCTCGTTGTGCGATGAAGTCATGATGTACTTTGGGCGCGGTGTGATGATGTGGGAACTTTATCTTTCCCCCGACATGCTCTCCCCGGGTGAATGGCGCGCGATTGCCTCGTCCATAAAATGGGCGAAGGCGAACCAGGACGTCCTGAAGAAGACCCGGATGGTGCTGGGCGATCCCCGGAAAGGCGAACCGTACGGCTATCTGCACATGACGAGGGAAAAAGGAATTGTGCTTCTCAGAAATCCCGCCCCGGCGGAGCGGACAGTCCGCCTGAAGCTGACGCCGGATCTCGGCGATTTCGACCCGTCGACTGACTATTACATCAGGGTGATTTACCCTTACAATCGTGTCCTGCCGGCGCCTGTCCGCCTGAATGGGCTCTTATCGCTCGACCTTGAAGGCTACGAGGTTCTGACAGCGGAGCTGATTTCTGCGAAGGACATTGACAGGAGTCTTCCGCTTGGTGTACGATACTCAATCGAAAACGGTGATCTCGTCGTTATGGGAAGGCGGGGCGAGACGGGGACTATTTACTCTGTCGATAAGAACCGATTGGGTGAGATGCGCTTCGGTAAGACGGCCACGAAGGTCGAAGTGAGCGCGCACTCGTCTACCAGCGGTGATGGGAATGAGTGCTCCACCCATCTGAACGTGAGCGTTCCGGAAGATTTCGGGAAGGCACAGGTCGCCGTCCTGCTCGAATCGCACGCAGGGACGCCGTACAGGAAAGTCCCTGGATTCAAGGTCCTTGACAACGGCGTCCCCAGAGATGTCGCGGTCGAACAGGGGGACGGCAGTTGGTTCTGGGTCACCGCGGATCTGGATCAGGGACGAAATGGAGTTGAATGCTCTATTCGCTTTGCACAGAAGGAAACGGGCAAGGTCAGCTTCTGGTTGATGGGTGACAGACAATTATCCGGCAGGACGATTCGTAAAATCGCCGGCGGCGACAAAGGTCTCGGGCCCGCAAAGCCTTATCCGGCGTCAACCGAGAAGGTGTTCATGCCTCTAGCGCGCTTTGACGTTCATTCCAGAATACACACGAATTGAAATCGGGGAATATCATGAGAACGGACCCAGGTGAACTGAAAGTGAGCACACCGGGAAGAATTTGCCTGTTCGGAGAGCATCAGGATTATCTGGGCCTCCCGGTTATCGCTTCCGCCATTTCATTGCGGATCTCGATCGAGGGTCAAAAGCGCGAAGACGCTCAGGCGGTCGTCCATTTGCCCGACATCGGCAAAGTGGAGTCGTTCTCCCTGGCCGGGCCGATAGCGTACGATAGGGAGAGAGATTATCTCAAGAGCGTTGTCAACGTCCTGCTGCGTCACGGGATGCAATTCCCGCGCGGGGTCGAATGCACCGTTCGAGGCGAAATCCCCATCAATGCCGGGACGTCCAGTTCGTCCGCGCTGATCGTCGCCTGGGTGAGTTTCATGGCGAGGATGAGTGAACCGAAAGGAGTCCGCCTTTCCGCCGAGCGGATTGCGCAGTACGCGCACGAAGCGGAAGTGCTCGAATTCTCCGAACCGGGCGGGATGATGGACCACTACTCCACTGCAGTCGGCGGTACGATATTCCTGGAGTCGTATCCGAAGATCCAGGTAAAAAAGCTGGATGCGAAGCTCGGTGCGTTGGTGCTGGGCAATTCCAACGAACCGAAGGATACCAAGTTCATACTTGCAAGGGTGAAGAATCAGATCCTGGAGGTCGTCCGCCGGCTGGAACAGTCGCATCCCGGCTTTTCCCTCCGAACGATACAGGAGTCCGGCATAGACGCCCTTTCCGGGGAATTGACCGGGGAACAGGCCGAGCTCCTGCACGGCACAATCCGCAACAGGGACATCACCACCCGCGCGGTGAAGGTTCTGCGGGAGAAGAACCTCGATCACAGGCTCATCGGCACGCTCCTGAATGATCACCAGAAAGTCCTGCGCGACGTCCTGAAGATCTCGACGCCGAAGATCGATCGTATGATCGAGGCCGCGCTGGAAGCGGGGGCGCTAGGGGCAAAAATCAACGGCTCGGGAGGGGGCGGGTGCATGTTCGCGTACGCGCCGAAGAACGCGAAGGCGGTGAAGGAAGCGATCGAGAAGGATGGAGAGGAGGCGTACATCCTGAAAGTGGACGAAGGGACGCGGGCCAAGACGATGGCAGCGGTATGACCACTGACGGACGATTGGTTGTTCTCGCGGGGGGGATCTCCTCCCGGATGAAGAAGTCGGTGGCTCCGGAGTCTTCAGCCGACCCGGCGCTGATCCGCGACGCGGACGTCAAGGCGAAATCCATGATCGGGGTCGGGAGGGAAGGGAGGCCTTTCCTCGATTACCTCTTCTTCAACGCCAGGCAGGCGGGTTACGGGGACGTCCTGATCGTCATCGGCGAGGGGGACGACAGCATCCGGAACTATTACGGACATAAAGACGAAGACAACGAATTTTCGGGACTGAAGATTTCCTACGCAATCCAGCGCATTCCGGCCGACCGCACAAAACCGATGGGAACGGCCGATGCACTCTACCAGGGGCTCAAGGCGAAGGTCGGGTGGGCGGGCAAACGGTTTACGGTCTGCAACAGTGATAACCTCTATTCGGAAAAGGCACTCGCCTTGATGCGGGAGCATAAATACCGGTGTGCCATGATTGATTATGACCGCCGGGCTTTACAATTTGAGTGGAGCCGGATCGAACGGTTTGCCGTCACGGTGAAGGACGGCGAAGGCTTCCTGACGGGCATTATTGAAAAACCCTCGCAAGAGCAGATAGTGGCGGCGACCGGAAGAGATGGATTCGTCGGCGTGAGCATGAATATATTCGACTTGCAGTATGACATGATTTTCCCGTTCCTGGAAACGGTCCCCTTCCACCCCCTTCGGAATGAAAAGGAGCTTCCCGAAGCGGTCACGATGATGGTTGGAGCAAATCCCCGTTCCCTTTTCGCGTATCCCCTGTCCGAGCACGTCCTGGACCTGACGGAGAAAGGCGACATACTGCCAGTGCAAAAATACCTGGAGTCGCACTTTGAAAACGCCGCATTCTGACAGGAAGAGCAAGGTCGACAAGAAGAATGAGATCAGGAGGATTTTGATCCTGAGGGCGCTCCTGGACAACGGACCCCTTTCACTCACCGACCTTGCCAAAATGACCGGCATGACGCTGCCTGTCGCGTCGAATATCGTCGCGCATCTCAGGAAAAAGAAGCAGGTCGTCCAGTCGAAAGAAAAAAGCGCGACCCAGGCCGGACGCCCGCCGTCGATCGTCAAGTTGAACGGGGAGGCCGGGTTCATACTCGGGATCGATATCGGTCGCCTGTTCACAAATTTCATCATTCTCGATCTTGAAACGAATATCGTTGGAGATACCCGCAGGAAATCCATCACCCTCAGCAACGACATAAAACTGATCGAAGACCTGGAACGCGAGATCAAGGTTGTCCTGTCGGAGGCAAAGGTGAGCTGGAGCAAGCTTCTTGGCATAGGCATCTCGCTGCCGGGGATAGTAAAGGTGAAGGGGAAGGAGGGGCTGGGGGAGACCTATTTCAACTTCGGAGACGCGTCCGCCCGCGAGATTCTCTCGAAACGGTTCAACAAGCCGGTCCATATCGAGCACGATCTGGAAGCCATGGCATTCGGCGAGCGCTGGTTCGGGGCGGCGAAAGAAGTGGACAATGCGCTGTGCGTCAATATCGGCTGGGGGCTGGGGCTCGGAATCATTATCGACGGTGAAGTCTACTACGGTGAAAACGGGTACGCGGGGGAATTCGGGCACATCCAGGTGGTGCAGGACGGGGAACTCTGCTACTGCGGCAAAAAGGGTTGTCTGGAGACCGTCGCATCCGGCAGGGCGATCACGCAAATCGCCCGGGACAGAATTGCAAAGGAAGCCACGACAATCATGACGAAGGATCAGCACCTGCGTATCGATCAGATCGACGCGGAGGCCGTTCTGAGAGCCGCGAGCCTGGGAGACCAGTTCTCCATCGAGATCCTGGAAGAGGCGGGCCGTCACCTGGGGGCGGGGATCGGGATTTTGATAAACCTGCTGAATCCGGCGCTCATTATTCTCGGCGGCGGAGTCTCGATGGCGTCCCCGTTCCTTCTCGAGTCGGTACGCGCCGGGGCCATGAAACATTCGCTAGTCAATTCAAATCGCGACGTCAAATTCACCATCTCCAGCCTCGGGAACAAGGCGGGCGCGCTGGGGGTCGCCGTCTATCTGGCGGAGGACCTGTTCGACGTCGAACGCCTCAATCCCTCGGCATATGTCTAACCCGGAATCCGAAAGCGTTTGACTGATCCGATTTGCCGCGACTGCATCGTTTGCCGGGCTTATCCACAGGCCTCTCGAAGGTGTTATGAGAACCGATGTGACATCAACCACATGGCGTGAATCGTGCACCTCCACCTTATTGATTGGGTAATAGTCGGGATAATCCTCGTGGTGTGCTTCGGGCCCGCCCTGTTCTTCGGCAAGCGGGCCGGAAAGAACACGTCGGAGTTCTTTGCATCGGGACGCTCCGTCCCCTGGTGGCTGGCGGGGCTCTCCATGGTCGCAACGACATTCAGCAGCGATACGCCGAACCTGGTCACCGATATCGTGCGCCGCAACGGCGTGGCGGGAAACTGGGTGTGGTGGGCATTTGTGCTCACCGGCGTTTCGACGGTCTTCTTTTACGCGCGCCTCTGGAGGCGGTCGGGGGTGTTGACGGACCTTGAATTCTACGAGATCCGGTATTCGGGGAAAGCCGCGGCGTTCGTGCGCGGATTCCGCTCGGTGTACCTCGGGCTGTTTTTCAACTGCATGATCATGGCGACCGTCAACCTTGCGGCGTGCAAGATTGCCGGGCTCCTCTTCGGCCTGGAACGGTGGCAGACGCTCGCGCTTGTCGGTGTCCTGAACGTGATCTTCGCCGCCCATTCAGGACTCTGGGGGGTCCTGGTGATCGACATGATTCAGTTCTTTATCAAGATGACGGCGGTCATCGCCGCGGCGTATTTCGCCGTCAACCTTCCGCAAGTCGGAGGTCTGAGCGGGATGGTGCAAAAGCTCTCGGTGCTGAAAGGGCCGGGAGGTGTGAACTACCTCAATATGCTTCCGGATTTCACAAACAACTGGGACATCGCCGTCGCGGTCTTCATCATGCCGGTTGCCGTGCAGTGGTGGGCGGTGTGGTACCCGGG
>Ga0209698_10000423_pt1 | contig 48688 bp, 68 predicted proteins | sample LitLauG_LLR_2012_FD_187203 | JGI IMG/M metagenome (GOLD analysis project Ga0209698, IMG submission 187203) | Freshwater sediment microbial communities from Pennsylvania, USA - Little Laurel Run_MetaG_LLR_2012 (SPAdes) (version 2) | ecosystem: Environmental > Aquatic > Freshwater > Creek >...
CGCACATCCAACCATTCCCAAGGGCCGGTAGCTCAGTTGGTAGAGCATGTGACTTTTAATCACAGGGTCGCGGGTTCGAGTCCCGCCCGGCTCACCAGTTTTTTCTTATTAAAATCAATAACTTACATGATAACAGGATCTCGGTTGTAGTCCAGTTGTGCTTCATCGCGCTACAATGCGGCTTCGGGAGGAATACCGATGCTGAACATCTACCGCCTGCACACTGAGAAATGCGTTGCCAACCGCAAGCTCCCCAAAGAGGCCCGCTACGACCGTGAATACCGCCGTTGCCAGTGCCCCATCCACGTCGAAGGGATGATCGGTGGCGAGATGATCCGCCGCAGCTTGAAGACCTCGAACTGGCAGCGCGCCTCCCAGACGATCAGCGAAGCCGAAGCTCGCGGAACGTGGGAAGTGCCGGCCGCCCCCCAACAGTCGCAAGGCCCCACCGTCGCGGAGGCTATCGAGAAGTTCCTGCTCGATGCCCGGACCCGCCTCCGGCCTCCCACCGTCAAGAAATACGAAGTCCTGCTCAAGCGCGAGCGCGTCACCGGACCCGGCCGCTTCGATCCCACCCGACACTCCCCCACGCTTTCGGAGTTCACCGCCTCGCGAGCCGTCCAACTCCTCAGTGAGATCAACGTGGAGACGATGCGCGAGTTCCGCCAATACTGGAAGGATGGCCACCTTGCGGCAACCAAGAAGCTGGAACGTCTACGCTCATTTTTGGGATATTGCGTGGATAACGAATGGATCGCGAAGAATCCGGCGTCCGCGGTGAAGGTGCCCGAGCCCACCCAGGAGGAGCAGTGTCCGACCCTACCCTTTGAGGACGATGAACTCCGGCGCATCTACGACGGTCTACCGAAGTACGCCGCCGCGCGCCACGAAGCCAGCCGCGGCAAAGCCATCGACTCCGACCACCTGGTACGCTTCGAAGCGCTGATCCGCCTCATGGAGCATAGCGGACTCGCCATCGGCGACGCTACCCGGCTCGACACCAGCCGCATCAACGGAGACCGCCTATTCCTCCGCCGCATGAAAACCGGGACGCGCGTGTACCTTCCGCTGCCCCCGTTCGTGATGGAATCGCTCAACGCCCTCACCCCGTACCAGGGCAAATACTACTTCTGGACAGGCGATGGACTCGCGGACACGCAAGCCGGAAACTACCGCCGGACGCTCCGCAAGCTCTGCGATCAGGCTAAGGTGCCGGACGCGCACCCCCACCGTTTCCGCGATACCTTCGCCGTCCGCCTGCTTCGCGAAGGCGTACCCCTGGAGCGCGTGTCGAAGCTCCTCGGACACAAGTCAATCAAGATCACCGAACAGCACTACTGGCCATGGGTGCAGTCCCTGCAAACGCAACTCGAAGACGACGTGCGCCGCGCCTGGACCGCCGCCCCATCTAAACCAAAGAAGCTCGCCGTGATCGAAGGCGGAAAGACCAAGGTAGGTTAAGCCGGCCTGCACATCATGCGCGCGTGGACTCGATGCAAGACGGTTTCCGGTACCCGGATCGTGGTGTACCCGCGCTTGAATCGAGTCCGCGGCCGTTCCGCCCTCAGTACACCAGGCTCCTCCCTGAAGAGATCCCGCACCATCGTCTCCGACAGCTTCCACAGTTCGGCGATATCCTGAATCGTGTAATGCTTCTCCGTGGACATCCCGTCATTCATCAGCCAATCCGCCGGAGTCTTTACGTTCATCGCTTCGCCTCCGTCACGTGATCCCGCAGTTCGTCAATCGTGTACATCCCCAAAGCCGACAGCACGCCCTGAACGAATCCAAGCCAGCGATTCACCTTGCCATCGTCCGGTAGGCCCGGAATGCACTCCAGCATCCATCGCAGATGGCGCACCTTCTCCCCCACGAACACATCCATGCGCGACGTGTCCGCCTTCTGCGCAGTACCGGCGCCGCCCTGCGTGATTCGCTGATCGTACATCCGGCACAGATCCCGCAATCGCTCCTCGGTGAACTCTCCGCGCCGCGGAGCCTCCAATAGCGGACGCACCGCGCCCCACCATCGCCGCACCACCTCCCGCTCCGCCGAATCGTTCATCAGTCCGATCCCCCCGGATATCCTCTGGAGAATCTCCGCCCGCTCCGTCATATCGACACCGAACCTTCCCCGCCGATCCGGACCCACCCCGAGCCGTGACACAGCGCGCACTTCGCCTTCGGCGAGCGTCCGAGGTTCGAACACTCACACTCCGTGATGGACGCGACGCATGAGCGACACGAACGGACGCCGCCGCGCATCACTCCAGGCCTGTGCCAGCGGCAATCTCCGCCGGCAGTCGCCACCGCATCCCGCTCCTGATCCGTCGCTCCCGTCATCCCGCCACGTCCTCCATAAATAGCCTCATCTGCTCCACCGCCACGCCCAACTCGAAGCCGGCCAACTTCACACCCGTGCGGACCTGAAACTCTCGAACCCACCGCTCCGCGTGCGCCACGGTGTTCGCCACCGCCAACCTCTCGCCACGCCCGTGATTGCTTCCGCCACACACGCAATCGCAAGCCAGGTGGCGCGCCCCATAACATCGCGCGTCGCACGTCCCCACGCATCCCGCCGAGTTGTAGACGCTAATCAACGTCACCGCGCGTCGCCTCTTCGAACCGCACAATCTCGCCGAACCACGCCAGCGGAATCCGGCCAATCGGTCCGCCGCGTTGCTTGAGGAGCTCCAGGTCCGCCAGCCCGTTCAACTCCGGCTTGTCCTTCATGTACGTCTCCATCCTTACGATGGCCGCCACTACGTCTGCGTCTTGCTCCACGCTGCCGGACTCACGTAGATCCGACAGCACCGGCCGCCATCCGTCCGGATTCGACGCACTGCCCCGCGTCTCCACTGCTCGACTCAACTGCGACAACACCAGCATTGGAACCTTGCAGTCCTTCGCAATCAGCTTCATGTTCCGACTCAGCCGCGACATCGCCGCCACCCGTTCCGAGTCCTTGCACTGCAACATGAGCTGTATGTAATCCACAATCACCAACCCAACCGGTCCGCGCGCCTGCTGCTTGCGTATCTTGGCGTGGATCTCCTGCTCCGAAGTGTTTGCCTTATCGTCGATGTAGATCCGGTCATCGACCGCGATCTCGGAAGTAGCCTTCCACGCGCGCCCCTCCTCCTCCTTCGACATATACCCGCCGCCGAAGCGCTGGGTGTTGATCCGTGCCCGCGAACAGATCAGCCTGTCCAATAACTCCTCTTTGGCCATCTCCAGCGAGAAGATTGCCGTGATATGTGCCGCGCGCTCCTCATTCACCGGCACTGACACCCGTTCCGCGATATTCAACGCGAGTGCCGTCTTCCCTTGCGCCGGACGCGCCGCCAGGATATACAACTTCCCCGGCTGCAATCCGCCGGTCATCACATCGAGCGACGGGTAGCCGGTCGATATTCCCTTGACCTTATTCCTCCGGTCGATATACGCACCGATCCCGCCCGCCTCCTCGATCATCTGCGCCGGAGTCACCAGAGAGGTCTGAGTACACCCCTCCGCCAACTGAAGCAACGTGGCGTTCGCCCCGGACAGGATCTCCGCCGGTTGCTCCTCTCCAGACATCGCCCGTCCCGATAGGTGCTGGCACGCTAACACGATGCTTCGCAGTGTGGACTTGTCCTTGACGATCCGGATGTACTCATCGATATTCGGGATCTGAGGTAGACCGTCATCCAGCGACACCAGGTAGCTCAAGCCGTCGCACGACTCCAACTCACCGAACTTCATCAGTTCATTAGCCACCGTGATCCGGTCTATCTTGTCGCCGCGCTCGGATAGTCCGGCCATGCGCTTGAAGATGCGCCGATGTTTCTCCAGGCTGAAATCGTTCGACTCCAGCGCGCCGGTAGCCAGTGCCCAGAAGCTGTCATCCAGTAGGATTGACCCGAGCACAAACCGTTCCGCGTCTACGTTGCTCGGTAATCCACTCATCCAGTAATGCTCCGTGGATTGAAGTACGGAACCGGTTTCTTCGGCGCCGGAGCCGCGCGCAAGTGGTCTTTATACTGCCCCGCCGAGATGAAGTTCGAAGCCTTCGGTACGAACTTCCCGTTATCCTTCTGCCAGGCTTCGCACCCGACGGCCACCTTGAGCCCCGCCACGATGTCCGCCGCCTCCTCCTCTCGCGACAGGATCGCTCGGCACGCAATCTCCTCATCCAGGCGATGCGCCGGATAGATCCGTTTAAACTCCTCCCACCGCTCCATGATCCCCGTGTCGCGTACCCGCGCCGGTTCCGCGTGCGGAGTCTCCGCCGGCACCTCCGGAGCAACCGGAGCCGGACCGTAGGTCTTTGTGCGACGCCGCGACGCCGATACCACTCCGCCCTTGACGTTGCCCGCCAGGCGCGCCATGGCCGCATCCCGCTCACCTTCCACGCGCCCCTGGATCAACTCTCCCGGCCGCTCCGGATGCTCCCTGTAGCATGGCGCCAGAGCCACCCAGATCCGCTCCATCTTCTCCACGTCGCAGTGGAGCAACCGCGCCAGCGCCCGCCGATCCGCCGGCACGCTCCCATTCACCCACTGCGTAAGGATGAGTCTGAAGTACGCGCCGAGTTCATCCAACTCCATCGCCTGGACATCCCGGTCCGCGATGAACTCATAGACGTACAGCGGCATCCACTCCGGAACGTTCTGTTGGCTCACCTCGATACCCCCAAGAGATCCTTCACGGTCCGCAACTTCCACCCATCCTGCACCAGTCCCGCGATTCCATCCAGGACGCACAGCGCCATCAACGCATCGACGTGCTTGAACCGCTCGCCGCGGAAGTCGTGCCAGTGGGCATGGCTCTCCTTATGCTTTCCGCAAGCCGCCAGGACGAAGTGATCTCCGCCGCCGCGCTGAATATCCAGCCCCGCACACCCGCACGACCATTGGACGATGGACCCTTCTAGCGAGACGCCACAGTCACCGGCCATTGGCCACCTTCGGCATCTCGTGCCACTCGCGACCATCGAGCAACGCGCCAGCGGATTTCTTGCCGATACGGTCCGACGCTACACCGCCGCCCCACTCGATCAGTTTCATCGAGCCGGATTGCCCGCCATCCGGACCGCACTGAGGATAGAACCATCCGTTCCGGTCACAACTTCCGCCCACGTATTCTCCCCACTGCTTAAAGAAGTACGCGACGTTCGCCGCCTGGCACTGATCGCGCAACGACCGCGCCCATCCCGGATTCATCGCCCGCGCGTTCGATCCGGACTCGCCACCCACAATCACCCAGTCCAGGCCCGGACCGTCAAGGCAGAGATCCAACGGACCAAGCAACGGTTCCGCCGAGATGAACCGCACCGCCGCCCCCGGCACCTGCAAGAGATACTCCGCGCGCTTGAGCGTCTGCGGACCCGTCACCGTCACACCCGGCCAGACGTTCCGCGGTATCGGGTGACGTTGCCAGTAATCGAGCATTCGCCGTCCGCGCTTCGTCAACAAGATGTAGACGTGCGGAGAGTCCGCCATCGCTGGCAACTTCGGAGTGAGCCACGTCTCCGGGTCAATGCTCTCCGTAAACGGGTCCGACAGGTCGCACGTGAAGATGATACGCGGATAACCATTGAGCCACGGCTTATCCGGCCGGTCTTTCCCCGTCAGGTCCGGCCACGCGATAGCCTTCGCCAGGCGCCCCGGCATCAACGTAGGGGTATCGAACGATGGACCCCAACCCGGCAGGCCCGCATAGCGCCCCACAAGCCCCGCCGCATAGCAATGACTCTCCGGGTTGCCCTTGCGATGCAGTTCGCATCCGTCGCATCCCACCAACTCATTCACCGTTGAGTCGCACCAGCCGATGTCAGTCTTGATTCCCATAGATCTCCCCTTACAGCGCCTTCACATCCGGATCAGCCTGTCCCGGCCGCCACCGATGAATCAACCGCCGAACCCCATCCGGACACTCGAACGTTCGCAGTCTCCGCATCTCGGCAGACTTCGGCCATCTCCGTGTCTTTACCTGGACAAGCACCACGTCACTCCGCCGGACGCCGATCAGATCCCACACACCCCGCGATCCCGCCGAGCGCGTGCAAACGTATCCGTCCCGCTCAAGCACCGCAATAGACCGCTTCTCAGCGCGCGTGCCCTGATGGACGTTGCTCACAATCACGCGGGGATTACCTCCCACACCGTAGCCGCCCGCCCACTCTTCGTCTTGCGCGTCCGGCCGGAGTCCCGCACCTTTCCCGCCTGCACCAACTCGATCCGCCGCGGCCGTTGCGTGCTCGGGTTGAGCTTCAACATGCGCTGTATCTCCTCATCGGTCCGTCCGTGAGTCGATTGCTGAATCACCATCAGCACCGCCGCTCGATCCGTGACAGCCGGCGAACGCATCCCCTCCGCCGCCGCCCGCGACGTGCCGGAGTGTGCCTGAAACGGCAACGTCTCCGGCGTCTCAAACATCGACAGTTGATCGCTCATAAGCCACGCACCGTCCTGTTATGAACCTCCGCTTCCATCGTCTCCGCCAGTTCGTACGCTGGACCCGGACCGAGGTCTCCCCGGTACGGAGTGCTAAACGCGCGCAACGCATCGGCACGCGCCGCCAGGAGTGCCGTCGTGATCTGCTCTGTCATCGAGCCAACCAGACTCGGAGCCAACACTCCGACCAGCCGCTTGACGGACTTCTCCGCCGCTACCTTGCACTTCGCCAACTCTCCCGCCACGTCCATACCGACCCCCTTCAGTTCCAGCACACCCGAACGCCGACGTATTCATCCGGCGCGATCTGGTAGCATTAGCGCCACACCACCGAGATCTCCGCGCACCGCTGCATCTTGATGTACCGCCAGTAGAAAGCGTCAATCACGTAACGCATCCCGAACCACGCCGAATCCGATCTGAAGAATGAGGTATCCAGCCAGGTACCGCCACTCTCCGTTGAACGCCGCCCACGCCATCCCGAACCAGCAGAAGATGATCCCGACACCCATCAACAGAGTCATCGTTCAGATCCTCATCGGCATGACCACGTACCGGTAGTCCGCCGCGCCCGCCGGCCGGAACTCGCCAGCCGACTTCGCATCGTTCAGCCGCAACTCCACAGCCTCCGTGTCCACCACTCCCAGGAATTCCGACAGGTACTGAGCGTTGAATCCCATCTCCATCGGAGATCCGGAGTAGTCGCACTGCACCGCTTCCGTGCTCTCGCCGGCTTCCACTGTTGCCGCGAACACCTCCAGCGCTCCATCCTTCAGCGACAACTTCACCGACCGCGACCGCTCATCCGCGAACTGCGCCACGCGCGAAAGCGCTCCGGCCAACTCCGCCCGATTGAGCGTCACTACCACCTTCGATTCCTTGGGCAGCACACGCAGATAGTCCGGGAAGTTGCCCGTAACCTTGCGCGCCACAAGTAGCGTTTCGCCCGTTCGGAAGTACAGGTGATTGTCATCCTGCGATAGCGCGACCGTCTCCGCCCCGCTCGACAATTGCGGCAGGTTCTTGATGGCGGAAAGCGGGAGAATGAACTTCGTGGTCTGATCTCCGGGCAACTCCGCCGAAGTGAACGCCAGGCGATGTCCGTCTGTCGCCACCAATTGCAAGCGCCCGCCGGAGTGCTCGAACAGCGCGCCGTTCAACGTGAACCGAGATTCCACCGTGGTGATAGCCAACTGCGTCCGCTTAATGAGCGCCAACAGTGGCCCAACCGGTACCGCCAGACTGGACTCCGGCGCCGCCGGCATCTCGGGAAAGGACTCCGCCGACATCCCGGAGATACGGGTCCGAGCGCGTCCGGCCGTGATCGTGGCCCACGCCTTATCGTCAACCTTGAACTTGACCTCTCCCTCCGCCAGCAATCGGCTGTACTCCGACAGCTTCTTGCTCGGCAGAGTCGCGACGCCAGGCTCGGCGACCGTCGCCGCGATGCGCACGCTCAGCGCGATATTCAGATCCGTTCCCGTGATAGTCAGCGAATCCGCATCGGCGTGCAGTTTCACGTTACTGAGGACCGGAATCGTGGAGCGCTTTTCGACCACACGTCCAACCAGTGCCAGCGCTTGACACAGGGCGGACTTCGCCACCGTAAACTGCATAATTCTCCTGATTCGCTAATTGGATTGCCCGCGCTACGGCAGGCTATTTGAAGATCGGCACACGTCCGGCGTTCTCACGGAAGTACCGATCCAGGGCAATGCAGAGTTGCTGCATTTCTTCGGCTGACAGATGGCGCGGTGCAGGTTCCGGCGCCGCAATCGGCTTCGGTTGTTGCGCGATCTGGTATTCGATCCGCGCCGCGACCGCCCGCTCGTGAGCTTCGCGCTCCTGAACCAGCCGGATCGTGTCCGCGCTCGGCAGGTCCTGCCCGAACATCGCCTTCCCCACTAACAGCGCCAGGACCGTCAAGCCAATCCATGACCATGCGGAAACGGAGAGGGTCTTGACGATGCGCCCGTTACGGGTTACCCGCCTGCGATACTCGATCATTGCGGAGCCTTCCAGTACATCACCTGGATAATCGGATCGGCGCCCACCTGTTGTCCAGTGAACGTCAATGCGTTCCCTGTCAAAGTATAATCCACCCCCTGAAGCATGAGAAGCCCGTTGAGAAACACCATAACGCTGGTATTCATCGCCGGAGTCCCGGTCAACGCGAAACCCTGACCTGCCGTCCGGAACACATCCAACTTCGGAGTCAGTGTGACCGTCTGCGTCACCGTGATCGGAGACTGCGCTCCCAGTCGGACAAGCGCCACCGCAACCAGCGCCGCCCCTGCAAACCATAACCGAAAGTTCTTCATATCCTCACTCCTGAACCGAATCGCCTACCGAAGCACGCACCGGCCGTCTTGCGCCACCGCGTGCGTGATTGTCACATCGAAAGTCGTCGGGGCGATGGTCAACGTGTCGAACCCGTAGCGCCGTCCGCTCGCATCGAAACAGGTCACCGTCAGATCCGCCGTCCCGAGATTATGCTCCGTGCCCGGAATCACCAGCGTCGTAACCCCAGTGAAGGTCTTCGTGTACCGCACCGCGACGGGTTGCCACTGCCCCGCGCTCGCGCTCCACCGCATCATCTGGCCATCCGCCGGAGCCGCACTCGCAACCGGACTCCCCTGTATCCCCGTCACCGTGACACCCGAAGCTCCGGCCGCCTTCGCCACGTCGCCATTGAGCGCGGCCGTGTTCGCCGCCGGCAGGTGAGCGCTGGAATCCAGCGGTGCGTACCCGCTCGCAGTCCCCCGGTTCGCCACGTTCTCCGCGGTGAACCCGAGTGTCCCTTGCTTCCCGTTCAACGCCGTCTGCAACCCCGTAACGTCCGCGATCAGGTGTACGTGCGCCAGCGGAGTCCGCGCATCGCTCAGCCGCGCATCCGAAGTCCCCACCTTGCCAGCAAGCGCGGTACACAGGTCACTCTGATTACAGAGCGTGCCCGTGAGCGCTCCCCACGCCGCGCCCGATCCCGTCACGTAACCCGGCGACCAGCTCGATCCGTTCCACACCGGAGCCTGCCCCGTGGCCGCTCCGCCTTGCGCGATCTGTGGCCACTGAATCAGCCAGGTCGGAGTCGGAGTCGTCGTAATCACCACCGAATCTATGGACACGGCCGTCCCGCTCGTTGGTACCAACCACGTCTCCGTCCATGCCCGTCCGCCCGTCAAGGTCCACGAGACGGAATAGCTCGTACCAGCCGGCACGCAAGCATCATTCGGGACCAGAGCGACGCTGAAGTTATTCGCCTGCCCCTGCGGAGTCGCCGCAGTGAACTTCACCGCGATGGTCCGGTCACCTACGTAGATCGTTCCGGACTTGCACGCCGCCGAGATCCGGATCAGCGCTTGCCCCGCCGCCGGCTGCCCGTCCGGCCCTACAACGCTCTGCGTCACCGTGGTAGATGCCCCGAACAGCGGCGCCGAAATCAAGAATAAGAGTAATCGCTTCAAGCCACCGCCCCCTTAAGACTCGTTATATGTCGATACTTGCCCATCACCGTCAACCTGAAATTCGGACTGTTGTAGTTGGTGTTCACCGGCTTAGCAATCTGATCCGGGTCCACGTCTTCCACCAGGTAGCGACCAGCCGGAAAGATTCCCGCGAGGTATACCGCTTTCCCCAACTTGCGCTCCACGGAATACACGGCGTGAAAGAAATTTCCCCGGTCCATGCCGAGCTTCCGCGCGCATTGATCCCACGCAAAGCCTCCCACCGAATAGAGTTCGTAGACCTTCCGCTCCTCAGCACTCAGCACCCGGCGCGCCGCCAGGTCAACATCCGCCAGGAATTCGACTTCCTTGAACCCCCGCATCAATCCGCCGCCCTCGGACCGCTGGATGCTGCACTTCCCCCACGGCCCGGACGTTCGGATGATGCGGTACCGATCCATGCACTTACGGGCGATGCCACGATAGGCGCATACGCACACCCGCGTAGCCTTGTACGCCTTCACCCGGCCGGTCCCCTGACAGTACGTGCAACGCTCGTTCGCGTTCGACAGAGCCACCCCGGCAAGGTCCACACGATGCGGATTCTGTTCGACCTTCTGGCCGCCGTGAATCCCGCTCAAAACATCCGTACCCGTAGGCTTTTTCCGAAGCCGTTCGTAGCGCGCCCTTAACGTCTCACTCCGCTCCAAAGTTGCTTTCGCCGTTGCAAACATAACAAGCCTCCTCGCCCTACAGAGACAGCGACAGCGGATAATCCCGCTGCAACGGAGCCTGTCCGGCAGTCTCGTTCTGCCAGATCTGCCGAGCCGCCAGAAACAACCCGAACTTGTCCGGCACCTCGGTGAACTTGAACTTCTGTTTCTTGTTGAGCCGGTAGCCAACCTGGAGAATCGCCACCTTCTCAACTTCCGGATCAGCGTGCTTGTACGCCGAAAGCTGAAGCTCGTACGCCGGCCAGATCGCCGCCGAGGTCTTGAAGTCGATGGCCCACACCGCGCCCTCCATCCGGCACTTCAGGTCCACCGTCCCGGCATAGCCGTATTCGTCATTCCAGATCGCGTATTCGCTCCGCAGCACCTCCGGCCTGTTGCGCCCGAACCAATCCACGAAGGACATCAGAGCTTCCCACTCAACTACCGAAAGCTCCTCCTGTTGCCCCGTCCCCGGATTCAGAAACTTCGCGTCCATCGCGATCTTGTCGCCGGCCACCAGCGCGCCAATCGCGAAGTGGACCTTCGACCCTTTATTGCCGGCCGCCTGCTTGATCTCCTCCGCCTCATCCCATCCGTGGTTCGCGAGCCACTTGTAGAACCCGATACCCTTCGGATAGTGCCCCGCGATCCAGGTCACCGACGGCACGAACTCGAACGTCGGAACACCGGTCTCCGGGTCCGTCACCGGACGCGCATACCATCGCTCATCGAACGTGGTGATCTGCATAATCCCCCGTCCGGCATCCATGGTTCTGATCTCTTTCGTCATCGTCTTTGTCCTCTTGTCGCCCGGTAACCTTTAATCACTCGCTGTGCTCCTCAAAAAGCGGGGCAGATGGTTCGCAGTCCACCTGCCCCATGGAGAAGGTGAAAGGACCCTCAACCGCAAGGAGCGCATCCCACACCGTGCCCGCTACGCCTTCGTGCCAGCGGCGGGATACGCACACCCTCCAGCACACGCCGTGAGCCCGGTCAATTCTGATCTCTACGCGATGTCCCCCAATCGAACCGGCCCACCGCTTCTCCGGGTCCGCATGGACCTCTCGGATAATCCGGCTCCGCTTCTTGGGAGAGACCTCAGGCACGTCCGCCAACCTCGGACAGGCGCGCATTCGTGTGCCCCGCCGCCCTGCACTCGCGCAACTTGTCCGCCAGCACGCCGGAGCGATTGTCCGATGGCCAGTAGATCGACCGTCCGTGGTTCAGGTCGTAGTACACGACCTCGTACCGGACATCCAGAATCTCTTTCATCGCGCTCGCTCCATCACGCCGAACTGGCCGCCACTCACCACCATCGGGAGTAGGCGCCAACCCTCTTCGGCCCATGCGTTGAGCTTCTGTTCGACCGCGGCGATTCCGTCCGGCGAATTCAGGCTGACGAAGCGATACTCGAAGCCAGGCTTATGCACGGTAGAGAACCTCCATCTGTGAGGCGAACGCGCCGAACGAAGACTGAAGAGTGGACATCGCCGGCCGCCGGTAGTAGGTAGGGTCAACGAACTTCTGGAACGTCCGCTCCCACCGTTCGTTCTCCGCCGCGATCTGCTCCACGGTCAGTCCGCGATTCTCTTTCGCTTCGGCGTGACAGCCTTCGCAAAGCCGCTCCCGGCGCTTCCCGCCGGCCCAAAACACCTGCAATTCCGCCGCTTTACCGCATCGCCCGCATGTCGCCATGTGAAGACACACCTCTCCCCGCAGGGTTGGATTGGAACTTGACGCTGGGGTGGCGATAGCCTTACGATGGAATTGGCACTGGGGAATTCACCGTAAGGTATCCCTACTCACGAGCGATCCGTTGACAGCGGGTTGCTCGTGATTCCCTTAACACATCCACTATAGAAATCTGATCTGGACTCCGCCCGCGAAAACACCGACCTTCAAATCTTTTTTCGGATTAAATAGAAAAGGGTCCGTTTTGCTTGAAACGGTCCGGAGATTGAGATCACAAATCATTTGAGCTATTCGTGTCCGAAAGTACTAAGAAGTACTACAGGCATGACGGTATCATCGTGCGTATGACGCGTCAAGGAATTTTGTCATACACGTAAAAAATAAAAATTTGAGAGTTTATAATCGAATTTCACACTGATTATGAATAAACAGGCAATCAGCCTGCGGCTGCCACCCGCAGTCCTGGAAAAGCTGGAGCAAGAGAGCGCCACCGCGAACGTGTCGAAGACCGATTGGATCACCGAAGCAATCTTGGAGAAGCTCGCCCGCATCACGGGTGGCTCGGATAAGCTCGTCGGGCTGTCGAAGCACGACTGCGAACTCGTCTGGCTTCTAGTCGCGTGCCTGTCGAAGGCTCCACGCGCAAACGGATTCCGCAAAGCTGTCAGAGCCAACTTTGAATGGCTCATCGAGACGATCAACGAATGACACCAACAGACGCCACTTTCGCAGTGGGATCAGCCCTGTACGTAGTTCTCTGGGTTATGGGATTCCTGTTAGCCGTCGCGCTAATCCTCGCGCCATTGAAACTCTACGGCATCCACAAGGAACTCCGCTGGCAAAGCGAGGAGATGCGCACCCAGACGCGTCTCCTCGCCGAGATGGCGAATGCACCGGCCGTCAAGCCTGCGCCCTAAGCCGTTCCCGTGTACTGCTCTGACGTATACCGGCGAGTAATGAACCCTCGTGATCGCGCTCTGAAGCCTTCGCTCGAACAGCTTCGGCCACCGGCCATCCGGAGTGATCGCATCGATAGGAGAGTACGTTTCCAGGTAGCGCTTCGTCGCCAGCAGCGCCGCTTCGTCAACCTGGTAGTTCGGCTGAACGTACACGTACCCCCGCGGAGAGCACTCCGTGGCGCCCTCCGCGTTCACCGCCTGCATATCCGCCCGATGAATCAACTCCTCCTCCCCTTGCGTCGGAAGCGGTACCCCCAGGTGAACGTAGATCCGCTCCATCACGGCCCGCTCCAATTTGCGAGCCGCGTCCGTCTTGAAAGGCCTGCATACATCCCCCACCGCGGACTCCGCCGCGTCATGCAATAGCCCGTGATGCTCCAGTTCCTCCGGCAGGAGGTCCGCGACTACCAGCGAGTGCATCCCCACCGGCCACCACAACTGGCAACCGCCGCCGAAGCGACACAGCCTCATAAGCTGTACCGCCAGGTCGTAGACCGATGGCGCGCCGAATTCCCGTGTAACGTGCGTACCTGTAAACGTAATCATCAGCGCACCCTCCTTAGTAGTTGCGCACTTCCCAAAACAGCGTGTTCCAGCCGAGCACGCCTACCGACTTCTCGTAGCAGCAAAACTCCACCACGCTATCCGGGTATCGGTCCAACAGGTCCATCGTGAAGTCGTAGCTCGGCGGGTCCATGTAGAGCTTCAACAACCCCAGCGCCCGCAATCCGGACACGTGCAGGGCATCGCTGATACAGTCCCTCATCCGCTTGTGGCTGAACAGCGTGTACCGCAAGTACAGGTAGTCTTCCGTGCGCATCAGTTCGGCCTGAAGCGTGTTGATATGATCGGCCGCCAGTTCCGCCAACTGGTACGCTCCAGGCGCGATTCCCTGTGCCTTGCAGGTTTCCCGGACCCAACTCAGCGCATCCTGTGGCCGCAAGTCATAGCGCATCGGCGCGCCGGCCGTGCTGGTACAGCGCGCCGCAATGACATCCACCGGATACTCCCCCGAGCGGTCGAACGCTGCCCATTCCGCCAACGTCCAATTGCGCAGCATATTGCCAAGCGCCAGCCGATTGTACAGACGATAAAACTCCCCCTTTGTCTTGATTTGGCCGCCGCCGATCCCGTCCCCTATGTTCGAGTGCCCCATCAGTAGTCCCTCACCTCCCACACCACAAGCCGACTATCCAGCACGCCCACCGGAACACTAAACCGGCTCGCCTCGATCACCGCATCCGGGTAGGAGTCCCAGATCTCCTGCAATACATCGAAGTCCTCGTGCAGGTAACGGCGGAGCAACAACACCGCCTCCAATCCCTGAACCTCCCGGCCGTTCTCGATCAGATCGCGCCGAAGGTTCAGCGTCGGATGGTGTGCATGACGAAGGCAGATCCCGCATTCCCCGCGCATCGCCTCCAGGTTGATAGTCCGGCCGCATCCATGACAGCCCGCGCCAGGGCAGTCCGGCTGATGCGCGATCTCGCGCCAGTACACCCCGCCAATACCGCGCGAACGTTCCAGCACTTCAGCGACGCTGATGTTCGGGATAAAGAGTTCCGTGCTCGATAGGCCCGGTAACATCGCCTGTTGAGTCACGGAGCCTCGATACCCGCTCGCTTCCAGATCCGCCAGGCTATCCCACGCGCGGAAGTGGTTGCCCAACCGAAGCCCAGCGGACAACCGTTTAAACGTCTCTTTGTCGGGAATCTTCATTTCTCCGCTCCGTGTGAGTGATGGCTGAACTGCTGCATTAATCGAAGTGACCGACTCAGCGTAAAGTCGCAGATCTGAACGTTCAGGATCTCGACTCCGTACCGCTTCGCCTGGCGCCGTACAACCTTCGCCAGTTCGTTGCTCACTTCCGCACCGCGGAGTTGCTCCCACGTTCTCTCCAGAAAGAACGTGGAAACCGATCCGTAGGTGCTGTCCTCGATAACCTGGTGCGCGCCCTCAACTTCAAGTAGGAACTTCTGCACCTCGCTTACCGAGAACGTCACGACGGTGGATACAATCACAGACTGCCCATCGTGTGTTGTCAGCGACTGTGGTCCGACGATCATCGTCTCCGGCACCACGCTCACCGCCAGGTACTTCTCTGCGCTGAACGGCCACAACCAATGGAAGCCAGGTTCGGCCAACCTGTGAAGGTGGCCGAACCTCAATACGACTCCCCGCTGGTAGCAGTCGATCACAAAGAAGAACTGGAACAGGTGAATGAAAGAGATGAACAGGTCGATCAGTTTGTCGAACATCGACTAATCTCCCGTTCAGAACCTCCGCTTTTTGCCGGCGTAGAAGCCGCGGTCGTAGAACGGCAACCACTCCACCTTGAACCGGTTGATCGTGCCATCCGGAGCCTGATTGAACTCCACGATAGAGCCGCCCACGTGCGCCTGGATCTTCTGCTTACGCATGAAGATCGACTGATCGCAAGTGCATCCGGTCTGCACCGTGAACACCTCGCGGTAGTAGTTGAAGTCGAACTTGTGGTAGTGTCCAGCCAGGATAATGCACGGCTTCTCGCCGCCCTGGAAGCTCTCGACCATCTTCTGCATCGAGTAACTCAGCGCGTAAGCCGATCCGCCGCCCGGATGCATCACGCGCATGATCCGCGATCCGCCCTCCGCCTTCAGTTCGATGTCCGCTTCCACGTACCCGAGGTACACCAGATCTTCCCGGCCCGCCGCCCGCGCCCGGAGTTCCGCATACTTCCCGATCTCCACCTGTTCCCGCTGCTGGTACCAGCCTTCGTGATCGTCGCCGGCCACGTAGCGCGTCGTGATTCCCTTCCGTTGCGGATAGTTCTTAATCCAGTAATCGACCTGCCGGTCCATCCCGTACACGTGGATATCGAACTTGTTGAACCGTGCCTCACCCTCGATCCAGTTGCCCGCGTTGTAGACCTCGGTAATACCCTCCGCTTCATACAGATCGTACAGCGCGTTCAGCACGTCCAACCTCTCGTGCTTGCTCCCCAGGTGATTGTCCGAGGTAACCCCGAACCGACGCACCCGCGAGTGGTAATCCGAGATGTCATGGACGATCCGGACCGCATTCCCCGGTTTCACATCCCCGCCGATGTCGCACACCCCGTCCGTCCGGATGGCGACATTATGCCCCGCGTCGCGCAATCCCGCGATGGCATCCTGAATCGCTCGCTCGCTTTTGTTCAGCGCCTCTGAGATCAGGCGCACTGTCGCGCGTCCCCGCGACTTCTTGAGCACCGTGAGCAGTTCCGCGCCGAGGTCCTCATCCGCAATCTGCGGAGGCGCCGGCTGTCTCCGTTCGGCTTCCAACTTCCGCCCGCACTCAAACGAGCACGTCTCATTGCGCGCCGGGTAGGTCTTTTTCTTTTTGCAGACTGGACACTTCCGCGTCTCCAGTCGGTGCTGACTTGTGTGCGCCATTTAATCCATCCCCTCCACCGATTCCTCGATCTTGACCAGCCGGTTCTCCACCGCCGCGTGGATCGTCTTGCAGACCTCTTTCTTTACGTAGTTCCCGTTGACCCTGACGTAGAAGTCGTTCACCGCCTCCGCGATGGACGCGCGCACCTCAACCCGCACCGTATCCAACTTGGAGTTACCGAGCGCCATCTCCGCGCGTAGCGTGGCGACTTCCGCTTTCGCGCCCCACGCCACCAGCCCAACCACCAGGCTCCCGATCAGCGACACGACGGCCGCAATCGCTGCCAACCATTCCGCCGTCACGAGCGCGCCGCCTGAATCGCCTGCTGTACGTTCCCCTGCTGTGCGTTCTGCGTTGCCAACTGCGTGTAGTTCGGGTCGGTAGCATACGTGTGGGCAATCCCCGCGATCAGCGCCACCGCGTCCCGGCCGGTCTGGTAACCCTGCCACGCCTTCTGGTACGGAGTGCCGTGCGAGATCAGCCAGGCGTAGTCCCGGCAGGATTCTTCGAGCGAAGCGTAATCCGCAAACTCCAGGTCCTGCATGACCGACTTGCCCTTGATCACCTCCCGCGTCGTCACCGTGCAGCATTGCGCGTGCCGTGCGGCTTTCTTGATCCCGAAGTAGTTCGCGTGCCCCGCCGGCTTCGCTCCCCATTGGGATTCGAGCGCCCATTGCGCCACGATGGCCGTAGCCGGAACGCCCGTTTCCGTCTCGATGCGCACCGCCACGGCCGCTACTTCGTTAAGTCTCTTTTGTCGCTCCAGGTCCATCTCCCCCTCCTCGATACATGAGATATCCGATGATGGCGAGCATGAATGCCACGCCAACCTTGACGCATTCGCCGTACGGGATGGCGTCCCATCGAACTGTGAGCAGGAGGGCGACGCCAGCGCCGCCCCCTGCAATAGAACTCGCAGTATCTTTCCGGCCCATCGCCGCACCCTCAGTTTTTGTTCAGCTTCAGAATCACTCCGAAGCTGATCGCGGTCTGCACGGTGGCATCGGTGGCCGCCATCTGCGGACCCTTATTCGCCCGATAGGCGCCGTAGAAGCCGAGGTTCGGCAGTTTCGCGGGGCTATACACCAGCGTTCCTCCCGTGGACGCATTGAATCCCACGATGCTATTCCCGGCGCTGGCCCCCGCATCGGCGCTGATCGCCAGAGCCAGACTCCCGGACTTGCCGAGGTCCGCCGTCGCCACGACTTGCTGAATCCCAGTGCGGATCGTGGTGAATAACACCCGCTGCTTCGTCACCGGGTCGATCTTCGCCGCGAAGTCTGCGGAGGTCACCGAATAGGTTCCCGTTCCAACTACAGGCACGCCGATGCTGGCCGTCATCCCGACCTTATCGGAGTACCCTCCGCCAACCGAAAGAAACAGTGGAGAGGTTTGCGCCACCGCCGGCAGGCAGAGACACGCGAGCACAACAGCAATTACAGAGATCGTTTTGAACGTCATTTTGTCCTTTTTATGCCCAGATCGGTAGGGCGATGGAATTACTACAGGAACCGGGCGCCGATCTTCCCGGCCGTCTCAAGCCACCCCTTAAACTTTTGCCAGGTGGTCTTAGGTGCTACAAAATCGGAAGTCGCAGTGTGGACATCGGCCGCGATCCCTTCCACGCTCGCCCCGACGCCAACCGCGGAAGCCGCCAGCTTCGGAGCCGCCGCGCTCACTGCTTCGGAGGCGACGGCAACGGAGTGCATCGTGACCGTCCCCGATTCGACGCTCGCCTTGAGATCCCAGTACAGATCGTCCAGGGAGTCTTTCACGTCAGCCGTCAGCGCGGCTGTGTTCGACAGGGTAGGCTTCAGGTCATCCCGTATCCCGTCGATGGAACCCAGCGCCTGCGATGAGCGGGAATCCACAATCCCGAGCGCGGTGTCTACCCGCGCCAGCGTGTCCCCGACGCGCCGATCCGCAGTTGTCAAGGATTCCTTGACAACTCCCATCGCGTCCGTTCGAAGTGCCGCGATCTGCCCCACCGCATCGCGCCGGATTCCGGACATCTGCCCATCGACTTCAGCGAGCAGAACCCGCCGCGTATCGCGGACCTCCACCAACAGAGCGGAGCGTGTGGCGTCGATCTCTCCAGGCAGCGCGCCCACCGTAGCAGTGACCGCCCGCATGAACAGGATTCCGTACACCACGGCCGCAATCAGCACGGCCAGCAGCGCACAGACAAGGATATTGCGTACACGTTGTATCTGCATTTGACCTCGAAAGAATTGACCGCGCCGTTAGAACACTTGCGCGGAAGTTGAATTACTTGGCAGGGGAATAGGCCAACTCATCAGGCACAGATGATCGAAGGCCCACATATTCACCAGCGGAGAACCTTCGTTCACCGCCAGCAGGTACTCCATCGGCCACGGACAGCCGCCGTTGAACCATGGAAAGAGAAACGCCGTGTCCGCCTTGCTCCACGTCAGCGGAGACGTGTACGGAAACCGAGCCGTCTCCCGCGCCTGCGTGAAGTTCCGCTCGCTCGCGCCGAACGCCAGTCCCTCCATCTTGATCCGGTCCAACCCGGACCCGGACTTCGCCTGGAATTGCACCGGCAGGTTAACGTACCGATTCAGCCGGCCGCCCATCCCCGCGATAGCCGTTGGCGTCGGGTAGTTCACATCGTACGGCCACAACAGTTCGAACTTTGCCGTCGGGTATGACGCCTTGACGTAAGCGCTGATCGCGTCCGTATGTGCTTTGATCCGCGCCGCCAGAAAGTTCGCATCCGCGTACCCGAACACAGCCGGATCGTCAGTTGGCCAGGTGAATGTCGCGAGTTGCCTCCCGAGCCCGGTCCCGGCCGCCGCCGCCGCGTTGGTGTCCACATCGTAGAACGCCATCCCCTTCGTATCGGTCGGAGTTTGCCCCGGAAAGAACCACCATAAGAACTCGCCGAACTGAAGCCACGGCGTAAGCCCCGCCGCCGCCATCAACCCGGCCATCTCCTTGAACGCCACCTTCTGGTAATCGCGCACCGTCGCATTGAACGTGCATTGCGTCGATTGCAGTCCGCCGAACCCCGTATCCGTCAACACCGCCGTCCCGTCTCTATACCGCTGAGCGTAAACGTGGCCACTGATCGGTGCATCCGGCGGGTTGACCAACTCCATCGAGAAGGAAGCGACCGCGCCCCACCCCTTCGCATGGACTTCGCTCCATAGGTCCGCGTGCCAGTCCGTCGCCCCGCGGTTCAGTACCGGAGTGTGCGTGTCATCGATCAGCCACGTTCCCTCCGTCCCCGCGTGCAGGTCTCCAGTCTTTGCCATCGTGCCGAACGTCGCCGTCCCATCCGTACTGCTGGAGAATGCCCAGAAGTTGAAGTCATACACCGGAGAGCGCGCCGTGATCGTCAGAACCGCGCCGGCCACCGATGCCCATACGCCGATCAGCGTCTCATTGACGTAATCGGCGAAGGCCTGCGCCAGCGAAGCATCGGTATCCGTGGGCAGGTATTGCCGGATCAGATACGTTCCCGCGCTGTCCCCCTGCGTAGCCCCGCCGAACTGGAGTTTCAACTGTTGCGACTTCTCCGCCAACGAAGCCCATCCCGCGAACGTCACCGTAGCCGAATGGAAGCTCCCGCCGCTCCGCACCCGCTGATTCCACCAGAACACACCCAGGTAATGATCCAGCGCGCCCCGGAAGCCGAGCTTATCGAGCATCCACACCAGCCGTTGCGGCGACATCTTGTATCCGTGGTCGGTATCGAAGTCAGTCGCCGGCATCACGTTCGCGTACGTGGCCGCCGGGTCCGGCACGTCACTCAGCACCGCCGCCTCCAAGTAATCGAAGTAGAAGTAGGTCCCGAGCGATGCGTTATCCCAAGCCCCGGCCGCCGTATGCTTCGCCCCGGTCACCGTAATCGTCAACGTGTGATTCCCCGCCGCCACTCCCGACCGAACAATCCGCCGTGTCACCAGCGGAGGCTCCGTCCACAGAAAGCAATCGAGCGCAGTAGCCGAGCCGCCATCCAGCGACACTGATACGATCCCCCTGTCCTTATACAGTGAGGTCCCAATGTACAGATCGTGCGCGTGCTGGCACGAATACCGCACCGTCACCGTGTCCCCGGTCGCATTCGCGCGCTTAGCGAACCCGCCGCTAAACCACCCGGTACCGCCCGCCTGATTGCTCGCCTCCTCCACCCAACTGGAACCCGTAAACCTGCTCCAATCGTCGCGACTCTCCACCCGCACGCTACCAGGCCCCGCGATCTTCAACGCCCGATGCCCGCTCGGATCGGTGATACTCCAATTCGCGAATGCCGCCGTCCATTCCTGCGACGCGTACGCCGCCCCGTTGGTCAGTTGCGGCGCCAGCGTCAACCACAGTTGCCGGACCTTCGTCGCGTTCGCACCGAAAGCCGTGCTGAATGGAATCGACACATGGACCGTAGTCGGATCAACCCCTCCCGAGATCGCCGTCCGCCCCGATGGCGTGATCGTGGTAGTCGATGTCTTATGCTGCTCGAACATCGCGCACATATTGGCGTCCGCCGCGGCGCCGTAGTTCGCCGGCTGAACGGTCACCGTGAACTGGTTCCCCGTCGCTGTCGCCGAGAGCTTCACCGCCGTCCCGGCTTCCCAGGAGGTCCCGTTAATCGCCGCCGCCATCCACGTCGCAATCACCTGATCCGGATTCGCCGCGCGCCACAGCGTCCCATCGGCGTTGCCATCAGGCCCCGCGCTCACCGTGATCGTGTCACCGTCGTTCGTGATCGGCGTAAGCGCCAGTTCGTGTCCGAACTGATCGATATGGACGTTCAGGTCCGCGCCCGCGGCCGTTGCCAGTCCGGCCGCGATATCCGCGCTACCGTCCGTAGCCGTCTGGATATAGGTGTACGTCGTCCCGTCGATGGTCAACGTGTGGTGAAACCCGGTTCCAAGCCAATTCCAGAACGCGAAGGTCACCGAAGGCGAACCTGGCACGATGTAGTCCCAGGAGTAGCGCTCGAAGCTCATCGTTACCCGGTCATAACGAGTGCTGTGTGGCCATGTTGGATTGAATACGTCGATCAGGCTAGCATTCACCGTGAACGTCTTCGTAGGGTTCACCCGCCCCGTTCGCGCCGTGATGTAGTCCCTCAGTTTGATCGTGCCGGAGTTACCGTCCGACGTGGCATAGTCCAGGTACGGCCAGTCGATGGAAGCGTATTTCAGCGACTCGATCCACTGAAGATTGGAGTAGGCCACGTCGAAATCGAGCGTCATGCCCGTAAAGTCGAAATCAGGCAGGTACTTCGTGGTCTGTCTGTGCCCGAAGTAGTCATCCGCATCCCACAACATCACCACCGCGAAGTCAGCCGGATCTCTGAACACGCCGGAGACGGTGAACCCCGTCCCCGACGTGTGATGCAGAGCCGCCGCCGCACCGCGCCGGTCGAAGCCGCGCAAGTGCATCGTGCGGTTCGGTTCCAGTTTGTAGATAGTCTCGGACATTAGAAGTAGATGAACACCGAAAGATCGGACCCCGGAAACGTCGTCCCAGTGGCCGTAACATCCAATGTGATGAGTGAACCCGACGTTAACTGTCCCGCCGCGGAAAGCTGCCCGGACGTAGCCGAAACAGACGTAGCCCCCGCCGGCACGGTCAACGTCATCCACAGCGTCCCGCCGAGATTGATCTGACACGTCAACGCCGCCCCGGTTGGAGCCGTCTTGAGATGCACAGATACGCTCTGCGGTTGCCGATCCGCGTTCAGCGCGACTACCGGCGCCAGATTGGAGCCAATCGCCAGCGTCCCGCCCACCTGAAGCGTGACACCCGAGGACGCCGCCGGACTGCCCGTGAGAATCCCGTTATCCAGTCCGCCCGTCCAATTCGCCGTGTAGGTGTCCGAAGGCCCGTACGCATTCACCACGTACCCGTCAGCCGCCAGCACGCGCATATTGGAGAGTGCGATGTCCGCCTTCCAGTAGATCAACTGCGGATTGACATCGCCAGTCCCGATACCGTAGAAGAATCCAGGCGGAAACGCCTCATTCCTCAGCACCGTCAATACCTTCTGAAGCGCAGCCCCGGACGAATGAGCCGACGCTCCGCCCGAAACGCCGCTAGTCTTCTGCGCTCGCGTCACCGCCGCCGACAGTCCGGTCTTCGTGCCGATCAGCAGTATCTCGCTATCGACAATCACCATATCCCCGGTAGAGATCGACCCCCACCCATCCACCGAGATCGAAGTGGCGCCCGCCGTGATCCCCGCCGTCAGGTGTCCATCCGCCGTCAGCGAGTCATCCACGAAGTAGACCGCAAACGCCGCGGATGAGATCGTGTCCGTATTCGTCGGATCGCCGAAAGCCAACCCGATCAACTCCAGGTATCCAGGTGGCGCATAGCTCGATGAACTCGCCCCGAAGAACAGATCGTGCGGAACATCGGAGTCTCGAACCGACTCCGTCGGCACCGGCCCCGGCTGCACATCCGCCGGCTTCGGACCCACGGTCGCATCGTACATGCTCGCGGTCACCGTCTTACCCACCAGGTCAACCGACCAATCCCGGTTGATCCGCATGGATTGCACCCGGAAGTTCATCGTCCCTCCCGGTATGTCTGGATCGGCAATGCTCACCACCGACCCGGCCTCAGTGTCCAGAGCTAGAACCGTGCTCCGCCAGGTGGCCACGCGCGCCGCATCCTGTTCCGCCTGATTGACGCCGCCCATCTCCTCCCTGGATCTCACGATGGCGATTCGAGCCGCCTGAGACTTCGTGGGACACCCGCTCACCGCAAACTGCGACGCCAGCGGATTCTGTACCCGGTTGTTCCGCGCCGCCAGGTCCTGATCGACGTAATCGACCGTGTTGTTCTGAAACTGGTACTCCTGATCCGAGAATTGAACCGTCAACTTTTCGAACTTAGGACTCACCGGAATCAGCGAGAGCGACTGAAACAGGATGTTACCGGACGTGAACGAACTTACCGCCGATGCATTCACCCGGCTCCCGATCTTCAGCTTTCCGAAGCTCCACGTGTAATAGCCGAGCGAACTGTTTAAGATGGCTTGTAACCAGTCGCGAGTCGGTTTCCGTGAGTCAATGACGCCCTTGAAGCGATACTGAGTCTCGGTTCCCGTGCCGATGATCTTCGCCACCGAGGTATCCGCGATTGTAGCCGCCGCCACGGCCGCCGCCACGTCGAAGTAAGTCTCTTGAGTGCCCGCGCTGACTCCCAGGAGCCCCGTCGCGCTCAGGTAGGTATTGACTGCCACCCAAACCGGATTAACGCAACCAGCGACGCTGGAACGCGAACCCGGACCGCTCCACGTCAATCCCGCGAGTCCCTTCGAGATCATCGCCATCATGACGTGCTGCCCAGGCGCCGTCAGCGGGTCGGAGTTCGGCTTCGTCCGCCGGATCTCACAGAACGCCGTACCGGCCGAATAGACCTTGTTGTACGCGCTCCCTCCCCCGATCACTTCCAACATCAGACTTCCATCCGAAGCCTGCGTAAACCAGCCGGCCGCCGTCGTCGCCACCCTGCCGAGTGAGAAGTAGTCGGTAGCCGAAACCGGATCAGCCCCGGTCACCTGTCGCAAGCCGTACAACGGTTGCGCGCCGGACTTCAGAGCGCCGTTCGAGTCCACCTGGAACCCATGGTTGGGTTGCCCGTCCAAGGTCGAACCCAGGAACGTATCCGGATGCGCCGCGCCGTAGCTTGTCCACATCTGCGGAGACGTGAACGCCCCAATCGGCCCGCGCCCCACGATCCCGAGCGCCGCGTAGAACTGATCCTCATCCCGCCCCGCCGCGATCCGGCACGCCACCGGCAATCCAAGTTGCGGCTGCCCATCGTCGTTATGCCAGACCTCCGGCAGTGTCCCGCCGAAGATACTGTCCGCGATGCATGAGGTCCGCGGATACCAGGTGGACACCGAACCGAGGAACGTACCCAGAGGTCCACCAACCACCGGAAGAAACCCCGGAAACGCGAACCCGATGCCACCCGAGCGCAACACCACCGACTGCGGAGAGCAGTAGGTAGCACCGTACGATTGCATCGCCTGATGCGCCATGCATCCATTCGGCGTGTTGTACCCGAGGTCGCACGTCAGCGGATCTCCGCTCGGGAAATGAGTCGTGTCGATGGAGCCCGTCGCCGGACATCCGTCTTTCTTGTACCGCCTCCAACAGGTGCGCGACACCGACCCCACCGGAGACGACAGCGTAAGCGCCGACAGAATGTCGCTCGCCTTCAGCGTGAACTCCGGCCCCGTGTCGGAGTGCCAGTCGATCACGTACCCGGTCCACAGTTGCAGCACCGTGCCGTTCAACGCCGTCGCATCGTCTACATGGAAAAGCGACAGTTCGACGCGCGCCCACCGCAACTGCGTATCGTTCGCCAGTTGCACCATGACGCGATCCGCATTCCCGAAAGTCAACGTCACGTCGTCAGTCGAACCGTCGATGCTCTGCGTAACAATCGCGTCGCTCCCCGGCTCATTCATCCTCAACAGCCGCGGCAGGTACAGTTGCGTCCCGATAGTCACGCGCCGGTCGGACAGGTAGATGTCCGGCACTGCGGAGTCCAGAACCCGTATCTTCACCAGCGGGATAATCTCTTGCGCTTGCGCCTGTAATGCCGTCCCGAGCGTCGAACCTGGAAACCGCGTGACCGTCGCGTTCACGCTGTACGTCGGACCTGTGGTCGGAATCTCCACGAACGTCAGGCCCACCGAACAGGTAGCGTTCGTCAGGTCCTCCACCGTCAACGGCGCATTGTCGAAGCACACCGTCTTGGTCGTAGTGGTTCCATCTTCGTTCGGCGCCGCATAGTAGAACGGCACGTTCGTGCCCTGTACGGAGTCAAAGAAGTCGCGCAACTGCTTCCGCGCCGCATTGCCCAGCGACTGCCGATGGAACTGATACCGAACCGCCGGATCGCCGTAGTGATACCGCTGCTCGATCTTCGCGTTTGCCGAGCCGAGCGTGTGCGTAATCACCTGGCGCTTGCGCGTCTTGCCGTGCGCGTAGTCAGTCACCAACGGAAAGGTGGCCGCCGGAGTGACGGATGGAACCGTGATGCGGCCGATAGTATCGCTCATAAGTTACGCCACCTCGATCAATTCAACTGTGCAGTCCGCCCGCGGGATGTACGTAGACTGATTCCAGTCGCCGTTAAAGCGGACGGTATACCTTCCCTGCGTCGAAGCTCCCGTTCCGTCGTAGTTGGAGCCGACGGCATACCCAGTCGCCGGCTCCTTGGGGCTGTAGAAGTAGAACGCCCCGTGCTGATTCGCCTTCCAAAAGGTCCACAGCGTGGCGAGCACCGCCGGAGTCAGCCGCTTCCTCAGCGACCATGACCGCCGGCTGATACTCACCATCGCTGTGGATTGCCGCGCTCCGTCGTGATACTCATTCACCCGAGACGCCCATTCCCGCTTCTCCGTGAACGCCGTACACAGAGATTGCGGAAGCACCCCGACGGGCGCGGCATTTAGCACACTACCTGGCATGTGTTTTCCTCTTTAGAATGCGACCGTATCCGGAGAGAACGTCATGATCGCCCCGTTCACCCGCGCCGAGCTGGCCAGCCCGCCATTCACCGCGGCACTGGCCACCTGCCGCGGACTACCGGCGATGCCCGCCGCAACACCGGTAGCCCACAGGTTCGTCGTCTGCTCGGGAGACACCATCACGGTCACTCCGCCCCCGAACGGATTACCCGTCGGAATCGTGGACCCCGCCGGACCCGACACCGGAAGGTTGGACGTGTACGTGTACGGCGTGCCGTTGTTGTACACCGCGCCCTGCCGGAGCCCGCTCGACTGCACCAGATTGACGCCGTGCGGATCGTTCAGAAACAAGTTACTCTTCTGCCCGGTATTCTCGGCAACCAACTGAAGCAACTGCCGAACCTCCGGACTCCGCACCGCCGAACTTACATGACCGCCGTAACTCTGCTTCGCGATTGCCGCGATCTGCTTTGCCGTGGCGGTATCGATATTCAGGGAGTAGATCTGCTTAACGAGCCGCTTCGCCTCATTTTCAGGAGTCTCAACGCCCGCGAGCTTCTCTCCGATACCGATCAGCGCGCCCGCCGCGCCACCTATCAGCGCACCCAACGGACCGCCCATCTGGAATCCCATCATCGCCCCGCCGGCAGCGCCCATTCCGACGCCTCCCCACGTGCTACGGCTGGAACCCATCAATCCCTGCATCGCCAACATCGACCCGGCCGCCCCGAAAGCGGGAGACCGCCCAATCGCGTTCGCGTACCCGCCCACCGAATCGAGCGAGATAGACTGATTACCGACCTGTGCCCACCGGCCGCCGTTCGAATCGGTACTGATGTTACCAAGCCCAATCGCAGACTTCAGACCCGACAGCATCCCACCGAAACCGCCGCGGCCCATGCCCATGATTCCCGACAGCGGACTTCCGCCACCCCCGGCGCCTGCCACCGTACCGCTACCGAAGCCGCCGAAGCCGCCAGCCCCGCCGGCAGCCGAAGAGAACCCGCCGCCGCCCGATACAGCCGAAGCCGCAATCGAAGGTAACGAGATCCCACCGACACCCGCCGGCATCGCCACCGCCGGAGCCGCCATCCCCATCGCTCCCGCCAGGACGGCCGTCAACGTCGCCATCGCCGCCGAGTTCTGCGCCGTGACGGCCGTATTCATATCGGTGGCCATCTTCATCGGGTCCGACTTCGCCCCGCCGCCGAACATCCCTTTGAAGAATCCAGCGACACCGCTCTGTCCATCGGCCCCGTAAATGATCGGCTTCAGAACGTTCGCCGTCATCCCCGCAAGCCCTTCCGTGATCGGCTTGAGCACCGCCGCGTGGATCGTGTCTTTCAACTGGCCGCCGAACTGCCCAGGCTTCGTCAAAAGCGTATTCCACAGACCTTCCGATTCGCGCTTGAGCATATCCATCTGCTGTTTCTGTAGCTCAAGTTGCTTCATCAGCGCTTCTTCTTGCGCCTCCGCGATCTGCTTTTGCACGTCCTTTTGCGCTTGCGCGATCTCAACCGATTTCTTAGCCGCGTTCTCCTCTTTCGAGATCCGATCCGCTTCGACTACGGCCAGTTGCTTCGCCAGTTCCAGCCGGATCTGATACGTCGCCCGGATCGCATCCATCCCGGACAACCCGCTCAACCCGACCATCCGCTCCGCCCTGCTCGCGTTCCGGTTCAGCGTATCCCGCCGCCCCTGCATGTTGATGGATTCGATCTGATCTTTCGCCGCGAACCCTTCGCCCCACTCTTTCATCTGCTCTTTCGACGGTTCGAACATCCCCATCCGGCGCTTCTGCCGATCAGCCTGTTCCTTACGGTCCTCCGCTTCGAACGCCGCCCAATCTTTCTTAAACACGGCGGACGCCTGCTCATCGGCAGCCTGGCGGATCTTCGCGATGTCGCCCTCGACACCCTTCAGCTTCTCCGCCTGTTTCAGCAGTAGATCCCGCTGATAGTAGATCTTGCCCGTTGCCGAGAGTTCCGCCTCATCGCCTTTCTTCTCGAACTCGCCCGCCGCGCGCCGGAATTCCTTCAACTGCTCAATCACATGCTTGCCGGCTTCGATCCGATCTTTCAGGCCCTGGACCTTTTTCTCCGCGGCGCCATACTCCGACACATCTTTTACCGAACTGACACCGACCTCCGGTTTGGACAACTTACCGAGCGCCGCTTCCGCCGCCTTCAGTTGTCCCGCCAGGCCTTCCGATGCCTGATACGACAGCACCGCGGCATCCGCCCGCTTGCGCTCCTCGATCTTGCCCGTGTAGGACACAGCGCTATCCATCGCCAGCGCGTCAGCCCATCCGCGCCTTCGGTCCACCGATGCGCCGAACCCCGCCGCCCGTGCAGCCTCTTCGTCCTGACGTTGCGTCCGCGGAGCCCACTGTCCGAGATTCACGCCCCGCTTTTGCAGATCGTCAATCGAGTACTCATGGCCGCCCTTATCCTTGAACGCAATCGTTACCAGAGCCGCCAGAGGTTCCTTGATCTTGCGCGTGAACCGTTCCCACAGCACCTCCGCCTCAGTGACGTTCTGGTGATATTTCTCCCACCGCGCCAGATCTTCCTCAGTCGCCCCCAGTCCCAACTCTTTCGCGCGCTTCACGTGCTCATTGAGCCCCGTGATTACCGGGATAGCTTCGATGCCCACTTTCTTGAACAGAGCCATCGCCGCGGCATCGCGCTCCACTCCCGCCGGCAGCTTACCGAGCCCTTCGGAGATCTCCAACAACAGGCTGGAAGTAGGCTTCATCTCGCCCGTCATCCCGCGGAGATCGACCCCCATGTTCCGGAGAGTTACCCGCGCCTTCTCGCCCTTGCTCGATTGCTCATCCGCCGCTTCCGACAGGCCCTTCATCATGCGCTCGAAGATCGATACGTCCTGTCCGGCCATGCGCGCCGCAAAGCCGAACTGTCCGACCTCCTTCGATCCCAACCCGGTCCGCAACTCCACGTTCTTAATCTGGAGTCCGTACTCCGCCAGGCCCTTCGCCGCTTCAAACCCGGCCACCGCAACGGTACCGAGCGTCGCCGCCACCGCGGTTACCGCGATCCCCACCGGCCCCATAGCCTCCAGGACTCCCGCAGCCGCGCCCTTGATCGATTGCAACGGACTCTCAATCGAGCCCTTGACCCCCTCCGCGAATTTCTGCCACCGCGATCCACCGCCGCCCGATTCCGCCGCGATCATCTTCTCGTACGCCTTCGTGATCGCCTGTACCGCGCGCTCCTCCTGCCCCCACTTACTGATGAGCTGATCCCGCTGGGTGATCAGCCGCTCAACGCCGGTCTTACCGGCCATCTCCGCCTGTTTCTGCATGGAACCGAGCAGACGGTCAAGCGAATTCTTACTCTTGTCCGTTACCCGGACAAGTCCCTCTCCGTAAACCTGCCACTCACGGCCCGAACGGTCCAACACCGTCTTGGTCTTTTTCTCGTGATCGTCAAGCCCGCTATTGGCGCGATTAATCGCAGCTATCGCCGGACGGTCATCCAGGCTGATTACGCCATCCGTCATCATGTTGCTGTCCATCTATGCCACCTTTCCGACTCGCACCAGTTCAGCGGCTCGAATCGCCTGCGAAACAAGTTCCTGAATCTGCTTCTTATTGCTCGGCGAGAACCAGAACACCGCTTCCCGGTTCTGATTCATCGCCGCGATCCGCGCCGCCTCAGGATTGTCGAAGCCGATCCGCACCTCATTCGGCTTCGAGCTGATCACGCGGATAGACCGCATCGTCAGACCGCGCCACACCAGGTCACGGATGCCCTGAAGCCCCTTAGCCGCCTTGCGGTCTGGATAGCCCCGCTTCCCGTTGCGCCCCGGCTTCAGCGGCTTGGACGCCGCATCCGAGACATTCTGGCCCTTGCGGATGCGCGCCTGCACACCCGCAATCACCAGGCTTCCGATGGTGGCCATCTGCTCGCCCGACAGTGGCCGATAAACGAAGCGTTTGCTCATGGTGTTTGATCTCGCTTCTGCAATTCCCGCTGGTAGCGGTCCCGCTCATCCTTGAGCACCTGGAGTCCCTTCACCTCTTCCGCCGTGACCTCACTCCATGGCACAGCGAAGTTGGCAGTGTCGAACTCCAACTCCAACACCCGCTCGAACAAGCGGCCCGCGTTCGAGTGTGCGCGCACGTGTTCCAGTTCGAGCATCGGACAGCGGTCGCACCGGTTCACCACGCACACCCGGCCGCCGCACTGTGGACACTCACCCGGCGCGCTGGTATCGTCCACCTCGCGCCGGGTTCCGCACTTCTGACACGTCACATCGTTCGCATCCGGGCAGGCCCGCGGCCCATCTTCGCCGCCGTCGCATAGTTCGTGAGCCCGCACCGAACGGTAAATCAGCAACCGGAGAGGAACCGGGTTCGGCCACTCATCCGGCGCTAGAAGTTTGGGTCAAGCGCCGGGTCCAGGTCATCGATAGCCTGCACCAGTTCCACCACGACGGCGGACTTGTGATGCGGAGGCGTATCCGTCGCCTTGAATGACGCCGCGTACCCCTCGATCTTGCCGGCCACCGAATCGTACAGCGCCACGGCCGGCTCGATGCGGTACCGAAGCTCCTCTTGACCGTGCGGCAGGTCCGTCGCCGATACCACCGTGCGGCGATACACCGTGATGTCCCGCTGCGTCGGAATCCGAAGCACATGGACCGTCTCGCCGAACGGCGTCTTCAGCGTGATCCGGTATTCATCCCCGGCGCGCTGGCAATCCGTGACCTCGCAGTACGTGAGCTTCGACACCGCGTTAGCGGCTTCGTACTCATCGAACTCCGCGCCCTTGTCCTGCCGGATCTTGTTGAACAGATCCAGGTCCGCTTTCAGGTTCGGAATGAACTCGGTCTGAGACTTACGCCTGCCGAGCGTCCGGCGGATCGACTTCTGCTGATCCAGACGTTCCAGCATCTGCGCATTCGTGGGCAATCCCAGGACAGCCGTCTTGGGCGGATTGGCGACCTTCACTGTGACGCCTTTCAACTCGACACCTTCAATCGTGACTACCGGCAATTCTCCGTACAGCATGTTCGTAATTTCCTCTCTTGTTTTAATGGGTTGTGAAACAAAAGCGCCGGACCTTCATCGGCACGGAGAATGCCTCAGGTCCGGCGCTGGCTTATCAGCCAATCGTTGGGAGTGAACTACTGAGCAATGGCGCCAATCGAGCACTTGGAAGTGATCGTCAGAACGCCGTTCGTCGCATCGTACTGAGGCGCGCCCGTGATCGTCACCGCGACGATGCCGTCCGCCTCCGTGTTCTCCACCATCTGAAACGCCATCTTCTGGAAGGTGAACGTCACCGTGTTGTTGGCGTCATACTGCACCGTCAGGACAGCCGTCCCCGTGGTCTGTCCGGTCAGCGCGGCATATTCGGTCGATCCCGACAGCAATCGCACCGTGATTTGGAAGCTCGGCACGCGCGCCCCGATCTCCATCCGGCCGCGGATCTGGCATCCGTTCTGAGTACCCGAGCCAGGGAAGAATCCGGCATTCAGGTTCAGGTTGTTTTTCCATCCGATGGACCCGGACAGAACGCGCTTCGTGCCGACGTAATCCACGCCGTTGACGGTCAACGCCATCGACGCCGCCAGCATGTTGGTTTCGGTTTGCAGCGCCGGCACAGTGATCGCGCTCGGCGTGGTGACCTTGCCGGAGCCCACCCAGTTGACGGTCATCTTGGACGAAGAACGTCCCGGACCGTAATTGAACTGGTAGAGCCAATCCTCCACCGCGTTGCCGACGTACAGGTTATCGACCGCGCTTCCGCCGCCCTCCGACACCTGCTCGATCAAACTGAAGTACGGCAACTCCAGCGCCGTACCCGGATCGATAGGAGTTATCGTGTAATTGTACGGACCGCTGCCCGTCACAACCACGTTGCCCAAACCGAACGCCGTCGCCCACGTCACGAACTCGGCGGACGCATACTTCTCCAACCGGTTCGCCACGTCGTAGTGAGACGGAAAGGTCTGAGTGATAAACTCGTGCCCCTTACCGATCTCCGTCGCGTCATTCTCGAACACCGGCCGCGGCGTGGTCAGATCCGCGTTGATCTTCTTGAACCGGAGAAACGAAGCGGCCAACGTCGCCGTGGCAATATTCGTCTGTTTCCCCTTGCCCAGACCCATGATTAACTGCTGTACTCTCGCTGGCATCCGTTACTCCCCCTCTCCGGCCGGAGCATCCGGCTTGACTTGCTCATAACCTCGCACCATGTACGGCACCAGGTTCGCGGGAGTCGCCTCGACCTCTACCGTGTCCTTCGTGTGCGGGTGGCGAAGTGTTACCTTCTCTACTGCCATCAGTTGTCCCCCATTTCGGGGAGAACAAACTCCCCGCGAAATATGTCGATCTGATCCTCATCGAGCAGATGAGCCACGCTCGGAGTATCCATAATGTCCAGCTCCGGAAGAATGTTGATGTTCCGGATATTCTGACTCGATCCCGCCGGCAGTCGATTGCAGATCATCCACCACAGGTCTTCATACCCGACAGGATCGACATTGCCCGCCATGTTGCCCATCCGAAGATACACAGCGATGCGATGCTTCCAGACCTGGTAACCGTTGAAGTCACCTCCCTGAGTCCCCTCCCACGCCACCCGAATCGACGGAGCCGGCATCTTGTATATCGCCTCCGCCAGGCGATTCTCCGCACCGGCCCGGTAGTGGAACGCCGTAATTCTAAGATCCGCGTTGCCGCCGGTTGTCACCGTCATAGCCGTGGCCAGTTCAGGAATCTCACACAGCACTGCCACTACCGCATCGGTGATCAGCTTCGGATTCAGCATTACGTAGCCCTCAACTTCAAAGTGATCCCGTTACCCGTGGTGTCCGCCTTCAGATCCTCCACGAAGTACTCGGTACCCTTGTACGTCACCCGATCCCCGCGCGCCGCCGGATCGGTGGCCCAAAACCACACCACGCTAGGGTCCGGACCGTTCCCGCCAGGCACGGTATCAACCCCAACGATAGGCACCGGGTCAAGCCATCCGCCGGAGCCGTCCTGTGGGGTAAGTGTTGCCGTCGCGCCGAACGCGGATAACATCGCGACGTTGGCGTCAGCTTCGATATCAAACCATCCCGACATAAGGCGTTAACCCGGAAGCGAAGCCGGGAAGGTGTCACCCGCAAGGGCAAACCTTCCCGGCACGGCGCTTTAGGACTTGGTGATTCTCACCAGGACTTCGGGACGCGTGCAGATCGGCAGGGGATTGCTCTGAGTGTGCAGATCCCAACCGCGCTGCATGTCGCGCTCCTCCTGCTTGGCGTAGATCGGCAGACCGACCGTATTCGCCGCCTCGTTGAAGTCCGCCGGAGCATTGCGCAGCAAGAACGTCTGCGAAGTTCCGAGCGGGAAGGCGACAGCCTCATTCGCCGCGATGAACTTCCGGACGTTACCGGCAACGTCAGTCGCCTGACCGATGTATTCCTTCCAGATCACGCCGCCGTGACGGAATCCGGCGCGGAAGTCGCCGGACAGATTCTGCTGCTGCTGGAAGTACTTGTAGGCGTCCTTCACAGTCGCCTGCGTGGTGAAGGCGTCGTAGAACTCGGGCGAGCACAGGGCCATCACTTCGGTCATGGTGTCGCCCAACAGGTGGGTTTCGATCCAGCGCTTCACGGCCAGGGCGAGCGGCACAACCTCGGTGGTCGAAACGCTCAACTGGAGGTTCTGGGTGTGCTGGGTGATGCCGAACTCCGTGAAATAGTTATACAGGACCGAGGTTCCATCGGCATCGTAAACGATACCGTTGAGCGCGCCGGCTCGCAACCATTCCTTGGTGATGGCGTGCTTGTCTTTCATCGTCTGGAGTTTGCCGGCGATGAGGTTCGCCATCGTGTCGGTATCCGACTCGGAGCCGAACGCGCGCACACCCTGGACCTCGCCAGGCAGAACCACGTCATCATGCGGGATGTGCGGAATCACGAAGGATCGCACTTCGCGCTTTCCGATGTTACCCGCCGTACCGAGAGAGCCCAGCGGTTTCGTGGGCAGGAGGTTCAGTACGTTGTTGCGCTGCTCGATAATGACGGAGCGCTGAGTCACGCCCTGCTCATCGAACAGGCCCATGTCGCCCAGCAAGGTGTACTTGTTGGGCAGTTTGTTGATGGCCAGCGTAAGCGCCGCCATCGAAAAGCCGGAACCGGCAAAAGGATTGATCATCGACACGTTGATTAGGCTCCTTCCTTGGCGACAATGCCGATGGCCAGAAGATCGGCCAGACCAGCGGTGATATCCCCGGCTGCATTGTTCGCGTGGTACATCAGATTGTTGGGGTTGACCTCAGCCAAGCGATTGACCATGACACCCGGCTTATCTCCGCCCGTGGCGTCAACCGCGTTCACCAGAACCCCTACCGCCGTCTGCGTTCCGTCAACTGCGGTGTTATCGTACAGCGTGAACTTACCGCTGGCGGTAATCTTGCCTAGAACGGCGCCGCTGACGTAGTTCGTGCCGGTCAACAGCGTCACGTTCGTACGGCTGTAGCGGTTTTCCCCTTCGTACTTGAGCCAGTCGCCCAAATACTTCGGTTGCGAGAGTGCGCTCATTGTTTACTTGCCTCCTTTGAATGCTGCGGCGCGCGCCTCACAGGCCTTCACGACCGCGCTCTGACTCGGTTTCACCTCGGTACCCGTGCCGGCGTCCGGCAGGATATGCGATGCGATTTCGGTGCCGCCCTCCGCGGCCCGTTGGGCAATCAGTTCCTGATTGACCGATTCCACCGTTACCCCCGGCTTCGTCAAGTGAGCCAGCACGGCCCGTGCGGACAACCCCGCCACGGCGCACTGTTCCACAATCCGAACGGCGGTTTGATAATCCGGTCCCGCTGGCGCCACGTTCGGCGCGCCGGATTCCCCGGCAGGCGCGGCTTGAATGTCCGCCCCGTCTTTCGTCTTCATGCTCTTGCCTCCTGAATTCGTGGCGGACATCGCCACGCCGTTAAACTTTTGAACGTCCCCGCACATGCGATCCATGGCGTCCGAGAACGTTCCGATCTGATCCACGAATCCGACCGATACAGCACCGGCTCCGAAGAACAGCCCCGCCTCCGTGGTCCGCACATCATCGGCCGCCATATTCCGATTCCGCGCCACGCAATCCACGAACATTCCGTAGATCCGGTCCACTTCTCCCTGGAAAGATGCCAACGCCTCCGGCGACAATGGGCCATCGGGATTGCCATCGATCTTATGCGCCCCGGCGAAGATGTACGTTGGCTTCAGGCCTTCATCGGCGTTCGCCGCGGATCGGTCCACGTGCAACATCCACACGCCCACCGAACCGACACCACCGCTCTTGGTCAGAAACACCCAATCGCACGCGGAAGCCAGCGCGTAGCAAGCGCTAAAGGCGTCCCCGTCTACAGCGCACCCGATGGGCTTCTCTCCCCGCTTGGAGTAGATCAGGTCCGCAAGCTCGAAAGCCCCCGTTGACTCCCCACCGGGCGAGTCAGCCTCTATCAGAATCCCCTTGATGCCCGGATCTTCCACCGCATCCAGGAATTCGGACTCGATCTGGGTGTAGGTGGTCGGACCTCCAGACAGGAACATCCCGCTCTGACGCTTCACCAGCGGACCAATCACGGAGATGATCGCGATCCCATCCGCCGTAACCGCGTACGGCTTCCGGCGACTGTCTCCAGTGACGGTCGCCGCGTGAGATTCCGGCATCTCGATCCCGAGCCGCGGACTCAGCGCCGTCAAGATCGCATCGAGTTTCCCGCGTTCTATCAGGAGCGGAGTGCCGAGCATTCGGCTTGCAAGATAATTGTAATTTCGCATTCGTTATTCACCCTCTACCAAAAGAACGCTTTCACCTTTCCCCACCGCGACGCCTTCGCCGATTTCACCGGAGCGCCCTGTTGGTCCAGGTTCTCGTTAATCCGAACCGTCCCATACACCGGAGTAATGCCGTTCTTCTCGGCCAGCGCTTCGGCCTCACCGCACTCCCGGTAGACCTGCTCGATGTCATCGCCCATCTCGTTGATGACCCGTTGCGGAGACTTGAACTTCGCCTCCACCATCGCGCGCTCAGCCGCGATATCATCCTTCGGAGATACCCAGTCCCAGCGCGGAGGATGCCAGTCAACCTTTCGATACGGCCGCGGGTTCTGCGCATACCCCGGCAACACCAGCGCACCGGAGATCACCGCCTGATCCAGCCACGCCTCAAAGAACGGCTGACAGAACTGGAAGATCATCACCTGACGCTGATACTGTTCACACAGGCGCCGGAACTCCAACAGCGCTACGCGAGCGCTAGAGTAGTTCACGCCCGTCATGTCTCCGGTCAACTGCTCGAACGTGATTCCCAGTCCGGCCGCAATCGCGCGGAGTGCCACGCGGATGAACTTCTCCGAATCAGCCGCGTTCCCTCCCGGTTGCGAGAAGACGATATCCTCTCCAGGCAGTAGAACCTGAAACGCCGCCGGCTCTAATTGCAGATCGACCGTGGCCTCACGGTTGTCATCTGTGTTTTCGCCGAGCACGGAATCTTCCGGCCCGTTCTTCTTTACGAACGCCCCGAACAGATTCTGAATCTTCCGATTGACCAGCTCCGCATCCTCGCACTGATCGATCTCGTAGAGCCGAGCCAGCACCGGAGTGAGCCACGGAAGTCCGCGCATCTGTCCCGGCCGCAGCAGCGGGTAAACATGAAGCACATTCGCGACGCCGTTCACTGTCGCCTGAACCTGCATCGGCACCAGGTTGTCCGACAGGAACAGCGCTCGGTCGCCCGGATGTTCGCGATAGAGCCAGTACGCCTGGCGCCGCGCGATCTTGTCGAACTCGATCCCGGCCCGTACGACGTTGCCGTTCTCCAACTGAAGGTTGTAGGTCTCCGGTAGATGCTCGGCTTCCAGTAATTGCAACTGAATCGGAACCGCGAGCCGATCTTCCGGAAACCGCGGCCGTGTCCTGCCCAGCACCTCACCGCCCTCAAGCACTGATCTCCAGGCCAGCGCCTCCAGTCCGTAGAAGTCGCACCGCCCCGCGGCGTCAAGCTCCGGGTAGGATTCGTTCCACAGGTCCTGGATCTTTTTCTTGTACTCTCCAGGCGCCTGACTCTGCGGTTTGATCCCACTCCCCACGACGTTGGACACGCTCGAATTAATCGCGCTCACCGCCCATGGATTCTTGCGAATCATGTCCCGGCACCGCGCCCGCAACGTGTCCGCCGCGTAGATCAGCACCGAGTTCGGACCCGTCATACCGGGGTTCCATGCGCGCAACCGGCGCCCGCTCCCCGCCGCATCCCACGACGGAGGACTGCCGGAGGTATCGAACGCTCCGGCTCGGAGATTTCTACCGTATTGATCGACCAGCATCAGAACCCCTTATCCGTGAAAACGTGGATACGCCGAACCGCTGGCCGCGTCGAAGATTGCTTGGCTAGATCCAACTCGATATCCGACTTGATCGCCATCAGGTCCTTCACCGGAGCCAACTGTTGCTCCCTGCCATCCGAGAAGCGCACACGCTGCACGCCGCCCGCGATCAGTCTCTCGATCTTTTGCAGATCGTCCGTCGTATACGCCATTTACAGGTACCTCGATCTTGAAGTCCGGAACCGCGAAGGCTTACGCTCCGCTTCCACCGGCTTGTCATCCTGCACCTCAACCGCTGGCACTGTTTCCAGTTCCTGCACCTTCTGCCGAAGTGCAGCCCAATTGCGCGGCTTGAATCGACTGACACCCAAATCCCAAGCCGCCGCGTCGCAACCCGCCATCGTGTCCAGTGCTTCGTTGCGTGGCCGCGTCTTCTCGTATTCCGTGACCTGACGGCCGTTCCGCTTGCGCACCGTTACGATGCGCTCAGAGCACAACTGCTTACAGTGCTCATCTCCGAACACCTCATCATCGGCAGGTATGTGGATGTACCCATGCGGGTAACCCAGACCATCACGCAGTTCCTGTGGTGTCGGTGGCCGCTTTCCCAGATCAGCGAAGATTTGCGCCTTAAAGAAGTCAGTGTTGACGATCTTAAAGACCACGCCGTGCTTAATCTTCTTTCCGCCCGTCGTAGTCTCCACCGCTTTAGGCGGACCTACAGGCGTATCGCACCGCTTGTCACCCTTAACAGCCCACACTCTCGGCCGGTCTTGCCTCTTCACCCACTCGTAAACGGAGGCAGTCACGGCACCGTCGCCGGAATCCACGAACATCCGCTCTATCGGAAGCTCGGCGCCCGAAGCCGTAGCCCACGTTTCCGAGAGCATTAACTCCACGCCACGCCACGGAGACTTCGGACTGGTAGTGTCCGTCGGATCTCCAGGAAAGGTTCGGTGTTCGACAGCCCATCGCTGTCGGTTTTCGCCGTACGCGTTCACCCGAGCTTCAAGACGGCCGCCGTCTTCGCGCTGAACGTCCACAAACGCTGTCAGGAATAGACCACCGCCAGGAATCGATCCCACCGCGTAATCTTCACGGCGTTCGACTAACGTCTGAAAGTCCAGTTGCTCGCCGGGTTCCGTCCACGTCTCCGCCAGAATCGTATTGACGAATACCTTGCGCTGTTCCTGATCCTCTTTGACCTTCAAGTACTTCGCTACATACTCACTTAGCCGCTTTTTCAGTGAGCACAGAGCAGAGATCCGAAATCCGGCCACGCCGTTGAATGGCGCCGTCGCTCGATACCTGCCCGCGTACACCGCCTTCCAGCGGTCCGAGTCAGTCCAGTGCGCTTTACAACTAACGCACTCGTAATAAGCGGAGTCCGCTTGCTTCTTTCGGCTCGGCAGAGTGGTGTCAAAGTGAACCTGATTGATCCAGCAAGCCCATCCCCACAGTTCCTGCATCGCGCCACAGTACGGACACGGAATCTCATATACCCGTTGATCGCTCTCCAGGTACGCTTTCTCAATGCGCGACAAACCGGCCCGCGTCGGAGAGCACGTCAGGATCTCTTTCGATGAATGCGCGAACTCTTCCAGGCGACCCTCGGCAACAGTGATCGGATCACCTTCGCCGCCGGCCGAAGCCGGATACTTATCCACCTCATCGCAGAACAGGTACCGGATCGGCAACGCCGCCAGGTTTCCAGGCGATGCGCTGGCAGCGATTCGGATGTGCCCGCCGGCGAAGGTCTTATCCGTGATCGTGTTGTTCGAGTCACGGCCACGGCTGTCCGCGACAAGCCCCTTCAGGATCGGCGTGTCCCGCAACATCGGCGCCAGGCGCCGCTTCGAGAAGATCTCGCAATCCGTATCACGGAACTGCAACACCAACACCGGACCCTGATCCAGATGAATCACGTACCCGATGGCGTTCAGGATGAACTCAGTCTTCAGCATCTGCACCGCGGACTGAATCACAATCACCCGCACGTGCGGATCAGTGAAGGCGTCCATCGGTTCGACCTGGTATGGTCGGGTAACCCACTCGCCGATCTCGCTACTTGCCTCCCCGCTAGTGTGGCGGTACTTGTCCGCCCACTGCGACAACGTGAGCCGCGGCGGAGGCTCCCACATCTTCAGAACCGTCGATAGCACTAGCTCGGCAGTGTTCATTCGTTTGGCTGGTATTCACTCAACTCCGACAGGAGCCGGTAAATCGCGTCCTTCAGAATCTGCTCAACGTTGATCGGGTCGGACTCCGCCGCCAGACGGTTCGCTAGTTGCGCCGGCAGGTACAGCGCCTTCGTCCTGGTGGCGACAACCATTCCGCCCCACGCCTTCTCCGCCGCTTCCCGGACGATCAGGTTCCCCTTTTCCCGTCCGGCCTTCAGCCGCGAGAGTTCCGACTCCCAGTACTCGCGAGCCGCCCGCGACTTCCAGTAATCGTCGGGACTCGCCTCCGGTTCGGCGCCGCCGCCGTCCTCCGCCGGAGTGCTCGGCACTTCAGGCTCGGCAGGCGGAGCAGGTGCAACCTTCCGCTTTCGCTGTTGCTTGGCAGGATCAGTCCGTGATTTCCACTGGTTGTCAGCCTTATCCGGGTCAATCTTGCCGTCAGCGGTGGTTGTCACCCTTCCGGCCTTGATTGCCTTCTGTACCGCTGCCAGACTCACTCCGCGATGTTTGGCATAGGCCCGTAGACTCAGTGACATAGACAGACAACCTTAAAGTGACTACCCGACCACCCACCGGAATAGGCTGTCGCTGGAAAAACTGCGCGATTAATTAACCCGCACCTCTTGGGGTGTCCGGAAGGACCCACGCACCCCCCCACCCCCTACCGTGGTTCCTCAGGCCATCCGTGCAACAACGGAGGAGCCTCTTCTCTCTTCACCCGCTTACGTCTCGGCTTCCTCTGAGGGTCAAGCCAATCAGCCAACCTGCGTAGCGTCCTTGCCAGTCTCTGTCTCACCATCGATCTCCTCAACATCCCCGCTCGCACCGCACGTTCTACAGCGCCACCGTTCGCCGGCATCGTAGTATCCAGTCTGTGAGCATCGACCGAAGTCGTACGCCTCCACCGCCAGGTCACTACCGCCGCACTGTGGACATCTCCCGCTCATAGCGCGCGTTGTACCTCAGGATCGAAGCCTCCAGGTCTACTCCGTACCGTGCCTCGAACTTCTCCTTACCCAGAGCTTCGATGGACGTTCGCGGTCCGTTCTGGATCATGTGGTACTCAGGAGCCAGGGGAAGCGTCCGCCTGTCATCCTTCTGTTCACCACACCGCCTGACGTGATGCACCGTGGCACGCTTGCCAGAGATCATGCACCCCTGCGCCGCGATCCATGCCAGGTAGTCTTTGTCTACCACCCGGCTTCGACGCGTACCGGTTCGCCGCGCCTTTACTCGCTTCATCCCAAACACCGCCATAAGCGCATCCGCTGCCTCGATACTCATGACTTCCGGCAGCGCGCCCCAATCTTGCTTAACTTGCCGGCCATGCGGTCCAGTTCACGCCACGTCTTTTCGTCTACGCTCGGCGTTGCGTCCCTCATGTCGTAGACCGCTTGCGCCAACAGTTCTAGTTCATTCGCGCGCCTGCTCGAATCACATCCCCACCGTTTCACGCTCATTCGCACCCTCCCGGCCCCGGTATCACCACACCCATCTCCGCCGCGAGCCGCCGCGCCTGCTCAATGAACTCCGTGAACTCCGCCGTGTCGAGGTCCGTCGTACTGCGGACCGTGGGCAGTGTCACCCAGCTCGCCCGCGTCTCGATCTCCTTGCCGTGTACCTGCAAGTAGCGCCACTTCAGCGCTTCGTGCATCTCTTCGTCTTCGTAACCGCAGTGCTCAGCGAGTATCGGGATCACCGTTGACCAGTAGTAGGCGTTCTGACTCAGCGACCGCGCCCTACGGTGCTTGCTCAACCGGAGGTCAATGTCACTTCCACCTAGCCGTGCGATGAGAGCAGCGAAGTCTTCGCGGTGATCTAAACAGATCTTCCCGTTCTCGATTCGCCCGCGAAATATTGGAGTAGGGTGGCGCGGCATATCCGACAATCACTTCCCCGGCGATTTGGTGTGCGTTCTGAACCCCGAAGTCCACCAAGAAGACGTATCCGCGCTCCTCAAGGAATCGGCAGGCATCAACCACATCCGGCGACGCCTCCAGTCCAATCGACTTGCACGTTGAATCGAAGCTCATCCCGAATGCACCAAATGAAAAAGGGCAGGGAGTCGGTTAATACCTCACCGGCTACCTGCCCTACCTGTTTGTTTGTTCAGCGGGGCTGGAATCGGTCGATACTTCAGCCTATCCAGCCCCTTTCGTTGAATGTCCGGAGGATTTCGTATTGAAACCCTACCTCAAAGTCACCCCGGCTTTAATCGGACGGCCTATTTATACCCGTCCCGAAGGTTGCCAGATACACCTCCTGATTGGTCGCATTTGTGGGGTTGCTTAGAATCAGGTAAAGCCAGTTGTCCCCTCAGTGCCGGTCTATCCCGGCTGTCATGGCAAGTCCCGGCCGCCCTTACGCCTTTGCGCATATTGCGCGTTGCCGTGTTCAGTTACGCCACGGCCCAACGTTGCGGTTGCGAGTTTAAATCGTCGTAGCTACCGCCAATCCCCGACGCCCCGGCAGGGGAGATGCGCCCACACCTCAACCCTGCCGTCTTGCGTGGAGCCCGCCAGACTCCACGCAAAAGTCGTTACCCTTCGCGAATCACCGAACTCAAGTCCGGCAGATGAAACCAATTCGCCAGGTCCTCACCGCCGTCGATCAGCTTGATGAGCCGATCCTCGATCTGATCCGCCCGCTCCACGAAGTGCGGATGGACCGTTCCGCCCTCACCCGATATCGCTCCCGTCGATCTCGCCATTTACGACACCTTCCGGGACAACAGTCGGTTGTCGGACTGACACTCTCGCGCGATTCGCTCTCGATTCTTCTGAGCGCTTTCGTTGTATCCGCCAACTCCCATCAATTGCAGGAACGGAGATGAACCGACGTGCCCGACATCGTTCCAGAAGTTATCGAGCACCTTGCGACTCACCTTCCGCGCCGCCCGGTCCCGTTCGTCCGAAGTGAGCGCAGTCGGTATATCTGCCGTCTCGCGCGCAATTAGCAGCGCCGGATACGTGTTCCCCGACGGGGAAGTGGATGGGGGGATTAACCGCTCTGGGAATTGGAAGCTCATATACTGGCCTACGCCACGTCCGTTCGGCCCGAAAGGACCGCCCGCAGAGTTTCTTTCCCCCTCACATTAGTAACCGTATGGGGTTTGCTGTTTTCTAGTGCGGAGTGAATATTTCTTTTTGCGTCCTGGATGATCTGGGATACGCGCTGAAAGCTCACGCCCATCTCCGATGCGATATCCGCCAAGGTCTTCTGTCCCCAAAACAGGAGCGTGATCGCCTGATACTGACGCGCCGGCAGAGCCTTCATGGCTTCCCAGAGATCCGGGTGAGTGTTCAGCGGCTGGAGATTCTGCTTTCCATGGACAGTCGCATCCCACTGATCTCCGTCCGATACCTCATCCGCGCTGTCGGCGCCGAATCCGGCCCGCACTTCCACCCTGCCACGTTCTTGACGCTCGCTCTTACGTACCGCGTCGATCATGGCATCCCGCGCGATCTTGACCGCCAGTGCAGCCGTATCCGGCTTCCGCGTGGACAGCGCCAGGCAACCCTCCGCGATCAGTTCCTCACGCTCGATCCACTCGCATACGCCCCTGCGTTGCAACGTCCCGATGGCCCGCTTGCAGATCGCCAGATAGTCCGAACATAGCTCCGCCCCAACCGTCGCGTTCATGATTTTTCCCTGAAAGAAAGAATTAAAACCTAATACATAACACTACATAGGCTTAACCTGAAGTGGACCTGGATTGACTTCCAGGTTGACCTTAGGTTGACTTCAAGTCGAGCGCTATGGAGTCTCGTAACTCACACATTCATCATTACAAACGAGATCCGAACCTCACCCGCGAAAACACACCAGGCCATCCAAGTTGACCTCAAGTCAACCTCAGGTCAACTTGCCATCGACTTCGAATAGACTTGGCTGTCGATCCGAGGTCGGATTCAGTTCAACCTCAGAGATTCCGTCACCGCCATCCACAATCGACGCGATCACATCCCCATGGCAGGACGCCGGCTTACACCAGCATCCGAGCACCTTCCCGGCAAGTTCCCGCTTCGCCCGTTCTACCAACTCAGGCTGTCCCTGGAACCACTCCCGGAACCGGGTAATCGCCTCATCCCTGCTCGCCACCCGGAATTGAGCCAGAGTCCCCGGAAGGTGGCTGAACGGGTTGCCAAACGGAGACGGCCGCCCAATGTACACGTCGAACGCCTCCCGCCTCCGGTTGACTACGCGCGTCACCGTCTCCACCTCTTGCGCGCCAGAGCCCTACGCGCCCGGATGAAGCAATGCCGGTCGATCATCATCCGCACCGTCTGCTCCATGTTCCCGAAGATCGCCGGCAGCGCCTCCAGGCATCCGAGGTTCAGGTCATCGCAATTCGGGCAGGTCGGAAACGCCGTCACCGCCTTACCTGGAAACGCATCGAGCAGGGATTCACAGATCTGCAACTGGATGGAAGTCTTGTGCAGGCCGAAGCTCGCGAAGCACGCCCGCGCGCCACCCCGGATCATCCAAGCCGCAATGTCCCGAGCGTGCGGCTTGAGCGACGGATTCATCGTGATCGGCCCGTCATAGCCCCGCTCCGGAGCTATGACCGACTTCGATTCCAGAAATTTGCGATAGCGCGCCAGCATCCCGCTAACCCTCATCCAGCAGTGAGTCGGGACACTCCCACACGTCCATCTCAACCATCTTGCGGACCTTCTGACACACCTGCGATTTGCTGATCCGCACGTCCAACTGAACGGCGCCAAACTGTCGGATGGCGTGGTGGTTTGCCAGGATATCTTTCGCGCTGTCGGTGCGCTTCTCAACCAATCCGCCATGGGCCATGGTCCGTATCGCCTTGACGAAATCCTCTTTCTTCCAGAGATCCACGGAAACCGAGCGCCAACTCGGAACCGGCATCTCCGGATTCGCGGCGTAGAAGTCCGCCAGCGCCCGCAATCCGTTCACGTACTCTTCGCTCGTGACAACTTCAGGCATCCTTACCCTCCACGGCCGCCGCCTGCTTTATCTCCAAATCTCTCGCCCGGATGAGGTTCAGCACCTTCCGCTCGCTGCCGAGCGTCAAAGGCTTCGACAGGATTTGATCGATCCGTTTCTGTACTTCGCTTTTGGCCTCACGCATCCTGCCCGTCCTCCGATCTCTGCGCACTGATCAACGGAGCCGCCGCCGCCCTACTCATCTCTTCAAACAGCGCCGCCGGGTCCGGCTCGATGCGCTCCGGCTTGATAGCGGTGTGCAGTGTCGGAAAAGACTTCCCGTCGCTCCTCACCCACTCACGCCCGCGCCGGCAGATCGTCGCATCGCCGTTACGGTAAACACCGTCCGCCCCGCGAACCCATCCGGAGATGGCGTACGCGTGAGACGGCCGCGCCTGAACCGGCGCGCCGCCCCACCATGCCTTGATTCTTTGGAGTAATCGCTTCATCGCATCCTCAGAACGGCACATCGTCCGGATTACTGCTATGCGACGGAGGTTCCGCTTCACCCGGCTTCCGTTCGCCGCCGCCGAGCAGGATCAGCTCGTTCGCGATGATCTCCGTGACGTAGCGCTTCTCGCCCTCTTTCGTCTCGTAAGAACGCGTCTGCAACCGCCCCTCGATGTAGACCTGCTTACCCTTCAACAGGTATCCCGCCAGGTTCTCCGACTTCCACAAAACGACGTTGTGCCAGTCGGTCTCCTCTTTCCATTCGTTGGACTGCTTATCCTTCCAGCGCCTGGACGTGGCAACGCTGAACGTGGATCGCGAGACGCCATTCGGCGTGAACTTCGTCTCCGCATCCCGCCCAATGTTGCCCAGCAACGTCACCGTGTTTACGCTTCGCATTTCTCTCCTTTTGCGCGGAGCCGAGTTGTCCCGGCCCCGCATTTGTAAGGTGCATCCACTGCCACTGCGTTCAGTTAAAGCGGGCTTTTACCGTCAACCAACCGATAGGCTTTGCTGTGCCCTGTCGGATTCTCGACTGGACTCCCGTGTCCACCTGCCCTGCCGGTATCCCCGCGCATAGGTCACCTCCTCAAACTTGAGCCGCATCCGCCTCCATCGGCTTCGAGTTACATGGACAGATCGGCGCGCCGCGTTCATCGAGCCACTTGCGCGTAGTGCGCAACGTGTACCCGCATCCCGGACACAGCACCTTCACCAACCGAGTCGGTTGCTTTTTGATCCCCTCATTCAGGGAATTAAGCGAACCGTGCGGATAGTCTCCAGGTAGCAGCGCTTGGAGCCTCGCCTTCAGTTCCGGAGTTGCCGGCGTGCTTTTCCATGGAGCGATAAATCCCAACTTCTTAGCCGTCTCCACGAACGCTCCCTTGTGCCCGCACTCCGTCCCCACCGCCGCGTGGATCATCTCGTGGAGCAACGTCTCCGCGACCTCTCCGCCATCACCCAGGTACGGACTGATAAAGATCTCCGTCGCATGGTCCGCGCTACACTTCGGACTCCAGCACTGCCCGATAGTCCGCTTCTTGAGCGACAACCCGCGTGCGCTCGGCCACCCTACGCTCACCCGTACCAAGTCCGGCACCGTGGCGCCCACGGCATCGAACAACGGCCGTAGATTATCCGCCAACGTGTTGAGCCACTCCTCTCGTGTCACGCCGCATCCCTCCGCTCCCCTGCTACCCCGAAGAATTGCGCGCGTACCAGCGCTTCGGCCGGCGGAGGAGAGACGGAGTTTCCGCACATGCGGACCTGTGCCGTCTTCGTGAGCTTCACTTCGGCGCCGGTCTGCGGATCGCGACCGCGCTCGATGACGTATCCATCCGGGAATCCTTGCGCGCGGAACAACTCGCGAAGAGAGAGCATCCTCATCCCGATATCCACGATTTGGTAGTCAATACCGTGAACCGTGACAATCCCCAAGCGATGCTTCGTGGTAAGCGTCGGGATTGGGTCGGTAAGCCGCGCGTCCTGATCGGTGCTGTAGTAGCTCAACAGGAACGCCCGGACCTCGGCGATATGCAGACCGCCCGCGCTCACCGTCGCCATCGGCTCATCCACCGGCTGTCCATCCCGGCAGGTTCCGCGGAGCTTCACCAGCGAACTCGCCATCAGCGCCGTCTTCCCGCCGCCTCCGGCAGTCGTAGTCCCCACCGGCTCGCCGGCTGAATTCCCCGCCGATCCCCCGAATTGCCTGTCCAGGAATGCAGCGCACAAGCCAAACCGCGGAGCGCCTGCAATCGCGGTATCGAGCGGTTCGTCCGCTCCGTGGCCGATGCCGTTCTGATTGAACCGGGTGATATGCGCCGCCACGAGAGCGTGCTTACCGCTCCCCACCACCGTCCCCAGCGGCTTCTCGACTCCCGGCACGCGCGGAGCCTGCCCCTCCCGCTCGCCGTAACCGGTTTGCACGAGCGTCGGGACTACCAGCGACTTCTCTCCCCTGTGCGCCCCGGTAACTGTGCGGAATGGTTCCTCCAGATCCTCGCAACGGTCTCCGCCCTGGTGTGTAAGGCTCGCCAGAAACGGAGTCACCAGAGCCGTATCCGCCTTCGCCGTGATCGTGTGGTACGGATCTTCTACCGAGCGCTCGGGAGACTGCCCCATCCGGCCGCCGAGCCCAGCGAGCAACGGAGAGATCAGAGCACTTCCCTGGTACCGGGTAGCCGTGGTGAACGGCTCATCGATCCCGTACTCTCTTCTCCCGCCACTGTCCCCGTGGTTGATGCTCACGATGAACGGCTCCGCCGAATCGATCACGTAACGCTTCACGCCGCGGCCAATCCGCCGCATCGTCGCTTCCGCCAGTGGACGGTTAGCGCCGATAGCGCGCGCCTCTTCTTTCGTGAGGAAGATTGACGGGCAGGGAAGCGACCAGTCGATGCAATCCGCCGCCGTGCGGTACGGAGCCAAGAAGAGGTTCCCTGTCGGTCCGTGCGTCGCATCCGGCCACGGAATGACCTTCACGTCGCGCCTGGCGACAATGAACAGTCGCTTGCGGATAGTTGGCGCTCCGAACTCGCACGCCCGCATCTCGCGCCAATCGACCGTGTATCCCAGGCCCTGAAGTTGCTTCACCCAACGGCGGAACGTCTGCCCCTTGCGCCGCGGGCAAGGCTTACCACCTACCAGCGGTCCCCACGTCTGGAACTCCTCGACATTCTCCAGCATGATGACGCGTGGCTTGACGATCCCGGCCCAGCGGAGCGCTACCCAGGCAAGACCGCGTATCTTCTTTTCTACCGGCTTCCCGCCCTTCGCCTTACTGAAGTGTTTGCAGTCCGGAGAGAACCACGCGAGCCCAACCTTCCGGCCGGCGACTACAGCCGCGATATCCACCTTCCAGACGTTCTCGCATAGGTGGAGCGTGTGCGGGTGATTCATCGCGTGCATGGCGATGGCTTCCGGATCGTGGTTGATCGCGATATCCACGGAACGGCCAAGGGCCAATTCAATCCCCGTGCTGGCGCCTCCGCCGCCGGCGAAGTTGTCTACGATCAGTTCATCGTCTTCGATGCCGCATACAGCGACACTTCGGGCTTTATGGTTTTCAGTGCTCATTGGAGAGTGGCTTCCGTGCGCTGGAGTTTGGTTATTTCTCCGGCACGATTGAAGTATAGGCAGCGAGTCGGGAAGTTCGCCCCACAAAACACATGCGTACTAGTATTTTTCTGAAACCCCTCCGGCCGTGAGAATTGGTAGGCTTGTACCGGAGGATGTAACCGTGGAGAGCGTCAACCACCTCCAGGACGAACGCCTTGAGCGCTACTCGCTCGGGATGTCTTTGGAAGGCGAAACCCGCACCGTCGAAGAACATCTCTTGATCTGTCAAACGTGCCGCGACCGCCTGGAGAGTCTCGACTCCTACCACCGCGCGATGCGTACGGCGTCATTGGCCATCCGACGCCACACAAATACCGCTGCCGATTGTAATAGGGTTGTAGTGAAGGCATGAATTTATGTGTTTTACGGGTTTCACGCGAACCTGAAAACAACAACTTACGCCGATTCAGCCCCGTTCAAGGTTCGAGTCCCGCCCGGCTCACCAGTGTTAAATCTAATTGGGTCAATAGTTTATCCTCCAGTCGAACCTCTACATGTAAGTGATTTTGTACGACAGGC
>Ga0209698_10000424_pt1 | contig 48668 bp, 42 predicted proteins | sample LitLauG_LLR_2012_FD_187203 | JGI IMG/M metagenome (GOLD analysis project Ga0209698, IMG submission 187203) | Freshwater sediment microbial communities from Pennsylvania, USA - Little Laurel Run_MetaG_LLR_2012 (SPAdes) (version 2) | ecosystem: Environmental > Aquatic > Freshwater > Creek >...
ATCGCCGCGGCCTTTGGCGTTGCCTCCGCCCTCTCGGTGATCGTGCTGGGCGATGAGAGCGGTTATACGATCACCGACAACCAGAAGATGAAGCTCGCCTCCATCGAGGCCATGTGGCACACCGAGCCGGCACCAGCCTCGTTCACTATCCTTGGAATTCCCGACACGGCCAGTCGATCGACAAGTTTTGCCATCCGCATCCCGTGGGTGATGGGGATCATCGGCACACGCTCGCTCGATCATGAGATCGCTGGGATTTCGGAGCTGGTCGCAAATTCTGAGAGTCGCATTCGCAACGGTATCGTTGCCTATGGCGCGCTGCAGAAGCTGAAGGTAGATCGCAACGATGCCGCCGCCCGAGCCACCTTTGATAAGTCCCGTGACGATCTCGGCTATGGCTTGCTGGTCAAGCAGTTCGCAGACAATCCAGCGTCGGCCACCGACCAACAGATCCATGATGCCGCGTGGTCGACAGTGCCGAGTGTTCCAACCATCTTCTTCACCTTCCGCTTCATGGTTCTCTTCGCGTTCATCCTGCTTGGCGTATTCCTCATCGCGTTATGGCACACGATGCGTGAAACGCCGGCGCCGCGATGGCTCTTGAGATTGGCCCTCTTCGCGTTGCCATTGCCATGGGTCGCGGCAGAACTTGGCTGGATGGTCGCAGAGATCGGCCGTCAGCCCTGGATCATCGAGGGCGTTCTGCCAACGGCACTGGCAACGTCGGAGTTGGGCGTCGGTGACCTCGTCGTCACCATCGGCGGCTTTACGCTGGTCTACGGAGTGCTTGCGGTCATCGAGGTTCGTTTGATGTTGCAGGCGATCGGCAAGGGTCCCGACGCGGTGACCAATACCGCGGGACCGTTCGGCGGCCAAAGCCCGTTCTCCGGTGCGGCTGCTCCCGCCAAATGAGGTTTCCGCTCCAAGTCTCAAAGGCACGACACCGATGTTTCATTTTCTCTTCGACTACGCGGCGCTGCGGTTGATCTGGTGGGTATTGCTGGGTGTGCTGCTGATCGGCTTTGCGGTGACGGACGGATTTGACCTCGGCGTCGGCGCGTTGCTCCCCTTCGTCGCCAGAACCGATGCCGAGCGGCGGGTGGCCATCAACACCATAGGCCCGGTTTGGGAGGGCAACCAGGTCTGGTTGATCCTTGGTGGCGGCGCGATTTTCGCGGCCTGGCCGGCGCTCTATGGCCTCAGCTTTTCTGGGTTCTACCTGGCGATGTTCCTTGTGCTCTTCGCGCTGATCCTGCGGCCAGTCGGTTTCAAATACCGCTCCAAGCGTGAGGGCGCGGCCTGGCGCCGCAACTGGGACTGGGCGCTGTTCGTGGGTGGCGCGGTGCCATCGTTGATCTTCGGCGTGGCGGTCGGCAATGCGCTGGAGGGGGTTCCCTTTCATTTCACCGACGATCTGCGGGCCGTCTATGAGGGTAGTCTGATCGGCCTGCTCAATCCGGTGGCGCTGTTTTGTGGTCTTGTTTCGCTGGCCATGCTGATGAGCCATGGCGCGGCCTGGCTTATCTTCAAGGCCGACGGCACGGTCGCGGAGCGGGCGGCGCGACTGGGACGGATCACGGCGATTGTGACGGCGTTGCTCTTTGCGCTCGGGGGCGTTCTCGTTTGGCTCGGTGCGTTTGGTGGGTATCAGGTGACGAGCCCGATTGTTTGGGACGGCCCCAGCAATCCGCTCGGCAAGACGGTTGTCACCAATGCGCACGCCTGGTTGCGCAATTTTGGCGAGACGCCGGTCCTGTGGCTGGTTCCGCTGCTCGGGGTACTCGCACCCTTGGCGGCGGCTTGGGGCTTTACCGCCGCGCGGCCACGCTCGACCTTGCTCGCGTCGGGCCTCGGCATCGCCTGCATCATCGCGACGGTGGGCTTGGCGATGTTTCCGATCATTCTGCCCTCGAGCACGAATCCTGGCAATTCCCTTACCGTGTTCGACGCCTCATCGAGCCTGGTGACCTTACGCAACATGCTTTTCGCCACGCTGATCTTCTTGCCCTTGGTCCTCATATACACCGCTTGGGTCTATCGGGTACTGCGCGGGAAGATCGGAGAAGAAACAATTGCCAAGGCCGGATCAACCGCTTACTGATCAAAATAGGAAAGAAGTGCATCCAAATGTGGTACTTTTCGTGGATACTCGGACTTGGCCTGGCGGCCAGCTTCGGCATCCTCAATGCGCTTTGGTACGAGTTGCGCAGCGTTCGGGACGTCGCCGGCAGCAAGGTGCCGGAGATGCCGACGCCCTGAGGTGGATTGATCGCTCGACGCCGTTTCATTGGTGAGGCTTGGAGATGATCCCGACTTCGGCACCGTTCAAGGGCCCCGATTTTTCCGGCCTGACCTTACCGCGGGTGCTGGCTGGTTTGCGCGCCCGGTTGTGGTGGATCCTCGGTGCCCTCGCGGGGATCGCTTTGGCAATTTATTTCGGCACGCCCTATGTGTTTGGGCCAGTGGTCGCCGCAGAGCGGGTCCAGCGGCACGACATTGTGCAAACCGTGGTTGCCAGCGGCCAGGTGCAGACCCCGTATCGTGTCAATGTCGGTTCGCAGGTGGTGGGCATCGTTGCCGACGTGCCGGTCGAGGAGGGCCAGACGGTGACGGTCGACCAAACACTTATTCGACTCGACGACACCGACGCGCGCGAGGCCGTGCGTCTGGCACGCGGCATCGTCGCCCAATCCGAAGCGCGGTTGAACCAGCTCCTCAAGGTCGCGGCTCCGTCGGCGGCTGAGGCCCAACGCCAAGCCCAGGCCGCGGTGGCCGATGCGCAGGCAGCCTATGATCGAGCCGTCAAACTGAGCACCCAGGGCTTCGGCACGAAAGCCACGCTCGATGATGCCAGAAAGGCGCTGGACGTCGCTCAATCGCAGGTCCGGGCGGCGGACATCCAGATCACCACGAGCAAGCCGGGAGGCATGGATTACGTCACCGCCGAGACCCAACTTGAGCAAGCTAGGGCAAGCTTGAATTCCTCCGAGGTCAAACTCGGCTACATGCAGATCCGGGCGCCTCGAGCGGGCACGTTGATCACCCGCAATGTCGAGCGCGGCAACATCGTACAACCGGGCAACGTTTTGCTTGTACTAGCTCCAAAGGGCGAGACGCAGATCGTGGTCGAGATCGATGAGCAGAACCTCGGACTGATGCGCTTGGGTGAAACCGCGACAGTCTCGGCCGACGCCTATCCGAAGCAAAATTTCCAGGCCAAGCTTTTCTATATCAACCCGTCCGTTGATCCGACCAAGGGGGCGGTCGGAGTCAAGTTGACGGTACCCGATCCCCCGGACTATTTGCGCCAGGACATGACCGTTTCGGCCGAAATCGAGGTCGCCCGGCGACCTCAGTCGATCGCGGTGGGCACCGACAGTATCCACGAACTCAACAGTTCCAATCCTTGGGTGCTGGTGGTGGACAGCGGGCGTGCGAGACGGCGCACCATCGCCGTCGGGGCGGTCGGTGACGTCATAAGCGAAGTCACCAGCGGCCTCACCCCAGGAGATATCGTCGTTCGCGGACAAGCCAGCGCGATAGCTGACGGGCAACGGGTGCGCGCGCGCATTAGCAGCTAGCCATGAACAGCTACCTTCCGTTTGAGTTCATCGCCGCGACGCGCTTCCTGCGCGAGGGCTTCGTGCAAACGATGCTCATCATCGTGGGCGTGGCGGTTGGCGTGAGCGTCATCGTCTTCATGTCGGCGCTGCTCGCGGGCGTTCAGTCCAACATCCTCAATCGTTTGCTCAGCACGCAGGCCCAGGTCGTCGTGCTACCGCGCGTGGATGCCTCAAAGCCGCAATTGCAGGATGGGGATGCGAGGATCGTCCGCCGCCTACAGGCGCGAACGCAGCGCTCAGTGACCATCGACCAATGGCGCAAACTTCGCGACGCGTTAGGCGCCGCCAGCGCGGTCAATGTTGTGTCGCCGATGGCATCGGGACCGGCAATCATCATTCGCGGGTCGGCAACCCGGTCCGTCACCTTCGCCGGTATTGAACCCGACCGGTACTATCACTTCGTCGACATCCCCAGCGACATCATTTCGGGAACCTCGCGCATCACCGGCCAGGACATGCTGATCGGCAAGGACCTCGGCAGCGATCTGGGTATCAAGACCGGCGACAAGGTCCTTCTGGCGAATGCATCGGGAACGACTGTTACGCTGAACGTTGCGGGTATATTCGACCTTGGCAACAAAGGGTTCAACGAGCGCACGGTGCTTGCGACGCTGAATAGCGCGCAGGGCTTGCTCGGCATGGTGGGCGAGGTCTCCAGCATCGACATCACCCTGAAGGACCCCTACGCCGCCAACGACATGGCCGACATGATCGCCGCGGTCCACAATGTCGAAGCCGATAGCTGGATACGGACCAATTCCCAATTCTTCACCGCGATCAATACCCAGAACATTTCGTTCGGAGCCATTCGCGTTTCCGTCGCCCTGTCGGTGGCGCTCGGCATCGCCAGCGTGCTCGTCGTATCGGTCGTGCAGCGCTCGCGCGAAATCGGCATCTTGCGGGCGATGGGCGCCTCGCAGGGGCAGATCATGCGGGTGTTCCTGGTACAGGGCGGCATCGTCGGGCTGATCGGCTCGATTTTCGGGTCTGTTCTGGCAAGGCTGTTTCTCGTCCTTTGGCAGATCTTTGCCCGCAATCCCGATGGCACGCCATTCTTTGCCATCGTCATCCAGCCCTCGCTCTACGTGGTAACCACTCTACTGGCGACAGTTTGCGGTGTTCTTGCCGCCATGATGCCCGCCAGACGCGCCTCGCAGCTCGATCCCGTCGAGGCCATCCGTGGCTGACCACGTCCTCGAGCTTCAGGGCATCCGCAAGGCCTACAATGTCGGCACCGAAGTCGAGACCGAGGTGCTGCACGGCATCGACATGTGGCTAGGGCGCGGCGAATTCTGCGCCCTCATCGGCCCATCGGGCTCAGGCAAAAGCACGCTGCTCAACATCATCGGCCTGTTGGACCGGCCAACTGGCGGAAAGTTGACGATCGAGGGGCACGACACGGGAGCGCTCGACGACAAGGCACTTACCCGGCTGCGCGGGCACAGCATCGGCTTCGTGTTCCAGTACCATCATTTGATTTCGGCGTTCACGGCGCTGGAAAACGTGATGATGCCGCTTTTGGTGCAGAACGAATTCCCGAATGCCGCGATGCAGGCGCGTGCCGGCGAGCTGCTCGATCAGGTCGGACTTACGCCCTGGAAGAACAACAAGGCCCTGAGCATGTCCGGCGGCCAGCAGCAGCGCGTGGCCATCGCCCGGGCGCTCGCTGTCAAGCCGTCCATTGTCCTTGCCGACGAACCAACGGGCAACCTCGATACCAAATCGGCTGACAGCGCATTCGAGCTGTTGCGCGATGTCAACAGAGCGAGCGGAACGAGCTTTCTGATCGTCACGCACAACATGGATCTTGCCCGGCGTTGCGATCGGATCATCGAAGTGGTCGATGGCCGCCTTTCAGCCTCGACGTCGGCTGCGCTGGAGATTGCCGCGCCTAGCGCCTGAGGTTGTCTCAGTCGCTTATTGATCAAGCGCAGGGCGCATGTGGGCAAATGAGGATATGATTTTTTTGAAGCTCAGATCGCCGTAGCGGCGCATGGAGGTGCGAATGGATGATCAAGATCGATTGCTGAATGCCAAGCGGCAAGTGGCTCGGTTGAAGGGCTTCTACATTCACGCCGCGGTTTTTGTACTGGTGATGCTGGCGCTGATTGCGCTCAATGTTTTCCTCGGCCAACCGTATTGGGTCGCCTGGGTGTTGCTGGGTTGGGGCTTGGGCCTGGTCGGACACGCAATCGGGGTCTTTGGGCCAGGCTTTGCCTTTGCCAAGGATTGGGAGGCCCGAAAGATCAAACAACTGTTGGACGAAAAGCCGAAGGCGTGATGTGTCGATAGGCGCCCCACAAAGTGAACGGCCGTACCCTCCCAGTGGCGCGGCCGTCGCTTCTAGCGGCACTCAGGCGGCAACGCGGAGATTGTCGATCACCTTCGTTACTCCGGGCGCGGTCCAAGCGGCATCCTCGATCCGGTCCATCTCCTCCATCGATTCCACGGTACCGTTGAGGGTGACGATGCCGTTGGTCACCGTCACCGTCACGTTCGAAGCCTCGACGTCGGCGTGGCGCAATAGGGCCTTCTTGATCTTGAGCTGAATGTCCGCGGGAGTCGCCTTCGGCTTGACGGTCATATGGTCCAGTACATTGACGACACCGGCTACGTGTTCGACGTTCCGCAGGATATTGGAGCGCTGATACTGCCATTCGACCTCGCCGCTCAGCGAAACCACGCCGTCCTTGACCGTGGCTTTGATCTCCTTGCCCGGAATGGAAACGTTCCACTTGAGAACATTGGCGATCCGTTCAGCCAGCCCCTCGTCGGTGGTGCGGAACTCGCGATCGAGCAGCACCTCGATATTGTTGACGATGGCGAGCACGCCCTTGACGCGCTTGGCCACTGCCGAGGCCTCCATTTTCTGACGGAAAGTCGGGCTATGGCCGCTCAAGGCAACAGCTCCGTTGCTGACAGTTACGCCGATCTTGGTTTCATCGATCTCGGCGTCCCACTTGAGTTCGGCGATCACATCGGCTTTGATTTGAGCATCAGTTTTCATGGCTTCACCTCCGTATTTGACGGCTGTATCGGCGGGCGGCGCCACTCTTTGCCACACGCGGGGCGCGCCGCGCGCATGACAAGATAAGCGGCAGGATTGTTCCCGGTGTCACAACCAAAACACCTGGAAAGCGACGAAAGCCTTGATCCTAGTCAACCAGGCCGTCGTCCTGCCCGCTTGATGCCGGTCAAGGCTTGCCCAAGGTCCGATTTGCCAGGTAGCACTCCGACGCTTCAAGCCATCCACGGAGAAGCGCTTTGACCGTTCGCAATCTCGACGCGCTGTTGAGGCCCAATTCGATCGCCCTCGTTGGCGCCAGCACTCGTCCGAAATCGGTGGGCGCGACCATCGCGGGCAACTTGCTCGCGGCTGGACCGCCTGGCCCCGTGTGGTTCGTCAATCCAAAGCACAGCGAGATCGCCGGTGTCCGCTGTTACCCCTCGATCACCGATCTTCCTGGCGTCCCCGATCTCGCGGTCATTTGTACGCCGCCCGACACCGTATGCAGCCTGATTGGCGAACTCGGCCGACGCGGCACGCGCGCGACGGTGGTCATCACCGCAGGTCCCCACCGGCCTGGCTACAATTTCGATGCCGCCATTCTCCTCGAAGCCAAGCGCTACGGTATGCGGATACTCGGTTCCAACTGCCTCGGCCTGATTGTGCCCGGTGTCGGGCTCAACGCCAGCTTCGCCCACACTTCGTCACTGAAGGGCGACCTCGCGTTGGTCTCGCAATCCGGTGCCATCGTCACGGCGGTGCTCGATTGGGCAAAGGCTCGCGGTATCGGCTTCTCCCATCTCGTTTCGATGGGAAACATGGCCGATGTCGACGTCGACGATCTGCTCGATTATCTGGCGGCGGACGGAAGCGTGCGGGCGATCCTGCTTTATCTCGAGGGCATTCGCGACGCACGAAATTTCATGTCGGCGGCGCGGGTGGCGGCGCGGCTGAAGCCGGTTGTGGTCCTGAAGACCGGACGCCACCCCGAAGGCGCGCGCGCCGCCGCCTCGCACACCGGCGCCATGGCCGGATCGGACGCGGTCTACGATGCCGCGTTCGAGCGGGCGGGACTGGTGAGGGTTCCCGATCTCGGTGACCTGTTCGAGGCCGCCGAGGTTTTGAGCCGGCTTGGCAGAATCTCGGGCGAGCGGCTGGCCATCCTCACCAATGGAGGGGGCGCTGGTGTTCTGGCGGTGGATCGTCTCAAGGACCTCGCCGGGTCGCTGGCGCAAGTCTCGCCGACGACAATCACCGACCTCGATCGGGTACTGCCGGCGGGCTGGTCGCGTGGCAATCCCGTCGACATCATCGGCGATGCGGGGCCGGATCGGTACCGCGCCGCGTATCGAGCGCTTCTGGCCGATAGCCAAGTCGATGCCATACTTGCGCTCAATTGTCCGACGGCGGTTGCCTCGAGCACCGAGGCCGCCGAGGCGATCGCCTCGAGTTATCGCGAGGCGAAGGCGGCGGGGCGCGCCAAACCGACGGTGACGTCCTGGCTCGGCGCCGATGCGGTGGCCGAGGGCCGCAAGGTGCTGGAAGCGGCGGGCATTCCAACGTTGGAGGCGCCCGCGATCGCGGTGGAGGCCTTCATGCATCTTGTCGCCTACCAGCGCGCCCAGGCCGCGCTACTCCGAATACCGGCTGCAAGTCCGGCTGGCTCCATCGAGAACCGCTCGGCTGCTGCGACAATCGTCGCCAAGGCGCTGAGCGAGGAGCGCAGTCTCCTCAACGAGGCCGAGTCCAAGGCTGTGTTATCCGCTTACGGCATTCCAGTCGCGGCAACGAGGATCGCACGGACACCGCAAGAGGTCGCGACCACGGCAGCGGAACTCATTGCTGCCGGTGGGGTGGGAACGCGCGTCGTTGTCAAGATATGGTCGCGCGACATTTCTCACAAATCGGACGTGGGCGGCGTCCGGCTGGGACTGCTCGATCCCACCGAAGCGCAAGCCGCCGCCGAAGCGATGCGGCGCAATGTTGCGGCAGTAAGGCCCGACGCCCACGTCGACGGCTTCATGGTCCAGGAATTGATCAGCCGGCCGGCGGCGTACGAACTGATCGTGGGCATCGCCGAAGACGCGACGTTCGGACCAATCATTCTTTTCGGCGCCGGCGGAACCGGTGTCGAGGTCATCAATGACAAAGCCCTGGCGCTGCCACCGCTCGACCGTCCGCTCGCCCTCGGGTTGATGCGCCGCACACGCATCAGCAAGCTGCTCGCCGGCTACCGCGACCGCCTCCCGGCGGCCACCGACGCCGTCGCCGACACGCTCGTGGCGATCGCCGATCTCGCCGCCAACATTCCCGAGATCGCCGAACTCGACATAAATCCGCTTTTGGTCGACGATAAGGGTGTTGTCGCGCTCGATGCCCGTATCCTTGTGCGGCCGACGCCCGCGAGGGTGGATCGTTTTGCAATTCGGCCCTACCCGACGGCTTGGACATCGCAGGTAGATCTTGCCGATGGCACGAACGTGGTGCTGCGGCCAGTCAGACCGGAGGATGAACTGCTGGCCAAGGCCTTCTTCCTTAAGCTTGACCCCGAGGATATCCGTCTGCGCCTGCTCGCGCCCATGAAGGAGCCGACGCATACCTTCATCGCCCGCCTAACGCAAATCGACTATGCGCGCGAAATGGCCTTCGTAGCGCTCGGGGCGACCGGTGAGCTGCTTGGGGTGTCTCGCCTCATCCGCGAGGGGGACGGAACACATGCCGAGTTCGGCGTCATAGTGCGCAGTGATCTCAAGGGCCGAGGACTCGGCTGGCAGTTGATGCGTAAACTGATTGATCATGCACGAGCCGATGGCATTGAAATCATCGAGGGTCACGTGCTCGCCGAGAATGCAACAATGCTGAAGATGTGCCGGGACCTGGGTTTCGAAACAACGACGGATCCGGAGGACCCGCGCTTGCGGCTCGCGACGCTGCGCGTTGACCATGCGGGGGCGGGCCTGGCCACCTAGGCCGGCCCCTGGGCGTCCTCAGGTCTGGTCGACGTCTTGGGCAAACTTTTCCTCGAGGACTTGCTCAAGCTCGACGAGGTCCTCGGGCAACGGCATTCCCAGGGCCCGTAGCTCGTTGATTTCCTGCATTACCTTTTGGTATTGTTCGTGCAAGTCGTCAGGATGATTTTTGTCGTCATCCAGCAGCATCGCGATCTGAATTTTGAGGTTCTCGAAGGCCACGTGAATCTCCTCTGACGTGCGTCCGGCCTAGTTTGAGGGATTAATAGCATCTCTGGCGCCGAATTGCAGGCCCGGACTTGCAACCAGTCGGCAACCGACTATCGTTGCTGAACGCGTTTCCTGGGGAGTGCTCCGTGCCGCCCGATATTTCCCAACCGCCTGGCCCACTCGACATCAGCGGTCAAGCCGTGTTGTCGGGCATCCTCGCCATAGCAACCGATGCGGTCATCTTCATCGACGAGAAACACCGCATCACGCTTTTCAATCACGGAGCAGAGGAAATTTTCGGCTATAGGCCTCACGAAATCCTCGGCCAGCAGCTCGAGGAACTTGTGCCAGAGCGCCACCGCGCGATGCACAGAAATCACGTTGATGGATTTGCCAGGGGCGGCGAAACCTCGCGCAGGATGTCGGAACGCAGCCCGATTGCCGGACGTCGTAAGTCGGGAGAGGAGTTCCCGGCGGAGGCCTCGATCTCGAGAGTGGACAGCGCCGAGGGCATGATTGCGGCGGTGGTGCTGCGTGACATCTCCGAGCGGCGCCGGCTTGAAGTGCTGATGCAGCGCAATAATGCCGAACTCGAAACCCGGGTCGCCGAGCGAACGCACGCACTCAATGCCGAGCTCGTGCGCCGCGAACAGATGCAAGCAGCCTTGGTCAAATCCCAGCGACTGGAGGCGGTTGGCCAACTGACAGGCGGAGTCGCTCATGATTTCAATAATTTGCTGACGGTAATTACAGGGAACCATGAACTGCTCGAACAGCGCCTGACCGATTCCAAGTCCCGCGACCTGCTCGCCCGCGCCCACGAAGCGGCCGACATGGCTGCAAGATTGACCAGCCGGCTTCTGACCTTTGCGCGGCGGGGACGCCTGGAGCCCGTTTCCCTGCAGCTCAACGGCCTCGTGGTCGGCATGACCGAGATGCTCACGCGCACACTGGGCGAGACGATCTCGCTGCGGACCGCGCTCGCCCCGGATCTTTGGCTGACGCGCGCTGATCCGAGCGAGGTCGAAAATGCGGTGCTCAACCTCGCTATCAATGCGCGCGATGCCATGCCGAATGGCGGTCGCCTAGTACTCCAAACCGAGAACACCTCGATCGATCCCGCCACGGCGCGCCCCGAGGCAGGCCAGAAGCCGGGCGATTTCGTTCGCCTTTCGGTCACGGACACGGGCAATGGCATGCTGCCGCACGTCCTAGCGCGGGCCTTTGAGCCATTCTTCACCACCAAGGAGGGTGGCCGCGGCACTGGGCTCGGCCTCAGCACCATTTATGGTTTCGCGCAGCAATCGGGGGGCTTTGCCCAGATCTATAGCGAGGCTGGGGAAGGCACTACGGTCAACATTTATTTGCCACGCACCAACATCGAAACGGTCCAAAGCCACGAGCGGGTGCCCCAAGACGTGCAGTTCTCCGATATTGGCGAAACTATCCTCGTCGTCGAGGATAATGAGGCTGTTCGGGAGGCCGCGCTGCAAAGGCTCGAGGGCCTGGGTTATGCGGTGTTGGAGGCGGTCAGCGGTGCCGATGCGATCTCCATCCTCGAACGAGGCGTCGATGTCGCCCTGGTGTTCAGCGATGTCGTCATGACCGGTGGCGTATCGGGCTTTGATCTTGCTCGGTGGGTGGCCAAGCATAGGCCGGGAATCGGTATCCTGCTGACTTCGGGATTTGCCGCCGAAGCGCTGCAAGACCGAGCCGACGCCGTCAACGGCGTGCAGTTGTTGCGCAAGCCCTACAACCGGCGTGACCTTTCCGTCGGCGTCCGTCAGGCGCTATCCAAGGTTCCGGCAAAGACATAGCCGATGCCCCGGACGGTCTTGATTAACTTTGGTGTTTCGTTTTCGGGCTCGATCTTGCGGCGTAGCCTGGCAACCATGGAATCGATCGAGCGATCGAGCGGGGACCAATCGTGTCCCTTCAGCTGGTCCATGATCTGATCGCGCGAGAGCACCCGGCCGGGAGCGGCGAGGAAAATGCTGAGGAGGTCGAACTCGGTGGTCGTCAGCTCGACGATTGCGCCGTGCGGGTTCTTGAGTTCACGGCGATGGCGGTCAAGCGTTCGCCCTTCGAAGACAATACGGTCCGCTGCCGAGCTGCCTGTCGAACTTGGTGCGCTCGGTGGATTATAACGCCTGAGCACAGCTCGAATGCGCGCGAGAACCTCGCGCATATGGAACGGTTTGACGATGTAATCGTCGGCGCCGAGTTCCAGGCCCACGACCCGGTCGATCGGATCCGACTTGCCGGTAATCATCACGATCGGAATATTCCGCTGCGCTCGAACGGCCCGCGCGAGCTTCAGGCCATCCTCACCTGCCAACCCAAGATCCAACGTGATCAGGTCGATAGCATTCGCCGCCAGCACAGCATGCATCTCCGTCCCGGACGCCGCCTCGAACACGGCAAAGCCCTCGGGCTCCAGACAGTCGCGCAGCAGCCGGCGCACTGGCTCCTCGTCGTCCACAATCAAGAGCTTGGCAACGGGCCTATGAACCATGTCCGGTCCCGATATCCCATCCCTGGGCCGCGACCGGCGTCCAGTGGCTGTACTTTGATAGGCCAGAAGCTACCCGGCTTGAAAGGCTTTCTTGCGCATCGCCCTCCTTTCGCACAAGCACTCGGTGACAATCGGTTACATTCCGTCACGAAGGCGGCAAAGCCGGGCAACCTTGCGATGGTCAATTCCCCCTGGACGAACAGTCCATGACAAAGCCCAGAATGGCGGGGCCGTTGGAGGAATACACCATGTTAGCCGACAACCTCGCAGCCCGTCCGATCGATGGTGGCGCACGAGCCAGGGTGTATCAACCAAGGCCGACCCGTCCAGCCGACACTATCGCAGAACGATTTGCCCGTTCGCCGCACCGAACTCTCAGCGCCCACGATCAGCTGTTCCGCGAAGGCGATGACCGGACCAATATCTATGAAGTCGTGGAAGGCGCTTTTGTCCTCTACAGGTTGTTGCCGAACGGGCGGCGCCAAGTCATCGGTTTTGCCGTGGGCGGTGACATGGTTGGACTTGGGTCAGGTAGTTCCCACCCATTTTCGGCCGAAGCGATAAGCACGGCCAAGGTCCGCGCCATTCCCACCGCAGCACTGAACCGCATGGCATTGGAGGACCCTTCGTTGGGTTTGCGGCTCTATGATGCGCTCTCGCAGGAACTGGTGACGGCCCAGACCCTGCTCATGATGGTCGGCCGGCTCAACGCCGCCGAACGGGTCGCAACGTTTCTCTTGAGCATGGCCGAGCGCAACATCCGTGCACTGCGTAGAGCCGATCGCATCGAGCTACCGATGACCCGCTGCGATATCGCGGACTTTCTGGGCCTGACCACGGAAACGGTGAGCCGGACGCTGACCAAGCTTGAGAATAGCAACGTCATCTCGCGCCAACCGGGTTATATCAGCATTGTCGATGCCGATGCGCTTGAAGACGTCGCGGCCGGCGACCATACGATTTGAGAACATCGATGCTGATAGTTGATCACCATCAATGCAGTCGGAGGGTTGCCAAGCCAAAATCTATGCGTCTTAGTTCGGATACTCTTGTTCACCCAGCAGAAGGAGATGGAAGATGAAATCCCAGAATTGGCTTCCAGCTTTGTGGGGCGAAACCACGGACGGTCGTGACCCGTTTGCGGTCATGCGGCGTCAGATGGAAGACCTATTTGAAGACTTTAGCGCGCCCATGTTGCGGGCCAAGCCGTCAAATGGCAGTATGCTCACGCCACGCATCGATGTCAGCGAGACCGACAAGGAATTGCGCATCATGGCGGAGTTGCCGGGCGTCCAACAGAAGGACATCAGCGTAACTCTCACGGGCGATGTTCTGACGATCGCGGGCGAAAAACGGTCTGAACAGAAAGCTTCGTCAGGGGAAGGCAAATCCGGTGGGAAGGAGCCGCTCTATCACCGAGTCGAGCGGTCCTACGGTGCTTTCCAGCGTTCGATGATGGTGCCCTATGCCATCGACCCGGCTAGGGTGGATGCGAAATTTAAAGACGGTGTGTTGACTGTGACCTTGCCCAAACCAACCGAGGTTCAGCAACAGACTAAGCAGATTGAGATCAAAACGGCGGCCTGACCGTCGGGCGGAACTGATCAAGGGCTCGGTCAAAGCTGGGCCCTTGATTGGAAGTGCAGTCAATAATCAACCGAGCCGCGGGCCGGGAAATTCAGATGGGAGGAGCGCATGCCGATTAAAACAATCCTGGTCGTGCTCGACACCGAAGCTCGCGCACAAGCCTTGACGCAAACGGCGGCCTCGGTTGCGAAGGCGTTCTCGGCGCATCTCATTGGCCTGCATGTCTTGCCGAACGCCTTCGTGCCCTCTCTGGCTCCGGTCGAGGCCACTGGCGAACTGATCGAAGCACAGCGCGAGGCAAACGAGGCGGCCGCGAAGCGAATTTCCGATGGCTTCAACCGGGCGATCGCGGGGTTGGGCGTGCCGTTCGAATGGCGCAGGGTCGAGGCAAATTACGAGATCGCGGCCAATGTCGTCATGCGCCATGGCCGGGAAGCGGACTTGGTGATCCTCGGCCAGCCGGACACGACGGTCAATTTGATCGACGGCATTGCCCTTGCCGAAGAGGTGATGCTCGGGCTCGGCCGGCCGGTGCTCATGGTTCCCAAGGCGGGCGCGTACCCGACGATCGGCAAACGCGTGCTTTTGGCTTGGAACGGCAGCCGCGAGTCGGCGCGGGCGACGTTCGATGCACTACCATTCCTTGAGAAGGCTGAAAGTGTTCGCATCCTTGCGGCCGAACCACCGCCGCGCCGGCGTTGGGCACCACCCCCACAAGAAACCTCGCCGACGGCTGGTATCGCGACAACACTCGAGCGCCACGGCGTTCGATGCACCCTCGCCAAAGCCACGGCGGCAGGCGCGGAAGTTGGCAAGGAGCTGCTTGCCCAAGCCAAGCAGAACGATTGCGATCTGATCGTCATGGGTGGATATGGCCATTGGCGGATCAACGAGATCGTATTTGGTGGCGCCACACGCGGAGTATTCGATGATGCAACCCTTCCAGTCCTCCTCTCGCATTGAATCGCCTGGGGTCACCGTCATGGAGCAACGTTCGATATCGCTGCCGCTGAAAAAAATCCGACTGGAGCTGGCGCGTGATCACGATTTTCCGGACGGTAACCGAGCGCGCGGTTATGAGTTCAAGGCGCCGCTGGATTCCTCGGGCCATATTGTGGTGGCACGCTGGCGCACCGAACGTGCAAGCTGCAGTGTTGTGAGGTTCTGGGACGGCGACCTGGAGCACGGTCATCTGATTAGGAAGCCTGGCGGAAGCTGGGCATTCCACTACGATGTTCTGGGCGACGAGGACGACGACGAGACCGGCTATCGGTTTGGTGACCACGCCTTTCGGATCGGCGACTACGTCTCGATTAAGGAGCACGATGAGGTGATGCGGACCTTTCGCGTCGTCTCGGTGACCGACGCTTAGCCCGGGTCGCGCCTATCAGGGGGCGACTGGACAAGGCTTGCTTCGTAGCGCGCGCGAGTTGCCTGGTCGGCGGGATATAGGCCCGGCAGCGGTATGCCCCGCTCGACCTCCGAAACGATCCAAGCCTCGAGCTGCTCCTGCTCGGGGCCCTGGGTGGCGACGAACTCGGCGAGCGCGGCCGGAACGACCACGGCGCCATCCTGGTCGGCAACGATGAGGTCACCGGGGTAAACGGCTACGCCGCCGCACCCGATCGGGTCCTGCCAGCCCGCAAAAATCAACCCAGCAACTGACGGCGGTGCAGCCACGCCTTGCGACCAGACCGGTAGCGCGGTTGCTCGGACCCCAGCGACATCGCGCACGACGCCATCGGTGGTGAGACCGGCGACCCCGCGTTTCGCCATCCGCGCACATAGAATATCTCCGAAGATGCCGGCATCAAGGACGCCCATGGCGCCGGCAACGACCATGCAGCCGACCGGCATTTGCTCGATGGCGGCCCGGGTCGAACGCGGAGACGACCACGCATCGGGCGTTGCGAGGTCTTCGCGCGCCGGAATGAAGCGCAGCGTGAAGGCGGGCCCGACCAGACGGGGCTGGCTCGCATGCATCGGCCGGGGCCCCCGCATCCAGACATTGCGCAGGCCCTTCTTGAGCAGAATCGTGGTAATTGTTGCGGTCGAAACGCCTTTCAGGCGTTCGATGATGTCCGTCTGGTCCATAGTGCCTCGCCGAATGCCTTGAACAACTTGCCGTTGATCGGATTGGTTTGAGGATCGTACTCGGCATGCCACTGCACTCCCAGCGCAAATCCTGCGGCTCCGGCAATCGCGATGGCTTCGATCGTGCCATCGTCGGCGACGCCCTCCACCAGCACGCGCGCGCCGGGGTCGAGAATGCCCTGGCCATGCAGGGAATTGACGCGAATGGTGTCAGTTCCAAGCAGCCGTGCGAATGCCCCGTCCTTGGCGAGATGCACATCGTGACGGTCGGCGAATACAACCTGTGGATCGGGGTGGATTTCGCCGCTTGAGAGCCGCGGCATGCGGTGATTGATACGGCCCGGAAGCTCGCGAATTTCAGGATGCAACGTACCGCCGAAGGCAACATTCATTTCTTGCAGCCCTCGGCAGATGCCAAATATCGGAACCCCTCGTGCGACGCAAATCTCGCTGAGCGCCAGCGCGACGGCGTCGCGGCCCTCGTCGTATGGCTCGTAGGATTTTTCCGGCGCCGCGCCAAAGCGGGTAGGGTGGACGTTGGCCCTGGCCCCGGTGAGCACGATGCCATCGACGGTTTCGAGCAACGCGCTGATATCGGTTAGGACCGGGGAACCCGCGAACATCAACGGCATCGCGCCCGCGACCTCGGCCAAGGCCTGCAGGGTGCGCTCGCCAACAAGCTGTGCGGCGAAACGGCTCTCGACCGTATAAGCGTTCATGATGACGCCGACGATCGGCTTTACCATCGACCCTGCTCTCCTAGCTGTTCCCGATTCAGTCACGAGTCTAGCCGATCCGGGCCCGCGCGTCTCGGCGAGCCGCGCCGGCTGCGGTGATAAGGCCATCGCGCGATCCCTGCCAAAATCTGCGCTCTAGCGTCCCACAGCAACGACCACTAGCATTGACCTCCCCAAGCGTGCGAACTATCGAGCGCGAATTCCAACCGATACGGCCAGATTTCATGACCCAGATCGAGCAACTGAAGCGTGCACGGGATCTCTCGATCGAAGCAACTCGATCAGGCCCGCCACGGCGAACCTCGAACCCATTCTTTGGGGTTGGGCCGATCACGGATGGAGTGCTTGACGAGGCCGAGGCAAGACTGCGGCGATTCGAGTTCGAGCACTGGATCGAGAGCAATTACCGCAAGCGCGATGACCGGGGAGCCGACATCGCCCCCTTCACGACCGCCGAAATTGGCCGCTCGATGCATCGCGGCTATCCAGCGGACAAGTTCCTGATCGACATGATGCGCGATATCCATCGCTATTTCGGCTTCCCCAAAAGCAACAGAATGGCGGTGGGATTGGGCGGTGGACATTCCGGCTTCACGGTTTGCGCCATGCATCTGTTGAGTGCCGACGATCCGTCGCAGCAAGTCTTCATTGATACGCCGGCGCCCGAGACCGATGCCGCAAGGACGGGCGGGTTTTTTCGGCAATCCTGGGGCGCGCAAATCATCGAGATGATGCGCCATTCGCGCCACGGCGATGAAACGCGCGTGCATTTTGCCGGCGAAGAAGGGGCTGTTCCGGATGCGGACACGCTGACGCGCATGGGGATCAAGCTCTTTTTCGGTGTCGGACACGAGACCACCGGGGCTTCCACTTATTCTGATAGCGACATCGGCAATCTGCTGATGTGGATCGACCGCAACCCCGTCGAGCATCACGCGGTGCTCGATGCAACCTCGATGCTGGGTGCCATGCCATGGGGTGAGCGCACCGCCCGAGCGGTCATGGCAAAATGTTGCCTATTTACGCCGTTTCAGAAAGCGATCGGCGGCATATCCGGATACTATGTGGCAAGCTTCACACCACAGGCGCTCGATCGCATCGAGCGCAATCAGCGGCAACCGTCCTGGCCTATTCCGCGGCAGTTGAAACTGGCCGTCCCGATTGATGCCCGCCGTCCGCTGTCAGGCGAGCGCAGCGTGGCGCTCGGCCCATTTTACGATGCGCAGGTCGACAAAATGCTTGGCGGCGTAATCAATACCTATTCAACGCTCGCCTTCGCCGAAACCAGGTTCGGCTTGTTGCGTGCTGAGCGGGATATCGGCGGCGTGGAGACAATGAACCAGCGCGCCATTGGCAACCGCGCAGCCGTCGATGAATGGGTGGCGCGCAACCCATTGTTCGAGCTTGGCGTGCGTGATCCCCAGCGACGCGGAGCGGCCGTCACCCTGTTGAGGGTCAACGACCCGGCGATAGACGACCGGGCCATGCATGAGCGGATCATTGCCCGTTCAAAGCAACTGCTCGGCTACGAAGGCCTGACCCACGCCGATGGCGGCTACGAGCCTGGCCTGGATGTGGCGCGCTATGTCAATGCCTTCCCGGGGACGCCCGGTGACTATCGGGCCTGGATCGGTGGGATACGGCCGCCCGAGGATATACCGGCCCTATTGGAGAACTTGAAATACGCCTATCACCGAGCGCGGATCGTGGTGATCGAGGAGGATCTGGCGCGGGCCGGTGAAAACATGGTGAGTGGGCTTGGCGACATGCGCTCCACGGCCCCCGCATCAGGCCCCGATGCGGCCAAACTAGACAAGGCCCGCTCCTCGGCTGAAACGATGGCGGCGATCTTGGGAGCGATCGCCGCGACCACCGATCCCGATCGCCGAGCCGAATTGATTGATCGCCACGCCGGCGAACTCGCAAGGGCCGGAGGCGAATGCGCAAGACTGTTAAGCCAGCTGGGTTGGGCTGGCTGAGTCGCGTGGCGACGCCGGATCGGTACCAAGGGCCGCCGCGATTTGCTCTCGGCGCCCCCGACTGCAAGACGCGGCCCCTATGATTGCGAGCGGCTTTGCTGCATTTAGGTCAATTCATCCTCTAGACGACTAGCTTGACGCCGCCGGTTTCAGCACCGCCTCGGTCACGGCACTGTCGTCGTCGAGGCTGCGGACGGAAGGGACCTTCTTGTCCTTCAGGACGGCGTGATAGGCCCGCACCGCTTCGAGCGGCTTCATATTTCCATCGGCCACCCCTCGCATGAAGCGGACGATATCGAGCTGACTTTCAGCGAGGTTGATCTTCCGGCCAAAGAGCGCAACCCGGGCGCCGTATTTTTCTGCCTGGTAAAGAAGCTCGAAGGTGTCGCGCGTGGTGCCGGCGCCACCGCCGAGAACTCCGACTACAAGGTTGGGGTCATAGGCGACAAGTTCCTCGAGAGCGGCTGCGCCGTTGTAAGGATATTTGAGGAATTGCGGGCGGTCGCGCTTCAGCACGCCCGACAGGCTGCGCACCAGACAATCGTTCACGAATTGCCCGATCTGATCGGCGGGCACCTTGGACTCGATGTTCGGGTTGAAAACTTCAAGAAAATATTTGATGCCGTTCTTGCCGGCCTCCTGGCGGAAGTCGGCGAATGCCTCCAGTGATCTCAAATCCGCCTCGATATCGTTGACGTAGGTCATTGAGTAGAGCGCAAGATCGGAGAGCTTTGCCTCGGCGACTTGGGATAGCGCGGGAGTGCGGAAGGGGCGAGAGGCGCCGGATTTTCCGTAAGATGATCCGCGGGGCCCCCAAATATCTGTGGTGTCGTTGCCGCGGAACGCTGGCTTCACCGCGCTGTTCTTGAACACGCCTGCTTCGGTCAACGTTTCGAGGTTCGAGGCGGAAACCAGCATGATGTCGAGTAGGTCCTGGCGTACGAGGTCGGTGATCTGCGAAAGAAATTCATAACGCGTACGGAATCTCTGTATAGAGCCATTGGCACCCCGAACTGGACCCGTGCCGGGGATTGGATTGGACATATCGCCGTCCTTGGCGTCGGCAATGATGAAATCGCCCTTTTTGTATTGGCCCGCTCGGATTTTAGTGAGTTTGGCGTCAAGACGAAACATGGCAGTCTCCTGGTTTGTGAAGGCGTCTGATGTTGGCGCGTCGTCATCGTCCCGGTCGCGACCGGCCGGGTATGGTTTCAAGTGAATTGTCGGTCTGTTCGCTTCCAGCGATCCGCAAGCCTTGAGAATCGAACACATGCAGCCCCGACTCGGTGACGCTGAATCGCATCACATCACCGGGTTGAGCGTCGAAGCTGTTGGCTGTCTGTACGACAAGTGGCTCGTCGCGCTCGCGCGAAAGATGCACCAACGTCAAGCCGCCCAGCCGTTCAACATGGCGAACCTTGCCCGAAATCGTTCCTTCCGGCGAGGGCATCAGGGACTCGGGTCTGATGCCTAGGGTCACGGCTTCGCCTTGCAGAGGACGCCGTTCGCCGGGTGACACGTCAATCACGGCGCCGTCGGCGAGCGCAACTTTGATCGCTCCCCCGCCGGCCCCCGCAGCGGCGTCGGCAACTCGCGCCGTCAGAAAATTCATATTCGGAGACCCGATGAAACCGGCGACGAAAAGATTTCGCGGCCGGTGGTAAACGTTCAACGGCGTGTCCACCTGCTCAACGCGCCCGCGGTTCATGACCGCAATCTTGGCCGCAAGCGTCATGGCTTCGGTCTGGTCGTGGGTAACATAGATCATCGTTGTCCCGAGACGCTGGTGCAGTTCGGCAAGCTCAATCCGCATTTGTACGCGCAACGCCGCATCAAGATTGGACAGCGGCTCATCAAACAGAAACACCGCTGGGTCCCGAACGATCGCCCTCCCCATGGCGACTCGTTGACGCTGCCCGCCGGAGAGCTGTCGCGGGTAGCGGTCGAGCAGATCCGACAGACCGAGAATGTCGGCTGCGCGCGCGATCGTCTTATCGGCGTCGTGCCTCGGGGTGTGCGACAATTTCAGCGAGAATCCCATGTTATCGCGCACGTTCATGTGCGGATAGAGAGCGTAGTTCTGAAAAACCATCGCGATGTCGCGATCCTTTGGGGACAGGTCGTTGACGACCGTGCCGCCAATGGACAGTTCGCCGCCGGTGATCGTCTCGAGTCCAGCGATCATCCGCAGCACTGTCGACTTTCCGCAGCCGGACGGCCCAACCAAAACGACGAACTCGCCATCCTCAATATCAAGATCAACCGCGTGGATTACCTCGAACGAACCAAAGCTTTTGGAAACCCCACGCAACTTAACGTCAGCCATCATGGTCTCCTGACTGAGCATAGGCGAGCATCGTTCCAGCGGTGAACGTGTCACCAAGGCCGAGCGTCGAGACCGGATGGCGCAGGAACGGCGCAGGCACGCAAACGATGCTCCAGCCGCCTGGTAGTGTTTCCAATTCAAGCGTAGGCGGTGGGGCGAGTTCTGCTTGCTCTGGTATTCTGGGCCGGCCAACGGGTTTGCCAGCCTCCGCGCGCGCCGAGGCGAGCAGGCAGCCGAGCATGAGGGCCTCCCGTTCGCAAGCCGGATCGCCGCGCACCGCCGCCAAGGCCCAACCGTCAGCATGAACCGCAAGCCGAGTGACTCCGAGCCGTCGGGCGAGGTTTAGGGCGCGACCCGAAACAGTCTCGCCTGGAAGATCGAACCCGTCGAGCTCGTGTAGGTTGAGCCCCAGCGATGTGATGACAGGAGCCAAGCGTGAAACCGCCGCGTCTCGGGTGCCCGGCCGTGGGTAGTCTCCAAGCTCCATGTGGATCATTGAGAGTCCGGAGGATGTCCATTCGCTGGCTGCGGCCGCGAGTTCATCGAGGACAGGCTCGAAGCGGCGTGGCTTGATGGCATTGGGCGAGGCCAACAGTGCGGGCCCGCAATCGGCTGCGTGCGAACGGGCATAGGCGCGGAAATTTGGATCGTGCTCGATATCCTCATCGGCGAACCGCACGATCACGCGGGTCGAACGACTGGGCGTGAACCCAAGCACAGACCGCCCAGCGAAATACTCCACGATGTAGTGGGCGGGCTTTCCCGCTTCTGTTGGAGCCAAATCTGGCTTTCTGACAAGCCCACCCTCTGCGTCCGCCAACAGAATGTCTGGATGAAGCACGGCGAGCTGATCGGGGCACCGGTCGCCGAGCGCGAGTATCGCAGGTGCGCCGATCGTGGCGAGCGTCCAAGCGGCTTGCGCCGACGTGCCGCCGAGCGACATAGCCCCTGGTCTAACGAAGCGATCGATAAAGGCGGGACCGCCCGGCCAGTCGACGAGCGTCTCACCTCCGCGCCCGCTCATCGCGCGGTTGAGCATGTCGTCCAGGAATGCCCGCGCGCCCGGATCAGTAGCTTCGGCCAGGGCCGGCGCGAGCGCATGCAAATCGACGGTTTTGTCAACGCAAGCCGCGAACCCCGACAGCAGCGGCTTGGCACTTGCGGCCAACGCCGGCAGCCGCTCGCCAAGTTCGCCATAGACCCGCCGCCAACGCGCCGCGAAGTCCATGTCCGGCCCCTCAGTGGTCATCAATTCGCTGCCCATGGGCGGCCTTCGATGTGGTGGCGCTGAAGGATGGCGCGGTGACTCCGGCCACTTTTGGCCTGCTGCTTCGTCGGAAACGCTGGCGCGGAGTCCATGCTCTCGTTGCCCGTCATTTTTGTACATTCCTAGGTGGCGACGATGACCTTTACCCCGGCGGTCTCAAGTGCCGTTGATAGATCCTCCGGCGGTTGGGCATCCGTCACCAGCACGTCTATCTGGTTTAGCAGCACCACTTCGGCAAAGGCGCGGTGCCCGAATTTGCTGGAATCTGCGACGATAATGGTGCGTCGTGATGCGGCAATCATCTGTAACATCATGTTGGCCTCAGCGAGTGAACTCGTCGAGCAGCCATGTGCATTGACGCCTCCGACGCCTATCACCGCGGTATCAGCGTTGATGGCTTGCGCACCGACCAAACCCACCTGACCCATTGTAACCTGAGCGTCGTGTCGGACCTCGCCGCCGAGGAGATAAAGCGCGCTGACGGCTTGCGATGGGACAACGGAGGGAAGGCTGAGGTTATTTGTGACGATGATGAGGTTCTGCCGTTCAACCAAACTTCGGGCGAACGCGAGGGTTGTTGAGCCGCCATTGACGATCAATGTCTCGCCGTTCGCAATCAACCCAGCTGCAACCCCTCCGATTTTTGCTTTGGCGTTCGACTGCGCCTCCAATCGCTGCTTGAACGGAGTATCCGCGGACGCTAAGTTGTCTGCAGGCACGGCGCCGCCGTGAATGCGATCAATCAGGCCCTGCTCAGCCATGGCATCGAGATCGCGACGAATGGTGTCGAGTGAAACGTCGAAGTAGGCGCTCATTTCGGTCACGACCACTTGTCCTGAGCGCTTGATCAGTCGCAGCATCTCCGTCCGTCGCTTGGCCGGTAGCGCAAAATCGCTGGCGCTTCGCTGTCGATCGTCCGTGGCCATATTCGATCCAAATTCAGATTGAAACGCATCGAACTGTGAAACATACCGCATTCGCGGCATGCATAAAACAGCAAATCGATGCATAAAGCAATGCTGTTTTATGCTTGACAATGCGGTGTTCTGCAGCTTTTGTTGACGATGTTGGCGGCAATGCCGCGCCACCGAGATGCTGCAGCCCAACATATGGAGGAGACATCGCCGAGCAATGACGAAGCCAGTTCTAGGCTTGCCCTCGCCATGGCGGCCCTGTGCTGGACCGGAGCAGGCCCCAACTTGAAGTGCGGCCCTCCGGAAGGACCAAAGAACCTTTCACACGGGAGCGAAACATGAAATCTTGGAAGCCACTAGCGACATTGACGTCGGCCGCGGCCCTTTGGGCGCTGTCCGCGGCTGCGTCCTTTGCTGACACAACAATTGAATTCATCCAATGGTGGGAACCGGAAATGCCCGCCGGGGCGCTTCGGGGCATCATGGATGGCTTCGAGGCCGCGAACCCAGGTATCAAGGTGAAACTCGTCAGCGGCCCCTATTCGGCCACGCACGATCAGATCGTGGCTGGCGCGGCCTCAGGGACATTGAGCGACGTGGTGGGTCTCGATGGCGCGTGGGTGAACGGACTCGCCAAGCAGAGTGCGATCGCTCCAATGGACAGCCTGATGGACGATGCAAAATATGACAGAGCCCAGATCGCCGACATCGTGAAGGTCGGCGGGAAAAGCATGATGTTCCCGCTCGCGTCGTTCGTTTATCCGGTTTTCGTCAACCTCGACTTGGCTAAGGCTGCCGGTCTCGACAAGATGCCGACCAACCGCACCGAATTCGCCGACGCGGCGAAGAAGATGACCCAAGCGGACAAGAACCAATACGGGTGGGTTCTGCCGCTATCGTTGCAAACACCGAATGGAATTCAGAACGATGTGATGTCGTGGGTCTGGGCCTCGGGCCAATCCATGCTGAAGGATGGCAAGCCGGATGTGGCAAGCGACGCCGTCGTCGGAACACTCACTTACATAAAGTCGCTACAGGACGCTGGCGACATATCGCCCGGCATCTTCGCCAAGAAGGAGCAGGACAAGGTCGAAGAGTTCGTCAATGGCCGCGTCGGCATGATGATCGACTCTTTGGCACACATCAACCTGATCCGCCAGCGCAACCCAAAACTGAATTTCGGCATCTCCGCGCTTCCGGCGGTTGATGGGTACACAGGCAAACGCGGACTCCCCTATGCGTCTTGGGGCATCGGCATCAGCAACAACAGCACGCACAAGGCAGAAGCCTGGAAGCTCGTCTCCTACCTCATGAGCCCGGACGTCAACGGCAAACTGGTGTCGATCGCCAACGCCTTCCCCGGCAACGTGAACGCCAAACCCGACTTCTCGAAATCTGACCCGCTCTTTGCGGAGGCGTTCAAGATCTTCCAGAGTGGCAAACTGGCCAATGAGTTCGTCGGGCTGCCGGTCGCGGAGGAATTGATGCGTCAGATGGACATCGAAGTGCAGAAGATGTTCGACGGTCAGCAAACCGCGCAGCAGGCGGCCGCCAACACCCAAAAGCAGTGGCTGGCAGCGTTCGCCAAGAATTAGCTGTGAGCATCGACAATGGCGGCACGACGGAATTTGTCGCGCCGTCATTTTCAGCACTTCGGGTGCAAGCGCTCCAGAGTCAATAAAGATAGTACCTCATGAGCCGTTCCGCTGAAACCATGGCCGGCAGGCCGCCGACAATTCGCAAGCGGGGCCTTCTGTCGTACAAGACAAGAACGAGGGTCTTACCCTATTTCTATGTCGCCCCGGCCACGGCTCTGCTTTGTCTGTTGATGCTGTTTCCGATGATCACAGTCCTGCGCTATTCGCTGCAGGATGGTGCGATCACGAAGAAGGACCCGGCCTTCGTTGGACTACAGAACTACCAGACGATCTTCAGCGACCCGGTGTTTTGGCAGGCGGTCGTCCAGACGCTTTATTTCACCGTAATGAGCGTGATCTTTCACCTTGTGATCGGTCTTTCCTTCGCGCTCTTGCTCAACAGCGACCGCGTCAATCCAACCATTCGCAGCGTCCTGCGAGTTCTCTTTATCCTGCCGTGGCTTTTCACGGCGGTGATCATCGCGATCATATGGCGCCTGCTCCTGGATCCCAACGGTGTGGTGAACGGCGCCCTGATGGCGCTTCACATCGTGAACTTCAAGGTTGAGTGGTTCTCATCGACAAGAACCGCGCTCCATGCGCTGACCTTCGCCAATATATGGGCAGGATACCCGCTTTACATGGTGACCTTGTTGGCCGGCCTCCAAGGTATTCCCAAGGAGCTTTACGAGGCCGCGGGCATTGATGGTGCCAATGCTTTCCAAAAACTCCGCTACATCACAATTCCTCAACTTACGCCGATCATGATCAGTATCGCGCTGTTGGACTTCATCTGGACGATGCAGGTTTTCCCGCTGGTTTGGATGACGACGGGCGGCGGTCCGATTTACGCCACGGAGGTATTGAGCACGTACACGTATAAACTCGCGTTCTCGAGCTACGAGTTTTCATTGGCCTCCGCGAGCGCGATCTGCATTCTGTTCCTGTCGATGAGCATGACATATTTCTACATCAAGCATCAGAAGGCTAGATAGCCGGCGATGGCGAAACGATTGTTCAGCAGCCGCGCACTGCCAACCGTGCTGACCTATCTCGGGTTGGCTGCGGGTCTGGCTTTCGCGGACTTTCCGATCCTTTGGATGCTTTTCACCTCGCTGAAGTCGAACACCGAGATTTTTGCGCTGCCACCCCGATTGCTGCCCGAACAATTCACGCTCGTGGCCTATCGTTCGATTTTCAGCGACCCGACCAAGGTGCGCTTCTTCATCAACAGCTATTTGGTCGCCGGAGTCGTCGCGGTTCTGACCGTATTGGTCGCTATCCTGACGGCCTATGCGTTTAGCCGGTACTCGTTCAAGGGCAAGAACGCTCTCAACGTGTTTATAATTAGTACACAGACGGTACCGCCCATAACACTCTTGATTCCCTATTTCGGAATGGTCGTCGCATTCAGGATTTTTGACACATATTTCGCATTGATTTTGACCTACCTGGTGTTTACTCTGCCTTATGCGGTTCTGCTGATGACCGGCTACCTCAACACCTTGCCCAAAGAACTGGACGAAGCCGTGTTGATCGACGGCGGTACGAGCTGGTCGGCGCTGTGGCGTGTGATCGTTCCCCTGTCCGTACCAGGCATCGTCGCGACCGCGGTCTACACTTTCCTACTGGCGTGGAACGAATTCCTCTTTGCGCTGACACTCACCAAGTCGATGGAAATGCGGACCGTGCCCATCGGAATTGAATTGCTCATGGGCCAGCACGCCTTTGAATGGAACGAGATGATGGCGATGAGCGTGCTCGGTTCGCTTCCGCTACTGATTCTTTATCTGTTCGCGCAACGTTACTTCCTGGCCGGGATGACGGCTGGCGCTGTGAAGACCTAGATGACCTAGATCCCAGCCAACAATTCGTAGGATCGCAGCCGTGCCGCGTGGTCGTAGATGGCGGTCGCGACCATGAGTTCGTCAACTCCAGCCTTCGCCATGAAATCCTGCAGCTGGCCTCGCAAGGTACCAGGTGAACCAACGAATGAGCACTTGAGCATGCGCTGGGCCTGAATTTTTTCAGCGGGTGACCAATAGGCTTCGATATCGACAATTGGTGGCTTCGTAAGCCCCCGCGCGCCGCGCACCATATCGGTAAAACGTTGCTGCAGCGATGTGAACAGATGTTCCGCCCGGGCATCGGTTTCGGCAGCTACTATGTTCACGCCAGCCATGGCATAGGGTCTTTGCAGTTGCTGTGAGGGCTTGAATTTCGCGCGATAGACTTCCATTGCCGGCATCAGGGCGTCGGGCGCGAAATGAGAAGCGAACGCATAGGGTAAGCCGAGCATGGCGGCGAGCTGCGCGCCGAACAGGCTTGATCCCAGTATCCACAGCGGCACGTTGGTGTCGGTCCCAGGAACGGCCCGAATAGTTTGACCGGGTCGCAACGGCCCGAGAAGGCCTTGCAACTCCAGAACGTCCTGCGGGAACTGTTCAGACGCCATCGGGTCGACACGCAAGGCGTGCATCGTCTGGCGATCGGTTCCGGGCGCGCGACCCAATCCCAAATCGATGCGTTTGGGGTAGAGTGACTCCAATGTGCCGAATTGCTCGGCGATGACGAGCGGCGAGTGGTTGGGCAACATGATGCCGCCGGCACCCACTCGGATGGTCGAGGTGTTGGCAGCGATGAAACCGATCACAACCGATGTGGCCGCACTTGCGATTCCCACCATATTGTGATGTTCGGCCACCCAATAGCGGCGATAGCCCCAACGTTCTGCATGTTGGGCTAACTCGCGCGAGTTCTGCAGCGCGAGGGCTGGGGTTGACCCTTCGGAAACCGGAGCAAGGTCAAGGATGGAGAGTGGGAGCATGATAACTGCTTTCCGATTTTTGCCGAAACTGGAATCTCTGCAAACGGGATGGACCTCCCGCACCTTGCCTATACAGGTAAAGGTCTTGACAGACCAACCCACCGCTTCGGGGAGCAGCTGGACGCCTCGAATGTCCGGCCGTTTAGCCGCTCGTGGTCGCGCCCGACCAAATGCAGACCACACAAACCCCAGTTCGGTGTCGGCAAAACCATCGCGCGCCGCCATCGATGTGGCCCTTCCGGCCAGGGGCGTCCCCAGATTCTTGCCACCGCTCTCAGGCTTACGCAGCCCCAAGGCGTGACCGGAGTTCTCACGCAATAAAGACCGGTCGGAAGGCCCATCTGTGACAGGTCACCGCAAATGTATCGCAATTTCAGTCGCGTATGCGCGGCCCGGCCTCAAGGGGCGCAATCAGGGCTGCTGGTCTCCTCCAACATGATCGACGGGGAAGATTTGGTCGTATCAACTTTGAGATCCATCAAATAGGCCAGAGAGTGACCGGAAGGGTCACGGTCCGAGACAAGGATACCGCCGTGGCCGTCGCGTCGCAGCGAGAAGCCTGGGAACGTCTCCGGTTGTGGATCGACGTCAAGAAGACAATCATATTGGAAATCAATGGCTGTGCAGATAATAGGCTTCATTGTTGCCGAGCCACCTGACCGTACATATGCAAACCGGGCGTGAAATTTAGGATTGGAGTCGTCGGTTGTGCCGTGCACATACTTTATGACTTGCAGGGAAACCGACACGATGCCCTTCAATCCCTGTATTCTGGAATTGCCCAGACACGTCGCCTTGGTGTTGGCGAACTTGGTACGGAGAGGGGGATCGAGCTTGGCGAACTCGGGCCTTGTCGCATCGCGCGCCCTCAGACACTCCGCCATGTCGAGGGGATCGATGCGATAGAGTTGGTCGTCCGGGCCAGGCACCCAGCGGATGCCGTTGTCCCCGTTTGACTCTCCGCAACTACCGCGCAACGCGAGCCCACTCCCGCCAAGGATAAATCGCAGCCAGCTCTCCTTGTGTAGCAGATCGAAGTTCCCACCGTCGCAATCGACATTGCACGTGAAACCACCGTCTCGCGACGGTCGGCAAGTCAGATCGTTCCCGTACCAGTCCGACTTGTCGCGGAAATGCACGACCACATTGGCATTGGTTTGGCCGCGCAGCTCTGGAACTACGCCCGATTCGGCATCGCTCTTGGAGAGTTGCGCGAACTGTGCGGAGTCTTCTTCGGCCCGCAGCGCTTTGTCTTTCTGGTCGAGTTCGGACTGGGTGTCGTCGGTCAGACTGTGGAAGACATAGAGGTCCGTAACCTTCTGCTGGCTGTGTTCGGCCAGATAGGCTGAATCATAATGACGGCCGTAGCAGACCTCTGAGCCAGGCATGAAGATCGATTGAAGGCCTTTTGCGGCCTCCTGCCCGAGAGAAGGCGATGCAGCGGCAAACACGAAGGACACAACAAGGGGAAGACGGCTATGTGCTGCCACGAGGCCACCTGCTACTGAGATTGGCCACGCAAGCCGCGGTCGTCTCAGCATTTCTGAGACTCTTGCCGCCTGCCCAACCGTTTGATCCGAGTCGACCGGAGAATCCGCTTCCCTCGTTCAATAGTGCCGCCGAGGTTGGGAGTCGGCAAGACCCAACGATCATTATAGGAAATCCGGTGAGCGGCAGGGTGCGGCGGCGGGCGGCGCCTTCGAAAGAACCACAAATTTGGGAGATTGATCTGGCAAGTGGCCGCGGTGCCCCCTGGGGCCAATCGTGCGTGCCTACGCAGGCCGCGATTTGAAGAGCGTGTCCGGCACCCAGGTCCAGCACTTGTGAAGCCAGGGGTCTGCGAGGCGAACAATCAAGGGTGGTCTAGCGCGCCCTTCAGCACCCAATACCGATCTGCCCCGGTGCCTTCGGGAACAATTGTGGGTGTCCGTTTGGGCGGGGGACGCTGGCCGAATTGCAAGAGCTTGCGCACGTCATTGGCGACGGCCGGATTGGTGACATAAAGATCGTGATTGCCGAACCAATCGGCACCGGCATCGGAGATATCGATGCTGTCAAGGTTCGGCACCGTGACCGGCGCCCCTCGGCCAAGGATGCCCCATTTGACGGTACCCGCCCTCGGGCTGAGCGCATTGACCAGCCAAGACAGATTGAGTGCAGCGTCGTTTTTGGAAGCATAAAGCGTCTTGCCTTGCTCTTGGAGCTTCCCCGCCTTGTTCTTGAACTCCTGCCCATCCACATCGGGCGAAGCAAAGATGATCTCACCGAGTCTGTCGATCAGGCCCGGCGCAACCAAGCTGCCGTCTTTGATTCCCGTAAGCGTGTCCACGAGTATCTGATTTCCCATACTGTGGGCGATGATGTGAATTTTCGCCTTGCCCGTAACGGACGCTACAATCGTCAGGAATTTGGCTAGATCGGCCGCCGAGCCCTTGGCCGTTGCTTGGTCCTGCTCGTACGCCCTGAAGCCGAGCATACCCTGGGACGGCCAGGAAAAGGCGAAGATCGGTCCATCGAACGCAATGTCACGGCCGATCTGGCCGGCGCGCTTGATTGAGAACTCGAACGTCGTGCCAAAGCCGTGGACGAACACGAGGACGGCGTCGGGATAGGTTTTCGCGGCGCGAAGCCTGGCCCCGGCGATCTCAGCAAGCTCGTTCTCCATCAGCGGTATGAATACCCTTGCCGCGGCCTCGTGCTTTCCATCAGTTGATGACCAAGGCTCAATCTGCAAGGTGTCGAGCGGCGTGGAGTTGCCGAGGCTTGCCTCGCCCACACCCGAGACAGGCATGCTACCGGGCACGATCACCCGACCTTCGCCGAAGGCCAACTGGTGGTTCGCCTCGACCCCGAAGCCGTCTCCGGCGGCTTTGCGCGTGGTTCCGAAGAGCACGGGGATTTCGGTCGCGGTCCTCTTTAGCAGGGCAAGCGCAATCGTGGTGTACATCCGCGCGTTTGAGCTGTTTCCGAGAGAGGCCGCTACTCGGCCGGCCAACAGGAAATTTTGCGCTTTGTAGGACGTTACCGACAGTGCAGTTTGATCGAAGGATTTGTAGATCGCAGTGACGCTCGCCGCCGCCTCAGTGTCGCGCCCAAGTTCATGCAGCAGCCTCGCCTCCTGAATCCGCATCTTCGCCAGGGTTACCTCATCCATCCCACCTTTCCGCGCAATTGCGAGCCCCTCTTCGACGGCGGCCAGAGCGCCATTTTGATCGCCCTCGCTTTCCAATTGCTGACGGCGGATGTCCGTCGCTGCCCAATCGGCGAGCACCGCATAATCCGAATCCTTGGCCGTGGCTTGGGATTTCGCGATGAAGGTGCGCGCATCATCGAACCGGTCGGCGCGCGCAGCGAGTTTCGCCTTGAGGCTGTAAGCCTGGGCCGCGTAGTAGGCCGCATTCGATTTGTCCTCGCTCGAGCGGGCGGCATCGGCCAGTTGCAGGAGGTCGGTCAGTGCCTCGTCCAGAAGCTTATCTTCATCACCATTGCGTCCTGCCACACCCTCGAGCACCGCTGTCTGAATTAGAGCCTGCGCTAGATCGATGTCCGGTCCTTTAGCAAGATCCCGGCGCTGTTGGAGAGCTGTCAATCGCAAATCGAGCGCCATGAGCGGCCTGTGGTAGCCCTCATCATAAAGCCTTGCATACTGTTCGAGCAGCGCGGCGCGCCTTAGGTCCGCAGCAGCAAAGACCGAGAGATATGCCTCCTTGCACTCCCTCAACACCTGTTCCTCTGCGGTGTATTCGCCTGCATCCTCGGCAATGATCGCCGCTTCACCAAGGGACAGCCCGACAAGTCGCGGTTCCGCTGGGCTTTGTACTTTGCGCAAAGCTATGACTTTTTGCATGAGCGCCCAAGCATCGACCGCCAGCTTGTGTCCATCTTCTGACGGACCTGCGCCCTGCTTGGCCTCCTGCGTCTGGGCCGCGGCGTCTGCTGCCTCCTTCTGCGCATCCCACGAGACAGCCTGCAATTCGTCGGCATCGGCAAGCCTGGGGTCATGGACCTGCGCCTGCGCGACCTCGGCGCGCGCAGCCTCAATCAAGCTCTGAGCTTTCCCAATGTCTCCGTTCGCCACTGCGGCTCTCAGTGTCGTCAGACGGTCATATTGCAGTCGCTCGTGAACCGACGGCTCACCCGAAGTTTGCGCCATCGCCTGCGATGCGGCGCAGCTGACCGAAACCCATACCGCAATTGCAATCCGCTGCCACATCATCGACCACCAGCCAATCGCATCAGCTTCGTCACCGGAGGGTGCCAGGGAACACCGCCAATCGCAACGATCCACAGCGGAGTCCGTCGCAGCGCGCCATTGCCTGAGCTTTGCACACCTTGCGCTATAGGAGCGCGACGCGAATCGCGTTAGCGGAGTTGAAAGGTTGGGGGGAAGGCCCGGTATTTGCTGCTTGGGTGGGGGTGCACATGGCCGTGCCTATACGAGTCGCACTGACGGGTTGCTTACTGATTCTCGGCGGATGCACGATCGCAGACGTCCCCTACACTGAACGCAATATGAGCATCAACATCCGCTCGGCCAACGCGCGCGACGATTCGGTCCTCCTCAACATCGTCAGGGCGAGCCGCTTCGAGCCGATGAATTTCGTCACACTGTCCAAATACTCCGGCGGCGGAACGATGACGGGTTCGTTCGGCTACACCTCCAACCAGGGGGTTCTGTACGACATTCTGGCCCATGGCCCAGCAGCGGCGGCAGGTTGGCAGACGGTGGGATCTTCTGCCAAGAACGTCTTCAACCCAGGCATCAACGCCAATCAGAGCGCTAACTACGACCTCGCCCCACTTGAGAACAGGGAGTTTTACGGCGGCTTTCTGACGGCAATCGATCCGGCGACGATTGATCTTCTCGTGAATGCGGGACTGCCCCGCGAACTGGTGCTGCATGCCATCGTGAAGGCGGCCCGCGTCGAACTCACAGACGGCAGCGAGCACATCTTCGAGAACGATCCAGCCGACGACCGTTGGCAAGCGGACCCGTCACCCATAAGCGAACATTGCGCGGATCTTCAAAGCGAGAATAAGTTCAAGCCGGCTTTTCTGTCGGATCTTTGGACGGGTGTGCACCTGCACGACTGCAACTACCAGAAATTCGCTTATTTCTTGCAAGCAGCTCTGGTTTACGGCCTCACGACTGAAACGCACAGCGTACCCAATCCGGACGCCAAGACGGACAAGACAGCGCCCAAGACGATGTTGAAGGTCGATCTATGCTACGATCCAGGGATTGCGGAGCAATACGACCGCAGGCCGATTCCAGGCACGGCCTGCGGCAAGAAGGTGCACGGGTTAAAGCCGAGCTATCCAGCTCCACTGAAGAGGCTGATCCCCGTCATGCGGTCGCCGTATGACGTTTACCAGTATTTTGGCCACCTGCTGGCGACAAACACGGCCCGTCGCGTTGTGTTGATCGACGCTGACACGCCAAGGCTACCCACCAATGACCGGTCCATTCTGACTGTGCATAAGAATGAGGGTGATTGCTTCGCCTGGGCACAGGTCGAAGGGGACATGTACTGCGTGCCGCGCTCTGGCGCAGCCAACACAAAAACAATCTTCGTGCTCCTCAACACGCTCGTCAATCTTAGCACGACGCGCTCATCGCTGCCCGTGACGCAGACTTTTATTGCGGCACCTTGAACGCCCGGGCACCGGTTAAGACTTCCACCGACCTTCGCGAGGTGAACTGCGGCAATTCCTGGCACGTTCACAAAGGCAATCGGTGGGGGCGTGAAGGACGCGATGGACGAACTTTGGGCCGAGCAAGTGGTGAGCGACCGGCGTTATGGGGCGCCCATACAATCGCGGAAGTCGATCGAGCCTAGGGCGACAACAATGTCGCGCCGGCGAGCACGTCTGTTAACTCATAGGCCAGCATTCGGACGGCTCCGGTTCAGGGCTCAAGCCCTTGCCTTCCACATGCCGCCGAGCCGTGCCTTGAGGTCGATCGCCTGAGAGTTGACAGTGGGTAGTGTGTCCGCACTTGCTTGCCGTCGCGGCCAAGTGACACTCTCGAAGCGATCGGCGATGCTGTGGGGGATGAAGCGAGTTCGAGATGCGAACAGGTGGCGGTCGCCGTTGCGGGCCTGCTGGTGCACAAAGAACCGTTGCGGAACTACGATGTGCAGATCATCCCTGGCGCGGGTCATGGCGACGTACAGCAGCCGGCGCTCCTCCTCGATGTCCTCGGCCCGACCGGTGGCCATGTCCGAGGGAATGCAGCCATCCACCGCATTCAGGATGTAGACGACCTTCCATTCTTGCCCCTTCGCCGAGTGGATGGTCGAAAGGATCAGGTAGTCCTCATCGAGCAGAGGCGCGCCGGCCTCATCGCTTGTCGCTTCCGGCGGATCGAGTGTGGCCTCGGTCAGAAAGCGCTCGCGCGAGGCGAACTGTCCGGCAATGCGAATGAGCTGATCGAGGTCGCCAGAACGGATCGCAGCGTCGGGATATCGAGCCTCGAAATGCGGTTCGACCCAGTTGCGAACCGCTTCGATCTCGGCCGGCCAGCCAAATCGGGCGCTGTGCAAGTCATCGAGGAGCGCCACGAAAGCCGGCCAGCTATTGAGTGCCGCGGCCGGTGGCCGAAAGATCGAAAGCTGCGCAAATCGGTCGCCGGGAGATCCCAATCGGTCGAACGCTTTTGCCGCCGTTGCAGGCCCGATACCTGGCAGCATCTGCAGCACGCGAAACCCGACCACTCGGTCCATTGGGTTTTCGACCCATTTCAAAATGGCGATGAGGTCTTTGACGTGCGCGGCATCCAGGAATTTTAGTCCACCGAACTTGACGAACGGGATGTTCCGGCGTTGCAGCTCGACCTCGAGCGTGCCGCTGTGCGAGGATGTGCGGAACAGCACGGCCTGGGACTTCAGCGCGACCCCGGCTTCGCGATTGGCGAGGATACGCTCCACAATGTAACCGGCCTGTCCGAAGTCGTCAGAGACGGTGACAAGAAAAGGCTTCTGCGCTGATGGCCGGTCGGATTTCAGCTCCTTGCTGTAGCGCTCGCGAGCAAAGTCGATGACGGCGTTGGAGGCCGCCAGGATCGCCTGCGTGGAGCGATAATTTTGCTCGAGGGTGACGATGGCGGCCGGCGGTGAAAACGATCCCGGCAGGTCGAGAATGTTGCGTACGGTAGCGCCGCGGAAGCCGTAGATCGACTGCGCATCGTCGCCGACCGCCGTCAGCCCAGCGCCATCAGGTTTAAGGCCGAGCAGAATCCTGGCCTGCAGTGGATTGGTGTCCTGGTACTCATCGACAAGCACGTGGTCGAACAATGCTCGAACCTCGCTCGCGACCTCTTCCGTCCCCATCATCTCGGCCCAGTAGAGCAGCAGGTCGTCGTAGTCGAGCACGCCTTGGCTCTGCTTGGCGGTGACATAGGCCTCGAACAGACGGCGCAGGTCGGCCTCGAAGGCGGCACACCATGGGAAGTGGCGGGCAAGCACCTGGTCGAGCAAGACTCCAGAATTGACGGCGTGGGAGTAGATCTGCAGGCAGGTCGCCTTGAGTGGAAAGCGGGAGCCCTTGTCGGAGAGGCCGAGGTCGTGACGCACTAAATTCATCAGGTCCGCCGCATCTTCGCGGTCATGGATAGTGAACGCTGGCGATAAACCGATACGACCGGCGAGCTGGCGCAGCAACCGTGCCCCGACCGAATGGAAAGTCCCCGACCACAAGATTGCCTTGGTCTGCCGGTTGGCGGTCGCGGACCGCACGATGCGCTCAACCCTGCGTGTCATCTCGGCGGCGGCGCGCCGCGAAAACGTCAGCAGCACGATGCGCTTTGGATCCGCCCCGTTGACGATCAGATGCGCGACGCGGCTCGCCAGCGTCGTCGTCTTGCCCGATCCGGCTCCGGCGATGATCAGCAGCGGACCGCAGGCCAAAGTGTGACCCTCCGAGATGCCGTGCTCGACGGCCCTCAGCTGCGCGGCGTTCAGGGCCTCCAGGTGTTTCGGGGCGGTGATTTGGACCATCGCCGGAAACGACCACGATTCGGGCTACGTCCCAAGTGGCCTTTTGGCTAGCTCTGGTACCACGACCGCAGTCTTGTTCGGCCAAACCCATTTCCCAACGTCGACCTACCTGCAATGGGCGACGTGATGACCGCCGTCGACCACGTCAGCTAACGTGCCAAACGAGGCATTGGCAACTACACACCGGTGAGATCGCAGACGAGCGCTGCCAGAGCAATGATTGCGTGCCCGCGAGATCGACTTCGCCGCCAAAAACAATCCATTTGCGGGACTAATAATGCCGTACCAAATCTATAGTCAGTCAATCAGTAATTATTGTCCACATTTTAACAAAATCTCGAGCGACGGCATCCTTCAGCATTCCAGTGGGAGCGAACTCGTTCTGTCTTTCTCGCCAATCGCTGAGTTCCACAGTTTGCGCGAAATGATCGGCCGATGAGTTACCCCTCGACGAAATAGCCGGGAAACTGCGGGCGTAGACGCGCAATTGTTGCTTCCACCGAGTTGATATGGGCCCGCATGGCTTCCACCGCCCTCGCCGTATCGCTGGCATCCAAATGGTCCAGAATTGCAACGTGCTCGACGATGATGCGTGCCATGTGGCCGGGCACTGGATTGGCCAGGTGACCGATCCGGTCGAGCAGTGTCTTGACCCCCTGCACCGTCGCCCAAACGCCAGCCAGTCCCGCCCGCTCTGCGAACGCAGCGTGAAACCGCTCATTGTCCAAATAGAATGCCCAAGCATCTCTGGCAGCTGCGTGACGTTTCTGGACAGAGATTTCAGCGCGGGCGCTGCGCGATGCTGCTTTAGTCCAATTTGCGGCGGCCTGCTCGAGCAGCGCAAGCTCCAAGGCGGCGCGGGCAAATTGGCTTTCGCGCACCTGGGCGAGTTTGATCGGCGCCACATAGCTGCCGCGCTGGGGGAAAATCTCGATGAGCCCATCCTCGGCTAGGCGGGTCAGCGCGGTCCGAACCGGGGAGCGCGACACGCCGAACAATCCGCAGAGCCTGTTCTCGCTAACGGGGGCATTGGGGGGAATGCGGCAAGCGATGATGGATTGCTTCAAGGCCTTGTAGACTTGGTCGGCCGCGGGCAGGCGGCGATCGAGTGCGACTGCGCTTAGCCCCTCGCCGGCCACATAATTACCTGATTGCGAACGATCCACGCGTATGTCCACCCATAAAGCGTGCCTGTCTCGTTGCGTCCAATCGCCACCGCTTAGGACCGCTTGCGAGGCTGCTACTTGTATACTAGCATCTTAGGTGTGGGGCAAGAAGGGCTCAGCGCCACTGCCCCGAGCTGGTTTCGATGAGACCTATTTGCCAAAGGTTCGTTAAGGAGGAACGTCCATGCGATTGTTGCAATTCAAGGCAAGCCTTGCTGCGCTTGCAGCCTTGATGTTTGCCGCGCCGGCGGTTGCCGGATCCGATACCAAGGTGGCCTTGGTTCCAGGCGGCCCTCACCCCTATTTCGCTGCCTGGGAGCAGGCCGGCAAGGATGCGGCCAAGGACTTCGGCCTCGCCGCCGCCGACTACCGGGTGCCGCAGAAATGGGAACTGGCTCAGCAAAGCCAACTTCTTGAAAGCCTGTTGAACCAGGGCTACAACTCGTTCCTGATCTTCCCTGGCGATGCCGTCGGTACCAATGCCGTCGTGCAGGAAATTGTCGACAACAAGGGCATCGCGATTGCTACCGCAGGCTGCCTCAAGGACCCCACGCCAGCGCTGTTCTGCATGGGTACGGATACCGGCAACTCAGCTTATCTCGGCACCAAGCAGCTAATCAAGGCGATGGGCGGTAAGGGCCGCATTGCCCATTTCACCGGCTTCCTTGTCGACCCCAACACCCAGTTGCGCATCGATGCCGTCAAGAAGGCGGCTGACGAAACGAATGGCGCGGTCACCGTCGTGCAAGTCATTGCCGACATCGATGCGCCGCAGCCGGCGGAAGAGAAGATCAATGCCTATCTCGCCGCCCACGCCAACGATGTCGACGGCATCGTGACGACTGCTTGGGTGCCTGCCGTGACCGCCGCCAACGCTCTGCGCAAGATCGGCGACAAGCGCATCAAGATGGTCGGCATCGATCATGATGAAGTGGTGCTCAAGGCCATCAAGGACGGCTTCGTCAATGGCACAATGCTGCAAAACCCCTATGGCCAGGGCTATCTCGGCTCCTACGTGCTCAACAAGCTGCGCGGTGGCTGCAAGCTCAAGGACGATGCGCCATGGAAGTCGAACGCGCTAACCAAGAAGTTCGTCGATTCTGGCACGGTGTTTGTCGATGCTTCGCAGGTTGATACCTACGTCGATGCCATGCGCGGTATCACCAAGACGCTGCTTGCCAACTTCGAGAAGGACTACATGAACTGTTCGTAGGGCCAACCTGACACTTTCAACGGGGGGCCACAGCTGCGGCTGGTGGCCTCCCGATAAGGTTCCCTGCAGCGCTTTGAGTCCTCGACAATGACCATGGTTAACAGCGAAGCCGCCCCGCAGAAGACCTCGGCCGAGGATTACCGGCGGTCATCGGCTTCGCTGCAAGTGCTGTTGTCCAACGAGTTCGGTCTGCTCACGCTCATTATCGTAGCTGCCACTGTCTTTGCAGCCACGTTGCCCAGCTTCACCTCGCCTTTCAGCCTGTTCACGCTCAGCCGGCAAATCGGCATCGACACCATGATCGGCCTTTCGATGATGGCCGTGATCGTCAGTGGCGGTCTCGATTTGTCGGTCGGCGCGATTGGCACCAGCGCGGCAATGGCATTTGGCTTTTTTGCCGAACGGCTTGGAATCTCGCTGATCCTCTGCGTACCAGCTGCACTTGTTTTTGGCGCAATGCTGGGCGGAATCAACGGCTGGGTCATTGTGCGCTCGGGCGTCCACAGCTTCATCATCACACTTGCCAGCCTGAGCATCTTCTTTGGCGTGATGATCTACCTCACTAAAGCTGAAGCCTTCCGCAATTTGCCTTTGGAGGTAACCGCATTCGGCCGGATGAAGGCATTTGGGCCTGTCTCAGTGCTGCTGGTCACGACACTGGGTGTTTGCGGCGGATTGCTCGTACTTTATCGCCTAACGCGGCTGGGCCGCGAGATGCTGGCGGCGGGCGCCAATCCGCGCGCGGCTGAGCTGTCGGGAGTCCCGGTGGGCCGCACGATCATCGCTTGCCACATGCTTACCGGTGCGCTCGCGGCTGCGGCGGGGTTGATGCTGACGGCCCGCACAGGAGCGGCGGTTCCCTCGATGGCTGGGCAGCTGGGGCAAGATTGGCTGCTACCAGCATTTCTCGCCCCGGTACTCGGCGGCACGCTGCTGACGGGTGGGCGCGTCTCGGTTATCGGCACGCTGCTGGGGGCGACATTTGTAACGGTGACAACCAGCGGCCTCCTGTTGATGCGGGTAAGCGAGTTCTGGGTCCAGGCGGTGCTCGGCTTCATGCTGCTGGCCGCTGTGTTGATCGACCGGGCACGGCACACAATCCTAAGGGCGCGGGGGATGGTGTAATGGACAACCGGCGTGGACTCCAGATTCTCAACAACGATTGGGCCGGTCCGGCGCTCATCTGCCTAGCCTCCATTATCGTCATTTCAGTTTTGCAGCCGAGTTTTCTCTCGCCCTTCAACATCCTCGTGCTGCTTTCGGCCATCGCGGTGAATATGGTGATCGCGCTTGGCCAGCTCGTCATTATCGGGATCGGACAGATGAATCTGGCGCTTGGAACGCTGGGCGGCCTCGTCGGAGTGTGCTTCGTCGGTGCCATCGAGGTCTGGGGGGTTCCCACTCCCCTCGCCATTATGATGGGCCTCGGCATCGGCGCGCTCGCAGGCATGGTCAATGGCGCCATCATCGCCCGCACCGGGATCTCGGCCTTCATCATCACGCTGGCGTCGCTTCAGATCTTCAAAGGGATCAATCTCGGTATAACCAAGGCCCAGCCGTTCTATGGCGTGCCCGACATCGTCAAACAGTTCGGCAACACCGCCGTGATCGGCCCCCTCCCCTGGCTGATCCTGCCGATGTTGATCACCGCACTAGGCCTCTGGTACCTGTTCCGCTGTCTGCGCATCGGGCGCTATATTCTCGCGGTGGGCGGCAACCGACAGGCTGCGGAGCTGTCGGGCATCGACACCGTCGGTACCGTCATATGGGCGCACGCGATCTCAGGCGTGCTCGCGGCAACCGCCGGCATGATGCTGGTCGCGCGGCTGCAGATCGGTCAGCCTACTATCGGCGATGACTGGCTGATCTCCTCTTTCGCCGCACCTGTCATCGGCGGTGCATCGCTGTCGGGCGGCCATGTGAGCATCGCGGGCACGTTCTTCGGCGTTGTCATCATCGCCATCATCACCCAGGCGCTGGTGCTATTCTCGATCGACCCGTTCGTCGTCCAGATTGTGCTCGGCGGCTTGATCTTGTGGGCGGTTGGCATCAATCGCTTTCGCGAATGGCGGTTCGCCAAGATGGAGGCAGCGGGAGTCCGACCATGAGCAACCTCTTGGATATCCACCATGTCAGCAAGTCGTTTCCCGGTGTGAAAGCCCTTGACGATGTCTCGATGTCGCTTGCCGCCGGTTCGGTGCATGCTCTGCTCGGCGAAAACGGCGCTGGCAAGTCGACCCTCATCAAAATCATCACTGGATTGCTGCACCCCGACACCGGCGACGTCGTGCTCGATGGCGCGCCTACCCGCTTCAACAGCCCGCGCGAAGCCGCAGCCCACGGAATCGCCGTGGTCCACCAGGAACGCAATCTCGTGCCGCGATTTTCGGTCGGCGAAAACATCATGCTCGACCGCCTTGGCAAGGGCTCGCTATCGCGCATCGATTTTGCCGCAGTCAACCAGGAAGCGGCACGGTGGCTCAAGCTGCTCGATCTCGACATCGATCCGCAAACGCCAGTATCGCGACTTAGCGTCGCTCAGATGCAGTTGGTGGAAATCGGCAAGGCGCTGTCGCTGAAGTCGCGCGTGCTGTTACTCGACGAGCCGACCGCCTCGCTGACGCCTGCCGAATCCGAAGCGTTGTTCGCTATCATCCGTCGGCTGAAGGCGGATAGTGTTGCGATTTTGTTCGTGAGCCATAAGCTGGAGGAGGTGTTCCAAATCTGCGACACCGTCACCGTGCTGCGGGATGGCCGCAATGTCTGCGACAGCGTGCCCCTTGCCGGCCTCGGCCGGCAGGACGTGGTGATGATGATGATCGGCAGACCCGAGCGCATTTCCTCACGCGCGCCCCGCCCGAAAACGGCTGCAAAGCCCTATCTGGAGCTCGGTGACTTTGGCAGCGCCGCCGGTCATCAGGGTATCCACCTTTCGGTGCGCCCCGGCGAGATCGTCGGGCTTTATGGCCTGGTCGGTGCCGGTCGCAGCGAGCTGGCAAAAGCAGTCCTTGGGCTCTATCGGCAGACCAGCGGCACGGTCTGCATTGCCGGAGCTCCCGTACACATCGCCTCCGTTGCCGAGGCGCTCCACCGTCATGGCATCGGCTATGTGAGTGAGGACCGCAAGGGAGAAGGCCTGATCCTCATGCACTCGGTGCTCGACAACGCCGGCGTCACGGTCTGGCGCCGGCTCGCGGGTCGGCTCGGCTTCCTTGCTAGCGGCGCGATTGCAAGGCGCATCGGGCCTGTGGTCGACAAGCTCGAGGTCAAAACTCCCTCCTTGCGCCAGACCATCGGCAACCTATCGGGCGGCAACCAGCAGAAGGTGTCGGTCGCCAAATGGATTGCAGCCGGTGTCAGGCTGCTGATCATCGACGAGCCTTCCGTCGGCATCGACATCAAGACCAAGGCCTATCTGCACGACCTCATCCACGAGCTGGCGGCAGGCGGCACTGCGGTCCTTTTAATCACCTCGGACATGCCCGAGATGATCGACGTAGCCGACCGTATTCTCGTCATGGACGGCTACCGGATCAAAGGCGAAGTCGAGAATGACCGCAATTACGAGCGGGTGAGCCAGGCCATCATGACCCATATCCACTCGCGCCAAGCGGCATAACAAGAAGGCAGTACGCATGGCCAGGATCGCCCGGGTTGAAGCCTTGATGGTGGACCTCAAGCCGAAGGCGAAGCGCACCGACGCCATCCAGTCCTTTGTCAGCCAGGAAACCCCGATCGTGCGCATTACCGACGCCGATGGCGCGGTCGGCACCGGCTATACCTATACGATCGGCACGGGCGGGCCTTCGATTCTGGCGCTCCTTGAACGGACACTGGCGCCCGCGATGATCGGTCGCGAGGCCGGCGACATCGAGAAAACATGGCGTGAGCTGCTCTTCCTCACTCACGCAACCTCCGTTGGCGCCATAACTTCACTGGCCCTGGCGGCTATCGACACGGCGCTGTGGGACCTCAAATGCTGTCGCCACGGCGAGCCGCTGTCGCGGATGGCGGGTGGGGCACAAGACAAGGTGCCGCTCTACACCACCGAGGGTGGATGGCTGCATATCGATACCGCCGCACTTGTGGACGATGCGCTGGCGGCCAAGGCGCAAGGATTTGGCGGCTCCAAGATCAAGATCGGGCGCCCGCACGTCTCGGAGGACGTCGCGCGGCTGGAAGCAGTGCGCAAGGCGGTGGGACCGGCCTTCGAAATCATGACCGACGCCAACCAGCGTTTCACCATCGACGAAGCAATCCGGCGCGCCCGCTGCCTTACGCCGATCGACATCGCCTGGCTGGAAGAGCCGCTCACCGCCGACGACCTCGCGGGGCATGTGCGGCTGTCGCAATCAACCACGATCCCCATTGGCGTCGGCGAAAGCCTTTATTCGCACCTGCATTTCCGGGAATATCTGCAAGCCGGCGCCTGCTCGGTCGTGCAGGTGGATGTGGCCCGCGTGGGCGGCATCACCCCCTGGCTGAAGGTTGCGCATCTTGCCGAGTGCTTTAACGTGCCGGTCGCACCGCATTTTCTGATGGAGCTGCATGTGGCCTTATGCGCGGCCGTGCCCAATGCCCGCTGGGTGGAATACATTCCGCAACTCGACACCCTCACCCGGTCGCCGATGCGGATCGAGGCCGGGCACGCGATCCCCTCGGCCGAACCGGGCCTCGGCATCGACTGGGACTGGCCGGCCATCGAGCGGCAGACGCTCGCGGGCTCGAGATTCGTTGTGAGCTAAGCCAAGGAGCCGCAAATGCAGCGGATGGGACAGATCATCAGTATCGATCCAGCGCGGATCAACGAGTACAAGCAGCTGCACGCCGCCGTTTGGCCAAAGGTGCTTGAGCGGATCACGGCGTGCCACATCCACAACTACACGATTTTCCTGCGTGAGCCGGAGAACCTCATGTTCGCCTATTGGGAATATCATGGAACGGATTTTACCGCTGACATGGCTGCCATGGCCGCCGATCGAGTCACCCAAGAATGGTGGAAGCTATGCGGGCCAATGCAGCGGCCACTAGAGAGTCGCAAGCCGGACGAATGGTGGGCGGCAATGGAACCGGTGTTCCATCTGGACTGACCGATCCGCAGGCACCGACTTAGCAAATGAGAGCACGCCCATGTCCGCAGTAGCATCCATGCCCAGGTCCAAGCTGGGCCGCTCCCAGCTCGAAGTGACCAACATCTGCTTTGGCACCTCGGGCATCGGCGACATGCCCGATACATACGGTTATAGTGTCGACGAAGAACGGGCCAAAGCCACGGTGCGGGCAATCTTCGCAGGGCCGGTCAATTTCATCGACAGTTCGCGCATCTACGGCATGGGCCGCAGCGAGCAGCGGATCGGCGAGGTCATTCGCGAGATGAGCGGCTTGCCCAAGGGCTTCGTGGTCTCAACCAAGCTGGACCGTGACTTCACAACCAACCGGTTTGACGCCAGCCAGGCAAGGCGCTCGCTGGAGGCCAGCCTCAAGGCCCTCGGCATCGAGCGCATCCACCTCTTGCATCTGCACGATCCCGAACGCGCCGTCTCGCTAGAGGAAGCGACCCATCCCAACGGCCCCATCCGGGAACTGTTCAAAATGCGGGACGAGGGCTTTGCCGAGGCAGTCGGACTTGCGGCAGGCAATGTCGACGTCATGATGCCGCTCATGCGAGATTGGCAGTTCGACGCTTTGATCACGCACAATCGCTTCACCCTGGTCAACCGCAACGCCGAGCCGATGATCGATTTCGCCGTGGCACGTGGCATCGCCGTACTCAATGCCGCCCCCTATTCTGGCGGCGTCTTTGCCAAGGGCACGCAAAGCTTCAGACGCTATGCCTATCAGGAAGCCAACGATCACACCCTGGAGCCGGTACGCCGCGTCGAAGAAATCTGCGCGCGTTATGGCATTCCGCCGGGCGCGGCCGCGCTGCAATTCTCTCTGCGCGACAAACGCATCTCATCGACGATTTGCGGCGTGACCAAGCCCGGGCGTGTCAACGAGACGCTGGAATGGGCCACTTGGCCGATTTCCGCCGACGCCTGGCGGGAGCTGCTTGCCCTACCCAGCAGCATGGGCGACCCCGAAGCCGACCGAGACTACAAGCCCGGCTAGGTCACGATGGTCCAACCGGCCCGGTACAACCCAGCGGCCTCGCTCAGGCACCCGCACTAAGGGACCACGATGACCGACTTCCAAGTCCTGCCGTCACCAGCGCCAATGTTCATGAAGGTGGCGCGCTTCACGAGATCGCTGGTCGCGGACGCGGTGCCCTCTGCCGTAATGGACTTCGCCCGCCTGCTGCTGCTCGACCTGATCGGCGTCGCTGCTGCTGGCACGCGGATCGAGGCCGGCCGCATCGCCCGCGACTTCGCGGTCTCCCATTGGGCGGCGGGACCAGGCGCACCATCGGCGCGGCTCTTGTTCGACGGCCGGCGCGCCTCCGTGCCTGGAGCCGCATACGCGCTCGCTACCCAACTTGACAACCTCGACGCTCACGACGGTTGGCAGCCGTCGAAGGGGCATGCCGGCGCGGCACTGCTTCCCGCTCTCGCCGCCTTTGCCGACGGGGTTCCGCCGCTAAGCGGGCGCGAGGCGTTGCTGAGCCTCGTCATCGGCTACGAGGTCTCGTATCGTGCTGCCTGGGCGCTGCATGCGACGACCGCCGACTACCACACCTCCGGCGCCTGGAATGCGCTCGGCTGCGCGGCCGTCGGCGCGCGCCTCCTCGGTCTGACGGACGAGGCGTATCGCCACGCCCTTGGCCTTGCCGAGTTCCACGCCCCCCGCAGCCAGATGATGCGCGAGATCGCCAATCCCAGCATGCTGCACGACGGAACGGGCTGGGGGGCGCCGACGGGGGTCTCGTCCGTCCTGCTCGCCAAAGCCGGTTTCACCGGCGCTCCCGCCGCGGTCGTCGAGTTCGACGACGCGCGTTTTGCCTGGGAGGACCTGGGCAATCGCTGGATCACCAACGAGCAGTACATCAAGCCCTATCCCGTGTGCCGATGGGCCCACGCGCCGATCGACGGCGCGCTCGACCTGAGACAGAAGCACGCGATCAAGCCGGAAAGCATCGAATGCATCGAGATCCGCTCCTTCAAGTACGCGACCCAGCTCTGGAACGATGTGCCAACGTCCTCGCCGGTGGCACAATACTCGCTCGCCTGGCCGGTGGCCGCGGCTTTGGCACGAGGCCGGGTGACGGTCGAGGAGATCCTGCCCGCAAGCTTCACCGATCCGGCGATCCGCGGTCTTGTCGCCAGAACGGTGCCGATCGTCGACGAGGCGATCGAGCGGTCCTATCCACAGCGCCGGCTGGCTTGCTTGACGATCCTTACCCGCGACGGCCGCCGCTACGAAACGGGCGTGCGGGAAGCCTCGGGTGGGCCGGTGCCGCTGATGGCCAAATCCGAGGTGGTCACCAAGTTCAGGGCGTTCGCCGAGCCGGTTATCGGCCGCGGTCGCACGACCGAGATCGAGGAACTTGTGCTCTCGGTGGATGCGCCAGGCCGCCGCTTCGCCTCGCTGCTCGACGCCATTGCCCGGCCTGTCTGAGTAGGCAGCAGCGGATCAGGCGACGGTGCAGCTATCGTCGATGACGAGGTTCGCGCCCGTGATCGACGCCGCAGGGCTCGGGATGAATGTCCCCGGGGCCTGCTCGGCAGTCTCGCCAGGCGGCGTCCCCTCGCCCGGTGACTTGCGGAAGTCGGAAGCGGACTCGACTCGGAGGCCGAGAGCAAATGAACGAACATCGGATGGCGATTTCGGCTAACTCTGCAGCTCGACCGCTGGAGCGCCGAAGGGTAGCGTTAGTGGGTCGAATTGCAGCTTCATGCTACCAACCAGGTATCCTCCAAACCCGAGGCGAGGTGAGATCCATGGCAAAAATGCCGATCAGCGCTGCGACGCGACTAACTACCTGTCTCTTTGGGCTGATCTTCGTGAGCTCCGGTTTCGCCGAAGAGCTGGCCAAGCCCCTTGTGCTAAAACCGGGACGGGCGATCGCCTTCGCGATCTCCATCGCCGACGGCAAGGCGACGGTGAGCACGTCGCGCATGGGCAAGCTCGGCGCATTGGAGGCAGTTGACGGCGAGATTGTCGTCGGAATGACGCCACGCGGCAAAGATGACTACAGTCAGCTCGTCATTGTCGAGAAGCTGGCGCAGCCGATCGACTTTTTGGCAACTGCCCATGTGGACAAAATCGTAATCGACGAACGCGAAATCTGCGGGCGCCTCGGCGCGCCGTTCGAGCAGCGCATCGCCGGCAACTCGTGGAGCGTGGTCCTGCGCGAGTTTTCCCTAGGCGCGGGCAACTGCAAATGAGCATAGCTAACGCGTGGTAAGCTGGTCTCGCTGATCAGTAGATGGAAGGCTCGTCGACAGGCTTGCCAAAGCCTGTCTCCAGGAAGTCGAAGTCGCAGCCGTCGTGCGCCTGTTTGATGTGCCGCGCAAACATCCAACCATAACCGCGCTCGTAACGTGGCGTCGGCGGCTTCAAAGCCGCGCGCCGCTGAGCGAGCTCTGCATCAGACACCTCGAGCTTGATCGACCTCGCCGGCACGTCGACGGTGATCCAGTCGCCGGTTTTGACGAGCGCCAACGGCCCACCCACGTAACTCTCAGGCGACACGTGCAGAATGCATGCGCCGTAGCTCGTGCCGCTCATCCGAGCGTCCGAGATGCGGATCATATCGCGCACCCCCTGCTTCACCAGTTTGGTCGGAATCGGCAGCATGCCCCACTCCGGCATGCCGGGCCCACCCTGGGGCCCCGCATTGCGCAACACGAGGATGTCGTCCTCGCAGACGTCGAGTCCCTCGCTATTGATGTTCGCCTTCAGCCCCCCGTAGTCGTCGAACACGATCGCCCGGCCGCTGTGCTTGAGGAATTTTTCTGCGCATGCACTCGGTTTGATTACACAGCCGTCCGGTGCTAGATTTCCCTTCAGAACGGCGAGCGCACCCTCGTTGTAGATCGCCTTGTCGATCGGCCGGATCACGTCGTCGTTGTAGACCCGCGCATCTTTCAGTGCTTTGGACCATGGCTCGCCAGTGACGGTGATCTGGGTGAGGTCGAGATGGTTCGTCAGCCGTGACATCAGCCCAAGCAATCCGCCCGCGTAGTAGAAGTCTTCCATCAGATATGTGTCGCCCGACGGTCGAACGTTCGCGAGGACCGGCACTTTGCGCGAGGCGGCGTCGAAATCGGCAAGGGCAATATCGTGCCCCGCACGGCGAGCCATGGCCAGAATGTGGATGATCGCGTTCGTCGAACAGCCCATCGCCATAGCGACATTTATCGCGTTGAGGAACGCGCCGCGCGTCATGATCACTGTCGGTTTCAGATCTTCCCATACCATCGCGACAGCGCGTCGCCCGGCAGCCGAGCACATCCGCACGTGGCTCGAGTCCGGAGCTGGGATCGACGACGTCCCGGGAAGGCACATGCCCAGCACGTCGGCAAGGCCGGTCATCGTCGACGCCGTGCCCATGGTCATGCAAACGCCGTACGAGCGGTTGAGCCCCTCCTGCATCTCAGTCCAATCCGTCTCGGTGATATTGCCAGCGCGTCGCTCGTCCCAATACTTCCAGGCATCAGATCCCGATCCAAGTTGCTTGCCGTGCCAGTTGCCACGCAGCTGTGGTCCCGCCGGAATGAAAATGGCCGGCACGCCCGCACTGATCGCGCCCAGAATGAGCCCAGGTGTGGTCTTATCGCAACCGCCCATCAACACCACACCATCGACAGGTTGCGACCGGATCAGCTCCTCCGTTTCCATGGCGAGGAAGTTCCGGTAGAGCATCGTCGTCGGCTTCACCGTACTCTCGCTGAGGGAGATTGCCGGCAGCTCCACCGGGAAACCACCGGCCTGCAGAACGCCACGTTTCACGTCGCCCACGCGATGCCTGAAGTGGGCGTGGCATTGCGCGAAATCAGACCACGTATTGATGATCCCGATGATCGGCTTGCCCTGGAATTCCTCGACCGCGTAGCCGATCTGGTTCATGCGTGAGCGGTGCCCGAATGAGCGCAGGTCGTCGGGTGCGAACCAGCGTGCCGAACGCAATTCGGATGGGAGCTTAAGTGACATCGTATATCGACCTTCAGATTCTGAGGTATCGCGACAGCCGTGCAACATGCACGGCGCCATGAGTTTCGGCCGTTCCCATCGGGTAGGCGTACTTGAGGAAGGAGAACAATATCACGTTCGCGCCTTGCGCTCCATGTCTGGGCCCAAGGCCACGACGTCGAGATCCCGCGTTATCTCCACATCATCGACGCTGACAATCTCGTCTTTCTTTACGGGCCGCTTCAACTTGGCATTGTGGGCACTCAAGCTGCCGGATTTCATCGTCACGCTCGGCACCATGAGCATCTACCGCGGCGCTGATCTCTATAATGACGGTCAGCCCTTCTATAAGATCGACAAGACCTTCCGCTCAACCTTCGCGGGAGAACTCGCCGGCATCCCCACGCCAGTGATTATCGCTCTCATCATCGCGGCGCTTGCTTTTCTTCTCATCCGCTACACGACTCTTGACGAACAGATCATCGCCGTAGGCGGCAATGAGGAGGCGGCGCGGCTCTCGGGCATGTCG
>Ga0209698_10000425_pt1 | contig 48656 bp, 45 predicted proteins | sample LitLauG_LLR_2012_FD_187203 | JGI IMG/M metagenome (GOLD analysis project Ga0209698, IMG submission 187203) | Freshwater sediment microbial communities from Pennsylvania, USA - Little Laurel Run_MetaG_LLR_2012 (SPAdes) (version 2) | ecosystem: Environmental > Aquatic > Freshwater > Creek >...
CTCGAAGCCGGGGCGCACGGCCGAACTCGCTACGCGGCCTGCGGCCGCTGCGCTCAGACAAGCGGCCGTGAGTCAGATGACGAAGCGCGCTGCGCGCGCCGCCACGGCTCCTGCGCTGCTCGCCGCGACCCCATGGGGCCGGTTCGGGCACAGGGCAGCCGCGGCTCGTGGCATGCAGGGTGGTGGCTGGGAGACGCTGTGAACGTCTACCGGGGCAATGCTGGCATTGATGTTAGTTGATCCTCATCGGAAAGATTTATTTTTGCGTGCGCGGTGCAAGCATTGTCATTTGCGTGAAGGCCTCAAGCACTGCCTTTTCTGTGCCTGCCACCGCGTCGTGGCCTAAGCGAAACCGCACATCAACGAAAGCATGTCCACCGCGCAGCCGCCGGCCTGCATCGTTGTCGACATATGCCAAGTAGGCCGGACCCGACCTACGGCTCAATCGCAGCGCGGGGAGTCAGGATTTTGAGGCTGTTTCGGCGCCTACGGTTGTTTCGTGCACCGCGGCCTTGAGGGCTTCCAGGCAACGCGGGTCGATGGATCTGCCCAGTTCTCCCGACATGATCTCCAGCGCGCGCGCGACCGGGATGGCCGCGCGGTAGGGGCGGTCGGCGGTGATGGCGTCGAAGATGTCCGCGGTCGTGATGATGCGGGTCTCCAGGCTGATCTCGGAAGCCACCAGCCCCAGCGGATAGCCCTTGCCATCGAGCCGTTCGTGGTGCGCCGAGGAAACCTCGGCCAGTTCGCGGAAGGCGTCGATACGCGACAGGATCTCGCCGGTGAGGCTGGCGTGCCGGCGCATCGCAGCCCATTCCTGCGTGTCGAGCGCGCCCGGCTTGTCCAGGATGGAGTTGCTAACGCCCAGCTTGCCCAGGTCGTGCAGCAGTGCGCCGCGCCGGAGCCAGCGGCGCCGCTCGGCGGTAAGACCGAGAAACTCGGCGATCATGTCGGTATAGAGTGCGACGCGCGCGCTGTGGCCGCTGGTGTACGGGCTCTTGGCATCGACGATCTGGCCAAATGCGGCGGCGATGTCGTCGAGATAGTCATCATCAACCGGTCGCGACAGGCGCGCCGGTTCCAGGTCGAAGACGATGCGATCCACGTCCCCCGAATGAAGGCTGCTCCAGAAGCTGCGCCGGGCCGCAACCGTCTCGAAACAGCGCGCCAGCTCGGGGTCGAACCAGGTTCCGGAGCGCCGGGCAATCTCGTGGCGCGCGACACCCTGGCCGCCGCTCAGCTGGAATACGTCGATCACCTGGGCCATCAGGGCAATGCGCGAACCGATCGGGATTGCGGCGCCCTGCAGGCCCAGCGGCTTGCCGCTGCCGTCCCAATGTTCGTCCAGGCTCTGGATGCCGTCGGCCACGGCCTGGGAGAATCGCATCTTGAGCGCGATCGCCGCGCCGCGCTGGCAGCGCGTTTCGATCAGTTCGCGGGCGATTTCGCCGCCGTTTTGGAAGATGTTCAGGATATTGCGAAAGCGTGTCGCCAGGTCCGCATGCAGGCCGGTATGGCTGAGAACGAATCCGACCACGCCGGGCAGCGAATCGCCCACGCGCTTGTAGTCGCGCTTGAAGCCCAGGTCGTCGGTCAGGTAGAGCTCGCAGATGCGGGCCGCATTGCTGCTGCAGCCCAGGTCCTTGAGCAGCAGGGTGTAATAGAGGTCGTGGAGCGCCTGCTCGTCCAGCCCCAGCTCGCGGCCAATTTGCGTGCCGATCCAGCAGCAGCGCACGCAGTGCCCCGCGGGCTGGCCTTCCGTGATGTCCAGCGCGTAGCTGAGCGCCCCCAGCAGTTGGGCCAGCGCGAGGCCGTTCTCAACCGGCCCTGCCGGCCGCCGCGGTGCGTGGTGTGCGCTTCCATCCATGGAAGGACTATCGGCAGCCGGAAGGGAAAATTTTCCCGGCCCGCGGCGCGGGTAACCCGGGAGTCCGCCGGACTTACCCCGTTAATCCGGCGATCGGACCCGCCGGGACGCGCGCCGCACCGGTCGCGGCGCACGCCGGCAGGGTGGCGCGCGACCGGGGCTACGCGCTCAGTGCACCGTGCGCTCGAAGGTGAAGGCGCCATCGCGGAAATCGACCGGCACGACGTCGCGCGGACCGATGCGGCCCTCCAGAACCAGCCGCGCCAGCGGGTTCTCGATCTGCTGCTGGATGGCGCGCTTGAGCGGGCGCGCACCGTACTGCGGATCGAATCCGACCTTGGCGATCTCGTTCAGCGCCGCGTCGCTGACGACCAGCTTCATCTCCTGCGCTGCCAGGCGTGCCTCGAGGCGGTGCAGCTGGATCCGGGCAATATCGGCAATCTGCGTGCGGTCGAGCGCGTTGAAGACGACGATTTCGTCGATGCGGTTGATGAACTCCGGCCGGAAATGTTCGCGTACCTCGCCCATGACGGACTCGCGGATGCGTTCGGGATCCTGTCCCGTCAGGCGCTGGATTTCGTGCGAACCCAGGTTCGAGGTCATCACGATCACCGTGTTCTTGAAGTCAACGGTGCGCCCCTGCCCGTCCGTCATGCGGCCATCGTCCAGGACCTGCAGCAGCACGCTGAAGACGTCCGCATGGGCCTTCTCGACCTCGTCGAGCAGGATCACGCAATAGGGCTTGCGCCGGACGACCTCCGTGAGCTGGCCGCCCTCGTCGTAGCCCACGTACCCGGGCGGGGCACCGATGAGCCGCGAAACCGAGTGCTTTTCCATGTACTCGGACATGTCGATGCGGATCAGGTGGTCCTCGCTGTCGAAAAGAAATTCCGACAGCGCCTTGCACAGCTCGGTCTTGCCCACCCCGGTGGGCCCCAGGAACAGGAAGGAACCGTACGGGCGGTTGGGGTCGGACAGTCCCGCGCGCGAACGGCGGATGGCATCGGAGACCAGTCGCACGGCCTCGTCCTGGCCGACCACCCGCTGGCGCAGCCGCGCTTCCATGTGCAGCAGTTTCTCGCGCTCGCCCTGCATCATCTTGGACACGGGAATTCCGGTGGCACGCGACACGAGTTCGGCGATTTCCTCTGCGCCAACTTCGACGCGCAGCAGCTTGAATTCGCGCTTGGCTCCGGCTGCCTCAGCGGTCTTTAGCTGCGCTTCAAGCTGCGGCAGCTTGCCGTACTGGATCTCGGCGAGCTTGTCGAACTGGCCGCCACGTTGCAGCTCGGCCATGCGGGCCCGCAGCTTCTCGATCTCGGCCTTGATGTTGGCTGCGCCCTGCACCATGGACTTTTCCGAACGCAGCACCTCGTCCAGGTCGGCGTATTCGCGCTCCAGCGTGACAATCTCCTCCTGGATCAGCCCCAGGCGCTTGCGCGAGCCCTCATCGCTCTCCTTCTTGACGGCCTCGCGCTCGATCTTGAGCTGGATGAGGCGCCGGCCGAGCCGGTCCATGGACTCGGGCTTGGAGTCGATCTCCATCTTGATGCGCGCCGCCGCCTCGTCGATCAGGTCGATGGCCTTGTCGGGCAGGAAGCGATCGGTGATGTAGCGGTGCGAAAGTTCCGCCGCCGCCACGATGGCCGGGTCGGTGATTTCCACGCCGTGGTGCAGTTCGTAGCGCTCCTGCAGGCCGCGCAGGATGGCGATGGTCGATTCAACCGACGGCTCGCCCACCATGATCTTCTGGAAGCGCCGCTCCAGCGCGGCGTCCTTCTCGATGTACTTGCGGTATTCGTCCAGGGTGGTTGCGCCGATGCAGTGCAGTTCGCCCCTTGCCAGCGCGGGCTTGAGCATGTTGCCCGCGTCCAGCGCGCCTTCGGCCTTGCCTGCCCCGACCATGGTGTGCAATTCATCGATGAAGACGATGGTCTTGCCTTCGTCGGCAGCGATGTCCTTGAGCACGGCCTTGAGGCGTTCCTCGAATTCGCCACGGAACTTGGCGCCCGCCAGCAGCGCAGCCAGATCGAGCGTGAGGACGCGCTTGTCCTTGAGCGTGTCGGGTACCTCGCCATTGACGATGCGCTGGGCAAGACCCTCGACGATGGCGGTCTTGCCCACGCCGGGCTCGCCGATCAGGACCGGGTTGTTCTTGGTGCGGCGCTGCAGGATCTGGATGCAGCGGCGTATCTCATCGTCGCGCCCTATCACCGGGTCGAGTTTGCCCGAGCGCGCCCTGTCGGTGAGGTCGATGGTGTATTTCTTGAGCGCCTCGCGCTGCGATTCGGCTTCCGGGGACTCGACACCGTTGCCGCCGCGTACTGCGTCGATCGCGGCCTCCAGCGATTTGCGGCTGGCGCCGTGCTCGCGCAGCAGGCGACCCGCTTCGCCCTTGTCGTCGGCCAGCGCGAGGATGAAGAGTTCGCTGGCGATGTAGGCATCGCCGCGTTTCTGGGCTTCCCTGTCGGTCTGGTTGAGCAGCCCGCCCAGTTCCCGGCTGACCTGTACCTGCCCGTCAGAACCTTGTACCCGTGGAAGGCGCTTGATTGCGCCTTCGACCGCCGTGCCCAGCGGAGCGACGGCGACGCCCGCGCGCTGCAGCAGCGAGCGGGCGGCCCCGTCATCATGGCGGAGCATTGCCGCCAGAAGGTGAATGGGCTCTATGTATTGCTGCTCATTGCCCGCCGCGATCGACTGGGCGTCCGCAAGTGCTTCCTGGAAGCGGGTTGTGAGTTTGTCCTGGCGCATATCGGCGTTCCTTCAAGTTTCGTGCGTCGCCGGTCCGGAAGGCGGACCGCGGCACGCGCCGCGGCCAGCACCTTTCACCGTCAGCCGGACCTTGCGACCCGGTCGATGAACCTGGCGCCGGAAAGCGAATGCCCCCGGATGCGAGTTAAGTGGGGTATGGGAGGATCGATTTCAAGCCTCCCGAGCGCCTATTCGGGCGGACGCGTACCGCTGCCGTCCGGCTGCCAGCGATCCCGTGCCCGGTCATCGCTTTCCTTGGCGGCAACCCAGCGCGCCCCGTGGCTGCCGATTTCGCGCTTCCAGAACGGCGCCTCCGTCTTGAGGTAATCGACGACGAAGCGGCACGCATCGAAGGCGGAATCGCGGTGCGTGCTGGCCGCGGCCACCAGGACAATGTGGTCGCCGGGCAGCAGATCGCCAAACCGGTGGATGATACGCAGTCCCTGCAGGCGCCAGCGGTCCAGCGCCTGCCGCGCAATGGCGTCGAGACTGCGCTCGGTCATGCCAGGATAGTGCTCCAGCGTGATGCGTTCTACGGGGAATGCGTCACTGAAATCGCGGGCGATGCCAACAAAGCTCACGATGGCGCCGGTGCCGCGCCCGCGCAATGCCGCGATTTCCGCGCCGGGATCGAAATCGGCCTGCTGGACGCTGATGTCCAGCGCCGGAGCTGCCGGATCAGCCACCGGTAACCGGCGGGAAAAAGGCGACTTCGGCACCGGCGTGCAGTGCCGTGTCGTCCTGGCCCACAACCTGGTCCAGGGCAATGCGCACGGGTTGGACCCGCCCGAAGGCCTCGGACCAGGGATCGCCGCGCGCGATCAGCCAGGCACGCAGTTGCCCCAGGTTGGTGACCGCCGCCGGCACGCAGACGGTTTCCTGCGCCAGTCCGATCGCCTCGCGCAGACGGGCAAAGTACAAGATGCGCAATTGCATGTCGATTCCGGTCTGCCGGTTCATGGTTCCCTGCCCTGGACGCTCGCGCCCGCAGGCGGCGCAGCCGTATCCGGCGCGATCATGGAGGCCCGGTGAGTTCGCCAAGAGCCAGGAAGCGAATAGGCTGGCCTCGCTGGACCGCCGTGCCAGCCGGAACGTCCGCAAGGCCATCGGCCCACGAAACGGAGCTTAGCAGCGCCGAATTCTGGCTGGCATAGGCGTCCAGGCCGCCCGCATCGTTGACCCGCACCCGCAGGAACTCGCGCCGCACCGGATCGGCGGCGCGCTCGAAGTCCGCCCGCATGAATGCCGCGCGGGCATGGACCTGCTCGACACCCATGGCACGCAGCAGGTAGGGCCGAACCAGCATCACGAAGGCGACTAAACTGGCAACCGGATTGCCCGGCAAACCGATGAAAGGCACGGCGCCGACCCGGCCGAACGCCAGCGGCTTTCCCGGCTTCATGGCGATCTGCCACAGGTGCAGTTCCCCCATGGAAGCGAGCGCCGCCTTGACATGATCTTCCTCTCCGACGGACACGCCGCCGGAACTGACGATGGCATCGGCACCCGTCGCCGCCTGCTCCAGCGCCCGCTGCGTGGCATCCAGCCGGTCGGGGACGATGCCCAGGTCCTGCACGTCACACCCGAGCGCCTGCAGCAGCCCCGACAGCATGTAGCGATTGGAGTTGTAGATTTGCCCGGGAAGCGGTACGTCCCCCGGCGTGGCCAGTTCGTCGCCCGTGCAAAAGAGCGCCACCCGCGGCCGGCGCACCACGGTGAGGTGCGCGGCACCTACCGACGCGGCAATTCCCAGGTGCTGGGCGCGCAGCGCCTGGCCCGCGTCGAGTGCTAACGCACCGCAGGCGATATCGCTGCCGTGCCGGCGGATCCACTGGCCGGGGCGGGGCACCTCGCGAATCTCGACACGGTCGCCGTGCTCCAGCGCGGCCTCCTGCATCACCACGGCATCGCAACCCGACGGTATGGCAGCGCCCGTGAAGATGCGGGCCGCGGCGCCCGCCGGGAGGATCCCGGGTGCCTGGCCGGCCGCCACGCGCAGGCGCACGGGCAGCACGGCTGGGACTTGCGCCAGGTCGGCACAGCGCACGGCGTAGCCGTCCATCTGTGCATTGTCGAGCGGCGGAACGTCGACCTGCGCCCGTACCGGCCGGGCCAATACCCTTCCGCCGGCTGCGCCGGTGGGCAGCTCCTCCACACCGGTGATCGCCCGCACCGAGGCCAGCATCTGCGCGCTGGCGGCGTCGAGTGTCAGCAAAGCGGCAGCTCCAGGTGGCGGCCGATAAATTGGGCAATTGCCTCGACGTCGTTCAGATCGAGGATCGGAAGTTCGCTGTCGCTGCCGGAAGCTGGCCACTCAACGTCGCTGGCGATGGCAATGCGACCGGCGGGCGGAGGACGCAGCGCCGGATTGCCGTCCCGAACGCCCGGCGGTTCATCTCGGGCTGCGCGGCGCACTTCGACGCATGCAATCCCCGCCTGGCCACGGTAGCCCTCGACGATGACCAGGTCACAGCGGTCCAGGCGGGCGATGTGACGCGCCAGTGCCGCGGCCGAATCGGCCTCGGGCTCATCGCTCATCAGGACCCAGCGCTGGTCCGAGGCAAGCAGTACCTGCGACGCGCCGGCAGCGCGGAAGCGATAGGAATCCTTGCCGGGACGATCGATGTCGAATCCGTGATGGGCGTGCTTGATTGCCGCCACGCGCAGGCCGCCAACGACGAAACGGGCGATCAGCTGCTCTACCAGCGTTGTCTTGCCGGATCCGGAATCACCGACGAAGCCGATGATTTTCATGCAAGCGCCGCGATGCGCCGGTCCGCCCGGCCGGGCGATGCGCGGCCGGGCGCGGTCCGGGGCGACACGGTCGGCGTCAATTCGCATGTTCCTCAAGAAATTGGCGAACTTGCGCGGTGTCTGCCGGGAACGGGGTACAGCGCTGCGGCAGGCTTTCGATGTCACGAAACGCCGCCGGCCGCTCCGGATCGCGCCCCAGCGCCTCGCGTATGGTCTCGGCGAACTTGGCCGGCAGGGCCGTCTCCAGGCAAACCATGGGAATGCCGGGCCGGCGCTGCTCGCGCGCCACCTTCACGCCATCGGCGGTATGCGGGTCGAGGATGCGTCCGTTGCGCGCGTACTGCGCGCGTATGGTCGCCAGCCGGTCGGCGTGGGTGCTGCGGCCCGAGGCAAAGCCGCTGCCGGCCACGGCAGCCGCAAATGGCGTGCCATGAAGCGTAAAACTGCCGCGCGTATCGACCTGCCACCAGAGTTCGCGCAGAACGTCGGCGTCGCGTCCGACGATGTCGAAAACGAAGCGCTCGAAATTGGAGGCCTTTGAAATATCCATGGAAGGGCTGCTCGTCACCTGCGTCTGCGCGCCGCCGCGCACGCGGTAGGTGCCGGTGGAGAAGAACTCGTGCAGCACGTCGTTCTCGTTGGTGGCAACCACCAGCCGGCCGATGGGCAGGCCCATCTGGCGCGCTATCCACCCGGCAAGGACGTTGCCGAAATTGCCCGACGGCACGCAGAAATCGACGGGCTGGCGCGCTTGGGCGGGCTCCGGGCCGGTCACTGCAAAATAGCCGCGGAAGTAGTAGACCACCTGCGCGACGATGCGTGCCCAATTGATCGAATTGACCGCGCCCAGCCGGTGCTCGCGCTTGAATTGCAGGTCGGAACCGATTGCCTTGACAATGTCCTGGCAGTCGTCGAAGCTGCCGTCGATCGCCAGGTTGAAGATGTTGGCGTCTTGCAGCGAGTACATCTGCGCGCGCTGGAACGCGCTCATGCGCCCCGCGGGCGACAGCATGAACACCCGGACCCGCGAGCGGCCGCGCAACGCCACTTCGGCCGCCGATCCGGTATCGCCCGAGGTTGCGCCCAGGATATTGATCGACTGCCCGCGGTGCGCGAGTTCGGTCTCGAACAGGCCGCCCAGCAGCTGCATGGCGATGTCCTTGAAGGCCAGCGTGGGGCCCTGCGACAGCTGCAGCAGGTGCAGGCCGGGCTCGAGCTGCGCCACCGGCGTGATGGCGTCGCTGCCGAAGACGGCGCTCGTATATGTGGCCGCCACCAGGCGCGCCAGTTCGGCGCGCGGATAGTCGTCGGCATAAAGCGCAAGGACCTCCGTGGCCAGGTCGGCATAGGCAAGGCCGCGCCATCGGTCCAGCAGGGCGTCGACCCGTGGATACGCGTCCGGTACGGCCAGACCGCCGTCGGTAGCCAGCCCCTCGAGCAAAACGTCGCGAAACCGCACCGGCGCCATCCTGCCGCGCGTCGATAGGTATTTCATGGGGGCGCCTTCCGTTGCATTCAGGCCAGAGATTCCTGGCGGATGCGGATCACCGGGGCCAGGACGGTTTCCAGCGACTCGATGCGCTGCAGGGCGGTATTGACGTCGCGCTCCAAGGCTTCATGGGTCAGCATGATGATGTCGGTCTGGTTCTCGCCTTCGGCCGGCTCGCGCTGGAAAAGCGCGTCGATCGAAATGCGGCAATCGGCCAGGATGCGGGCGATGTCGGCCAGAACACCGGGCTGGTCGGCCACGCGCATGCGAAAGTAATACGAGGTAACGGTGTCGGCTATGCCCAGCCAGGGCAGGCGCACCAGCGCGTCGGGCTGGAAGGCCAGATGCGGCACGCGGTCTTCCGGGTCCGCGGTATGCATGCGCGTGACGTCGACGAGGTCGGCAACGACCGCCGAGGCCGTGGGTTCGGCACCGGCCCCGGGGCCGTAATACATCGTGGTGCCCACCGCATCGCCCTTGACCAGGACCGCGTTCATCGCGCCCTCGACATTGGCGAGCAGCCGGCCCGCCGGAACCAGCGTGGGATGCACCCGCAGTTCCACTCCGGCCGGCGTGATGCGGGTGATGCCCAGCAGCTTGATGCGGTAGCCGAGCTGCTCGGCGTAGCGGATGTCCTGGGCGGCGAGTTGCGCGATTCCCTCCACGTGCGCGGCGTCGAACCGTATGGGTACGCCAAAGGCGATGGCCGCCAGGATGGAAATCTTGTGCGCCGCATCCGTGCCGTTGATGTCGAAGCTCGGATCGGCCTCGGCGTAGCCCAGGTCCTGCGCCTCGCGCAGCGCCTCCCCAAAGGCCGCGCCCGTATCGCGCATCCGCGACAGGATGAAATTGCTGGTGCCATTGATGATGCCGGCGATCCATTCGATCCGGTTGCCGGTCAGGCCTTCGCGCAGCGCCTTGATGATGGGTATGCCGCCGCCCACGGCCGCCTCGAAAGCCACCATCACGCCCATGCGCCGCGCCGCATCGAAGATCTCGTTGCCGTGCAGGGCCAGCAGCGCCTTGTTTGCCGTGACCACGTGCTTGTCGTTGGCTATGGCCGCCAGGATGAGCTCGCGCGCCGGTTCGATTCCGCCGATCAGCTCGACGACGATGTCAATGTCAGGGTTGCCGACCACGTCGTGCAGGTTCTGCGTGAGGGCAACGCCGTCGCCGATCCGCGCACGCGCGCGCGCCGCGTCGCGCACCCCGATCTGCGCGATCTCGATGCCGCGTCCGGCCCTGCGGCGTATCACATCCTGGTTCCGCTGCAGCACGTTGAAGGTGCCCTGCCCCACCGTTCCCAGGCCCAGCAAGCCGACTCGTAAAGGATTCATGAGCACTTTTTCAATTTGAACGCACCAGATCTTCCTCGCCCGCGCAAGCGGGACAGGGTTCGCATGAACACGCCGATCACGCGGCCCTGGCTACCACCCCGTCGCGGCGGAACATCTCGCGTATGCCGCGCACCGCCTGCCGCGTCCGCAGCTCGTTTTCAATAAGGGCGAAGCGCACGTGACCGTCGCCGTACTCGCCAAAGCCTATCCCGGGCGACACCGCCACCTTGGCATCGGCCAGCAGCTTCTTGGAAAACTCCAGCGAGCCCAGCGCCGCGTAGTGCTCGGGAATCTGTGCCCATACGTACATCGACGCGCGCGGCACGTCCACCATCCAGCCCAGTTCGTGCAGCCCCTTTACCAGGACGTCGCGGCGGCGCTGGTACTGTTGCGCGACCTCGCGCACGCACTCCTGCGGCCCCTCCAGCGCGGCGATTGCCGCCACCTGGATGGGCGTGAACGTGCCGTAATCGTGATAACTCTTGATGCGCGCCAGCGCCGCGACGAGGTCCCGATTGCCCACCATGAATCCGACACGCCAGCCCGCCATGTTGTAGCTCTTGCTCAGCGTGAAGAACTCGACGGCCACCTCCCGGGCGCCCGGGATCTGCATGATGGACGGCGCACGCTCGCCCTCGAAGACGATGTCGGCGTATGCCAGGTCGTGCACCACGTAAATGCCATGCTCGCGCGCGAGGTCGATCACGCGCTGGAAGAAATTCAGGTCGACGCACTGCGCGGTGGGGTTGCTGGGAAAGCCCATGACGATCATGCGGGGCTTGGGCAGCGACTCGCGTATGGCCCTTTGCAGTTCGCCGAAAAAATCCACGCCGGGCGTCATCTGCACCGAGCGGATGTCGGCGCCGGCGATGATCGCCCCGTAGATGTGTATGGGGTAGCTCGGGTTCGGAACAAGCACCGTATCGCCGCGGTCCAGGGTGGCCAGCATCAGGTGCGCCAGGCCCTCCTTAGATCCGATGGTGACGATGGCCTCGGTTTCCGGGTCGATTTCCACCGCATAGCGATCGCGATACCAATGCGCGATCGCACGGCGCAGGCGCGGCACGCCCTTGGAAACCGAATAGCCATGCGTATCGGGACGCTGCACGCAATCGAGCAGCTTCTGCACGATGTGCGCCGGCGTCGCCCCGTCGGGATTGCCCATGCTCATGTCGATGATGTCCTCGCCGCGGCGGCGCGCGGCCATCTTCAACTCTCCGGTGATGTTGAAGACATACGGCGGCAGGCGCTTCAGGCGAGAGAATTCCGGCTTTCCCTTGTTCATCAATTCCCCGAATCGGGACCCCAGGGGCCCCAGGTTTATCGTTTCCGGCGACCGAGCCGCCGAGGGTTGGGTACAGGCGCGCCTGCCGGAGCCGCTGCTCCGGGGCCCATCAACCTGTCCCTAATTTTCGCTGCATATACCTGCAAGGCAAATTCCCTGCATAATTTAACCGATATGCGCCGCGTATCCCCGGAACCCGCTCCGGCGCGGCGCGCGGAGCACCATTGAAGCTGCACGCCCAGGCGCCCTCGAATCTCAATACCGTAACCGGCTATGGGCCCGATCACATCGATGTCAATCGCCTGCGGCATGCCGGTGCCTTGGTCCTGACGCCCGACGGGCCGGTTGAAGCCTGGGATGCCGGAGCAATCGATCAGCTGCAGGCCGTGCATTTCGCAGCGATACTGGCCCATAAACCGGAGCTGGTGCTCATCGGAACCGGGCCTACCCAGCGGTTCCTGCCGCCAACCATCACCTTGCCCCTGGCCCAGGCCCGCATCGGCTTCGAAGTGATGGATAGCGCCGCGGCGTGCCGTACGTTCAATATCCTCGTGGCCGAAGGACGACGCGTGGTGGCCGCCTTTGTTGCCGCGACCCCTGGAGAACCGCATGCCTGAGAGCAAGACCGCCGCACTCGCGCGCAAGGTGCCCGATTTTTCCGCAGCATCCACCGGCGGCGATTTTCGCCTTTCGCAATTGCGCGGGCAGATTCTCGTCCTTTACTTCTATCCCAAGGACAATACCCCGGGATGCACCACCGAATCGCAGGATTTTGCCGCTGCCCATGAAAATTTCGTCAAGGCCGGGGCCACCGTCGTCGGGGTATCCCGCGACTCTCTGGCCTCCCACGAGAAATTCCGTGCCAAATTCGATTTGCCCTTTCATCTGCTGTCGGATCCGGACGAAGCGCTTTGCTCGCTGTTCGGTGTCATGAAGCAAAAGAACATGTACGGCAAGATGGTGCGTGGCATCGAGCGCAGCACGTTCCTTGTCGACGCCGGCGGGGTACTGCGCCAGGAATGGCGCGGTATCAAGATTCCCGGCCATGTTGACGCCGTCCTCGATGCGGTGAAAGCGCTGGCCTGAGCCGACGCCTTCGGACTTCTGCACCCGACCCGAGCGCTTATTGATTTTCCAGCACGCTTCCGAACAACCCTTAAAAGAGCACAACCGCCGCATGCCCCTCCCCAAGGCACCGACCAAGCCCGCGACACTTCTCGATCCCAAGTCCCCTGCCATTGAATTGGCCCAACGCCGACCGGTATCCGGACGCAGCCCGGTGCAGCCGGTCGCGCTCAAGCCGGCCCTCGCTCCCGCGGAAATGCGCCGCGCAGAGCTGCCCGCCCCGGACCCCGGGCTAACGCTGGTGGAAAGCCGCACCCCGGCGGTCTTGCCGCGCCGGGGCAAGGCACGCGACGCCCAGGCGCGCCGCCGGCTGTTCGTGCTCGACACGAACGTGCTGATGCACGATCCGACCAGCCTGTTCCGCTTCGAGGAACACGACCTCTTCCTGCCGATGATGACGCTCGAGGAGCTGGATGCGCACAAGAAGGGCATGACCGAAGTTGCGCGCAATGCCCGCCAGGCCAGCCGCTCGCTCGACGCGCTGGTGGCATCGTGCAAGACGCCGATAGAGGGCGGCATGCTGCTCTCGACGCTGGGCAATGCCGACGCCACGGGCCGCTTGTTCCTGCAGACCCAGGCGATAGGCGCGGCGCTGCCGGCCAGCCTTCCCGTGGGCAAGGCCGACAACCAGATCCTGAGCGTGGTGCGGGCGCTCAAGGAGTTGCATCCCGATCGCGACGTGGTTCTGGTGTCCAAGGACATCAACATGCGCGTCAAGGCGCGTGCCCTGGATCTGGCCGCCGAGGATTACTTCAACGACAAGGTGCTGGAGGATACGGACATCCTCTACACCGGGGTTCATGCCCTGCCGGACAATTTCTGGGACCGCAACGGCAAGGGGATGGAGTCATGGCAACAGGCGGGCGTAACCTACTATCGCATCAGCGGCCCGGTGGTGGCCGACCTGCTGGTCAACCAGTTTGTCTACCTGGAAGACGGGGCGCCGTTTTATGCGCAGGTACGCGAGATCCGCGGCAAGACGGCCGTGCTGCGCGTACTGCGCGACTACCTGCACGCCAAGAACGCCGTCTGGGGTGTCACCGCGCGCAACCGCGAACAGAGCTTTGCGCTCAATCTCCTGTGTGACCCGGAATGCGATTTCGTGTCCCTGATCGGCCAAGCCGGCACCGGCAAGACCTTGCTGGCCCTGGCCGCCGGCCTGGCCCAGACCTTCGAGGCCAAGCGCTTCTCGGAGATCATCTTCACGCGCGCCACGGTTCCGGTGGGGGAGGACATCGGCTTCCTGCCAGGCACCGAGGAGGAAAAAATGGCACCCTGGATGGGCGCCCTGGAGGACAACCTCGAAGTGCTCAACCGCAGCGATGAATCCGGCGGGGAGTGGGGACGCGCCGCGACCAACGACCTCATTCGCACCCGAATCCGCATCAAGTCCATGAGTTTCATGCGGGGGCGCACATTCATCAACAAGTTCCTCATCATCGACGAGGCGCAGAACCTCACGCCCAAGCAGATGAAGACCCTGGTCACGCGGGCGGGCATGGGCACCAAGGTGATCTGCCTGGGCAATATCGCGCAGATTGACACCCCCTACCTGACGGAAGGGAGCTCGGGCCTGACGTATGTTGTCGACCGGTTCAAGGGCTGGCCGCATGCCGGCCACGTGACCCTGCAGCGCGGCGAGCGTTCCCGCCTGGCCGACTACGCGGCCGAGGCCTTGTAGCCAGCGGCGGGCGGCGGCTGCCGCCTGCCGTTGCCTCAGCTGCCGATGTGGCCCAGCACGATGGCTTCCATGCCTGCCGACACATCCTTGCAGACGTCGGTGAGCTCCTCGAGCACCTCGTAGACCGCGCGCAGCTTGATCAGTTCGCGCGCGTCCGGTTCCTCGCGAAAGAGCTTGGACATGGCCGATCGCAGTACATGGTCCGCCTGGGCCTCCAGATCGTCGACCTGTGCGCACAGCGCCAGTATCTGCTGGCCGGCCGACGGATGTGACAGCAGGCCGACGGCCTGCTCGATCTGGCGCACCGCATCCAGGGCGAGCTGCGCGAGGCGCATGGCTTCAGGGGTGAGTGCCGTCACGTGATACAGGTGCACGGTCTGCGCCGCATCCTCGGTGAGATCGAGGATGTCGTCGAGGCGGTTGATGAGGTCGACGATGGACGAGCGGGGATGCGGCGGGAACAGCGACCGGCGCACGGCAGCATGCACCTCATCGACGATGCCGTCGGCGCGCTTTTCCAGGGCTTCTATCTCGCGCACCATGCCGTGGGGATCCTCGAGGTCGGCAAGCAGTTGCAGCAGTGCCTCCACGGCGCCCCGGCACAGTTGGGCGTGCAGCTGGAAGAGCGGATAGAAACGCCGGTCACGCAGGCGCAGCTTCATCAGCAGGGTTCGCCAGAACCGCGGTTCCGGACGTTCCGGCCCGGTACGCGCTTCCGGCGCCGCCGGTTCAAGGTTGGCCGCTTCCACGGGAACGGGCATGTCCGAATCCATGACTAGAAAGGCGCGCTCGACAACGCGAGGTTGTCAAACCGGGTGTGTTCACCGCCAAATCGCAGCTGTACGCGACCAATGGGACCATTGCGCTGCTTGCCGATGATGATCTCGGCAATGCCCTTGTCGGGGCTTTCCGGGTTGTAGACCTCATCGCGGTAGATGAACAGGATCACGTCGGCGTCCTGCTCGATGGCCCCCGATTCGCGCAGGTCCGACATCACCGGACGCTTGTCCTGGCGCTGCTCCACGGTGCGATTGAGCTGCGAAAGGGCGATGACAGGCACTTTAAGTTCCTTCGCTAAACTCTTGAGAGATCTGGATATTTCGGAAATTTCTGTCGCCCGGTTTTCGCCCGATGCATTGGCCGACATGAGCTGCAGGTAGTCGACGACAATGAGCCCCAGCTTGCCGTACTCGCGGGCCAGGCGGCGCGCCCGCGCGCGCAGGTCCAGCGAACTGAGCGCCGGCGTCTCGTCAATGTGCAAGGGGGCCGCATGCATCCGTTCAATAGCCTCGCTCAGCTTGGGCCAGTCGTCGTCCGTAAGGCGCCCGGTGCGCAGCCGCTGGGCGTCGATGCGCCCCACCGAACCCAGCAGGCGCATGGCCAGTTGCTCGGCGCCCATTTCCATGGAAAAGACCGCAACGGGCATGCCCATGTCGATGGCAACATGCTGGCCGATATTGAGCGCCAGAGCAGTCTTGCCCATGGATGGGCGGCCGGCGATGATGATCAGGTCGCCTTCCTGGAAACCGGCGGTCTTGGAATCGAGGTCGCTGAAGCCGCTGGGAACGCCGGTCACATCGCTGGTGGCGCCGCGATCGAACAGCTCCTGGATGCGCTCGACCACCTTGGTTAGCAGAGGCTCGAGCTTCTGGAAACCGCCACGGTCGCGGGCACCCTGCTCGGCAATCTGGAAAACCTTGGTTTCGGCCTCGTCGAGAATCTGCTTGGCCTCGCGGCCCTGGGGATTGAGCGCCGCCGATGCAACCTCTTCGCCGACGGTTATAAGCCGGCGCAGCACGGCACGCTCGCGGACGATCTCGGCGTAACGGCGGATATTGGCCGCCGAGGGCGTGTTCTGGGCGAGCGAGTTCAGATACACCAGGCCGCCGGCGTCGGCGGCCTTGCCGCTGGTCTGCAGGGCTTCGTAGACGGTGATGGCGTCTGCGGGGCGCGACTGCTCGATCAGGCGGGAAATATGCTGGAAGATCAGCCGGTGGTCGTGACGGTAGAAATCTTCCGCCACAAGGCGGTCGGCTATCCGGTCCCAGGCGCTGTTGTCGAGCAACAGCCCACCGAGCACCGACTGTTCGGCTTCGACCGAATTCGGCGGCGTGCGCACAGCCGAATACTGCGGATCGGCAACCGGCGAATTCATCCTGTCTCCTGGTTCGCGCCGACTATACCAAGGAGCGCGCCGTGGGAACTGCGCGGCCGGCTCCTACGCAAACCCGGCGGCCGGGCGGCCGCCGCAGCGGCTTTCAGACGTGTTCGCCGAGCACGGAAATGGTGATTTCAACGACGACGTCGCTGTGCAGTGCGATCGAGACCTTATGGTCGCCCACCGTCTTGAGTGGTCCCAGGGGCAGGCGGACATTGGCCTTGGGCACGGTAAAGCCCTGCTTGCCCAGCGCCTCGGATACGTCAAAATTGGTCACCGAGCCGAACAGGCGGCCGTCTACCCCCGATTTGGCGGTGATCTGCAGGGTAAGGCCCTGCAGGCGCTCACCCTGGGCTTGTGCTTCCTGCAGGCGCTCGGCATGAACCCGCTCGAGCTCGGCGCGGCGCAGCTCGAACTCCTTGATGGCCGAATCGGTGGCGCGGCGGGCCTTGCCGGTGGGGATCAGGAAATTGCGAGCGTAGCCGTCCTTGACACGGACGACCTCGCCCAACTGACCCAGATTGACGATCTTCTCGAGAAGAATGATTTGCATGGCGGATCCTGCGGCAAAACCTCAAAAATCGGGAACCCCGGTTCCCACGCGGGCCATAAAGCCCCGGGCGCGGCACCGGAACAGTGGGGTCCGTTCAGTGAATATCGGTATAGGGCAGCAAGGCGAGGAAGCGGGCCCGCTTGATCGCCGAGTCGAGCTGGCGCTGGTAATGGGCCTTGGTTCCGGTAAGGCGCGCCGGAATGATGCGGCCGTTGTCCTGGATGAAATCGCGCAGCGTCTCAACATCCTTGTAGTCGATGAGTTCGACCTTCTCGGCGGTGAACCGGCAGAATTTGCGGCGCTTGAAAAGGGCGTTCTGCTGCTGCGAGCGGCGGCCATTGGGCTTGCCCTTGCCCTTGAACCCTGCCTTGCCTTTGCCACTGCTCTTGCGGGCTGTTGCCATGTATGTTCTCCGTCCTGTCCCGTCGCCGGGATCCGATTACCGGTTCAAAATCCAATACTGCCTGTCCTGTACTGCCTGCCCTGGCGCGCTATTGCGGCTTCCCGTGCGGCTGAACTGCCGCCGGCGCCGCCACCCGGGAAAACTCCAGCACGTGCACCAGCAGGCGCGTGCTCCGGCGGTTGCGTGGCGCAAGAAAGCCGCTCAACCCCAGCTCGCTGCCCAGTTCGGTCACGGCCAGCTGCCGGGCCGTGTCGCCAATGGCAATTGCGCTGAAATCGAATTCCAGGCGCCGTTGCAAGCCTGCCTCAACGAGACTCGACCGATGCTGCAGCTGCGCCTCCACCACGGGTATGCCCGCCGGGGTGTAGCGCAGCGCAGCGCGCTCGATCAGGGTTGCCTGCATCTGTACGTGGTTCACGCGGTGTGTATCGGGCTGCCCTGCCTGCGCCGCATGCCGCCGCTTCCGCCGGGACGCCAGGCGTCACGGCAATTGCGGGCGGATAGCGGGGCGCGCGGGGCGTTGCGTTTGCGCGGCTCAGGCCGCGGCGCCCGCCGCCTCGGCAACCGGCCTGCGCGAGTCTTCCTTTTCGACGGTCTTCATCATGGGGCTGGGCGTGGTGACCGCCTTTTTCATGCCGACCGTCAGGTGCCGCAGGACCGCGTCGTTGTAGCGGAAGCCGTGCTCGAGCTCATCGAGCGTGGCCTTGCCGCATTCGATGTTGAACAGCACGTAGTGGGCCTTGACGAGCTTCTCGATCGGGTAGGCCAGCTGGCGCCGGCCCCAGTCCTCGACCCGGTGAACCGCGCCACCCTGCGACGTGACCAGGGTGCGATAACGATCGATCATCGCCGGGACCTGTTCGCTCTGGTCGGGATGAACGATGAAACAGACTTCATAGTGCCGCATGCAAACACTCCTCGTGGATTTCCCTCTCGGGATCAGCTGCCCGCATGGCGACGAACCCGGCAACTTGCCCGCTGGCGGCCAATTGCCGGCGGCATGTCACAACCCGGGGTCCCGTGACGGTGCCATGGCCGGTGGTGCCGCGCCCAAAAAAGGCGCTCGCCGCTGGCCCGGCACCGCAATTGAACTGCCTGTAAATGGCGGTGCAGCAAGGATAAAGCCCGCTATCTTACCGCGAAAATTTGCCTGCTGGCAAGTGTCAATGCGGTTCCCGTTGCGTTCCCCTATCCGGGCGCGCCGGCCGCAGGGTGCAACGGCAAGGCGCTAGCGGCGCGACGCCCGATGGAATCACGCTGCCCGAGTGGCAGCACCCAGCATGCGCTGGCGCCGGGTCTCGAACAGGCAGACTCCGGCTGCCACCGATACGTTCAGGCTCTCCATGCCGCCGGACATCGGGATATGGACCAGGGCATCGCATCGCTCGCGGGTGAGGCGCCGCAATCCCGTGCCTTCGGCACCCAGCGCCCACGCCCGTGGCCCGGCGAGGTCGATGTCGTAGAGGCTGAGCGGCGCCTCTGCCTCAGCGCCCACTATCCACACGCCGGCGTCCTGCATGTCCTTCATTGCCCTTGCCAGGTTGGTAACCGTGACCAATGGCAGGGATTCGGTAGCACCGGCCGCCGCCTTGGCCGTGACCGCCGTCACGGCGGCGGCACGATCGCGCGGCACGATTACGGCCTGCACGCCGGCCGCGGCCGCGGTACGCATGCAGGCTCCGAGGTTGCGCGGATCGGTGACGCCGTCCAGAACCAGCAGGAATGTCTCGGGATTGACGGCATCGAGCAGGTCATCGAGCTGGGCCGTGGGGGCCGGCCCGCTCGTCTGGGCCACGACGCCTTGGTGCGGTGCATCCGGCGAGAGTCCCTGCAGGCGCTGCTCATCGGCAGCTATGCAGCGCACCGCGCTGGCCGAAGCCTGCGCCAGCAGCTGCTGCATGCGCGCGTCGCGCCGACCTGCATCGAAATACAGCACCACGATCGACGCCGGATCGCTGCGCAGCCGCGCCCCCACGGCGTGAAAGCCTGCAAGGATGCGCTGCCCTGCCGGCCGCGTGTCCGCCACCGGCACCCTGCCCCTGCCCCGCGGTATCTGCCCGGCCATGCAGGAGCCCGCCCTCAGCCCTTGCGCCGGTGCCGCGTGGCGGCGGTCTTGACCTTGCGCTTGGGAGAGGCCGCTGGCGCCGACGCACCGCGCCGCGCGGCGATGCGTTCGGCCCGCGTGGCCTGACGTTGGCGCCGCTCCTCGACGCCCTCCCCGGCTGCTCCGCCTTTTGCGGTCTTGCCCGGCCTTGCGCCGGGCAATTCGGCGAGGCGTTCCTCGCCGGGGCGCACCATGCGGAAGTCGACGCGACGCGCTTCGAGGTCGACCCGGGCCACCTGGACGGTCAGCCGGTCGCCCAGCCGGTAGCGGATGCCGGTGCGTTCGCCGCGCAGTTCGTGGGTTGCCTCGTTGAACTGGAAATACTCGCTGCCCAGTTCGGAGACGTGAACCAGGCCTTCGACGTAGAGGTCGTCCAGGACGGCAAAGAGGCCAAAGGGCACGACGGCGCTGATCGACCCCGAGAACGTCTCTCCGACCCGCTCGCGCACGTAATAACACTTGAGCCAGGCCTCGACATCGCGGGAGGCCTCGTCCGCCCGCCGTTCGTGGGCCGAACACAGTATCCCCAGCTGCTCCCACACGGCCATGGGTTCGGACGCGGACGCCCGTCCGGCTGCCAGGTTGGTACCGGCCAGCTCCGGCACGTATCGGCGGCCCGCCAGCACCGCCTTGATGGCGCGGTGCACGAGCAGGTCGGGATAGCGGCGTATGGGTGAGGTGAAATGGGCATAGGCGCCATAGGCAAGGCCAAAGTGTCCGGCATTGTGCGGGCTGTACTGGGCCTGCTGCATCGAGCGCAGCAGCAGCATGTTGAGCAGGGCCGCATCCGGCCGCGGTCGCATCTTGCCGATGAGCTGGGCGTAGTCCGACGGCTGCGGCGACTCTGCGCCGCCCAGCTGCAGGCTGAAGGCCTTGAGGGTGGCGCGCAGGGTATCGAGCTTGGCCGGCGTAGGGCCCTCGTGGATGCGCAGCAGGGCGTCCTGCTTGCGCCGCTGCAGGAAATCGGCGGTGCAGACGTTGGCCGCGAGCATGCACTCCTCGATGAGTCGATGTGCATCGTTGCGGGTGCGCGCCACGATGCGCTCGATGCGGCCGTTGGCGTCGCAGATGATCTGCGTCTCGGTAGTTTCCAGTTCCAGCGCGCCGCGGGCCGTGCGCGCCCGGGCAAAGGCACGGTAAACCTCATGGAGCTCGTGCAGGCGCGGCAGCAGCGCGGCGTGGCGGGTGGCAGCGCGGCTCGCAGGGTTGGAAAGGGCCTCCCAGACCTCGTTGTAGGTCAGGCGCGCATGGGAGTGCATCACAGCCGGGTAAAACTGGTAGCCGCGCACGGTGCCGTCCTTGTTGACGGTCATGTCGCACACCATCACCAGCCGGTCGACGTCGGGCTTGAGCGAGCACAGGCCGTTGGAAAGCTCCTCGGGCAGCATGGGTATCACCCGGCGCGGAAAGTACACCGACGTGGATCGGCTCTGGGCCTCGGCGTCGATGCTGCTGCCGGCGTTGACGTAATGATCCACATCTGCGATGGCTACGACCACGCGCCAGCCGCGACGCCCATCGGCCTCGCAGTAGACGGCGTCGTCGAAATCGCGCGCGTCCTCGCCGTCGATGGTGACCAGGGCGACGTCGCGCAGGTCGACGCGGCCCTGCAGGTCCTTCTTGCGCACGTCCTTTGGCAGTGCCTTCGCGGCTGCCAGGACGGCATCGGGAAAGATGTGCGGTACGCCGAACTTGCGCACCGCGATCTCGATTTCCATTCCCGGATCGTCGATCTCGCCCAGCACTTCCACCACGCGGCCCACGGCCTGCATGTTGCGCTGGGGCTGTTGGACGAGCTCTACCACCACCACCTGTCCGTCGGTGGCCTTTCCCGCGGCCTGCGGTGGCACGAGGATGTCATGGCGGATGCGTTGATCCTCGGGGACGACAACGGTGACGCCGCGTTCATTGACGAGACGGCCGACAAGGCGGTTGGTGCGCCGCTCGATGACATCGACGATCTCGCCTTCCGGGCGCCCGCGCCGGTCCACGCCGGTAACGCGCACCAGCGCCCGGTCGCCGTGCACGAGCTTGCTCATTTCCGCTTCGGACAGCACCACGTCGGGCCCGCGGTCGTCGCGGATCAGGAAGCCGTAGCCGTCCCGGTGGCCCTGGACCTGTCCGGGCAGCAGGTTCGCGCGCGTTGCCATGAGCAGGAGGCCGGCACGGTTGCGCATGATCTGCCCGTCGCGCTCGAGCTCCTGAAGGGTCTGTTCCAGTGTCTCGCGCTGGTCCGGCGCGAGCGACAGCAATGTCACAAGTTCCGCGGGCCGCAGCGGCGTGCCGGCCCGCGTCAGCGCGTCCAGCACGGCCGAAGCGTGCACGCCTGCAACAGCAATCTGGGGACTATCGGGGGGTGGGGGTCTGTTTCGTGCCATTTGACAAGCTGGAACCTCGCTTTAGAATCCGCCCTCCGCTTGCCTGCCCAGGTGGCGAAATTGGTAGACGCACCAGGTTCAGGTCCTGGCGCCCTCAACAGGCGTGGAGGTTCGAGTCCTCTCCTGGGCACCACGGCACCCCGGCATTGTGCCGAACATACCGGTACTGTGCTGTTTTTGAACCGCTTTTCTTTTCCACCGGGCCCTGCAGGGCTTGCGTACCCCGGTCCGGAAAGTTGCCCGCGCCCGCTGTAATCGGCAGCGCTGGCCAGCGTCTCCGCCCAATCGCGCGATTCATGAAGGTCGACGCAGCGGCGCCGCCGCGCCGCCGCGCATCTCACGGGCAATTACGAGCAGGACTTGCCGCCGGCGGCGCGATTGCCCTTTGACTTGGCATCGGCCTCGGAAAGGTATTCCCCTTCCTTGGTCTTGCCGTACCACGCGTCGCCCTGGCAATGGTAGACCTTGCTGCTGCTGTTGACCCAAACAAGGCCCGGGCCGCCGCCGGGCGCAGCCGCCTTGCTGGAAGCCTTGGCGGGCGCTGCAGCCGGCGCAGCGGCAGGCGCGGCGGCGGGCGCAGCCGCAGGAGCCGCGGGTGCCGCTTCGGCCTTGCTTGGCGGTGCATCCTTTGCGGCGGCCTTTTTTTCCTTGGTGCCGGTATCGGCAGCGGCGTACCACTCCTTCACGCCCTTGTGCCCCTTGCAAGCGCCCTTCTTGCTTGCATTCGACGAGTAGGTTCCGTCCTTGCACAGTCCATTCGTGCCCGCGGGCGCATCGGCCGGGACATCGGCGCGGGCTGCGCCGACGGCACAAAGCGCGATGGCCAGGGTCAAGCAGTTGATTGCGAATTTCATCGGTTTCCTCCTTGTTGGGAATATCAGTGGGGCCGGGTGATGTGCGATCGGCCGGTTCAGCGCATCCGGCTGGCTAGGCCTTGGGTATTACGCCGTCGGGCGTGAGCTTGTCGACAGCGGCCGGAAGTGCCTGCGCAATTTTCTGCAGCAGGTCCTGGGGGTTGATGCCGAATTTGGCGGCCAGCTGCACGAGCGCATCGCTGCTGATCACCTTCTGCAACTGCTCCGCGGTGATTGCCTGGTTTGGTCCGTTACCGATCCAGGACTGTATTGTCGGGCCCAAGCCCTGCTGCTCGAACTGGCCCACCAGGCCCTGGACCCCGCCGTGGTGTTCAATGTAAGCGGAGACCAGATGGGTCACCTCCGCACCGACGACACCTCCCAACAAGCCATCCAACAAGCCCATGCATCCCTCCCGTAGCGTTGCGTGAATAAAATCCGCCGGCAAGCCCGTCGGCGCCCAGCGAGTCTAGGCGAGATCTTCCGGCCGCAGGAGGTCATAACGCTCGAAGGGCTGGTGGATCCACGGGTTGTGTTCCAGCCGCTCGACGTAATAATCGGGGGCAACGGTCGATGAGGCCTTGAACCAGATCACCGCGCTGCGGATCTCCTGTATCAGGGGGAAGCCGGTGCGCAGATGGCCGGCCACCTGTTCCAGGGTATGTCCGCTGTCAACCAGGTCATCGACGAGCAGCACGCGACCCCAGGGATCTCCGCCGGTGGAGGTGATCGCATCGGCGATGTCGAGTTCGCCCGCCACGGTTCCGCCGGCCTCGCGATAGGAACTCGTTGCGAGAATGGCCAGGGGAACCTCGAACACCCGCGAGAGGACGTCGCCGGCGCGCATTCCCCCGCGCGCCAGGCACACCAGCGAATCAAAAGTGTAGCCCGACGTGTGGACAATTACCGCAAGGCGCTCGATCAGGCGGTAATACTCTTCCCAGCCGACATGCAGGTGGCCGGAGGAATCCTTGCGCTGTGGTACCGGATTGCTGACAGGGTTCATGGGCTAGCCCAGGGGCGCGTGGAAGGGATGGCGCAACACGATCGTCTGGTCGCGTTCCGGCCCCGTCGATACCAGATCGATGGGCACCCCGGCGACGTCGGCGAGGCGCTGCAGGAACTGGCGCGCGCCCGGCGGCAATGCGTTCCAGTCACGCGTGCCGTACGTCGATTCGGTCCACCCCGGAAAGTCCTCGTAGACCGGCTCGCAGCGCGCAACGTCGTCCGCGCCAAAGGGCAGGATGTCGCTGACCGTATCGCCGTGGCGGTAGCCGGTGCACAACCGCACAACGGGCAGGCCGTCGAGCACGTCGAGCTTGGTGATGCAAAGGCCCGTCGTGCCGTTGAGCTGCACCGAACGGCGCAGGGCCGCGCCGTCGAACCAGCCGCAGCGTCGGGGCCGCCCGGTCACCGAGCCGTATTCGCCACCCTTGTCGCGCAGGCGCTCGCCGGTTGCATCGAGCAGTTCCGTGGGGAACGGTCCCGAACCGACACGGGTTGCATAGGCCTTGGTGATGCCCAGCACATAGTGCAGCTGCTGGGGCGCCACGCCGGCTCCGGTGGCCGCGGCGCCAGCCAGGGTATTGCTCGAGGTGACGAAGGGATAGGTCCCGTGGTCGACGTCGAGCAGCGTACCTTGCGCGCCCTCGAAGAGCAGCCGGTCGCCGCGCTGCATGGCCAGGTGCAGGCGGTGCGAGACGTCGGTGATCATCGGCGTGATGCGCTGGGCAAGTCGCAGCGTGGCGGCGATGATTGCCCCGCCATCGACGGTAGGCGCCTTGAGGTAATGGGCCAGCACGAAATTGTGCAGATCAAGCGCTTCGCGCACCCGCTCCTCGAAGCGGGCCGGGTCGAAGAGGTCCTGGGCCCGCACGGCGCGCCGCGCCACCTTGTCCTCGTAGGCAGGTCCTATGCCCCTGCCGGTGGTCCCGATCTTGTCGTTGCCGCGGCGGATCTCGCGTGCCCGGTCGACAGCGACGTGGTAGTCCAGGATGAGCGGGCAGCTGCCGCTGATGGCCAGGCGCGAGGCCACGTCGACGCCGGCTGCGGCCAGCTCGTCGATTTCCGCAAGCAAGGCCTGCGGCGACAGCACCACCCCGGCGCCGATGTAGCAGGCGGTAGTGGGGCGCAGGATCCCGGACGGGATGAGCCGCAGGATGGTCTTGCGTCCGTCGATTACCAGCGTATGGCCGGCGTTATGGCCTCCCTGGAAGCGCACGACGCCATCGGCCTCGTCGGTCAGCCAGTCGACGATCTTGCCCTTGCCCTCGTCACCCCATTGGGTGCCCACCACAACAACGTTGCGCGCCATTGCCGTCCCCTGCTCCCGCATGTCCAATCGTGTTGAGGCTGCCTGCCTAACCGCCACGGGGTGCCGTGGTAACCGTTGCGCACGGGCACACCGACCATGTTCCCGACTGCCAGGCCAGTTCGCGATCGATCGTCAGGGCGACGCCCGGTTCGGCACCGGCCTCGGCCCGAACCACGACTTCGCCGTTTTCGCGCAAGCGTGTGACGGCATCCTCCAGGCCATCCGGTCCGGCACGCGGTGCACGAATGGCGCGCACCGGATCGACCGCCGCCAGGCGCGCGGCCTCGCGCAGGTCCAGCAGCGAAAATCCGGTGGCGGGACGCGCGCGCCCGAACGCCAGGCCGATATCGTCGTAGCGGCCACCGCGCAGCAGCGGCCCGGACAGACCGGGAACATACACCGCAAACGTCATTCCGGTGTGATATCGGAAGCCATGCAGATCCGCCAGGTCGACACTGACCGCATCGACCGGGCAGCCATCGGCAAGCTGCGCAAGCTGCTCCAGCGCTGCATCGAGCGCTGCGGACCCGGGCAATTGCCGCTGCGCATCGCGCAGGACTTCAAGGCCGCCGTTGAGCGACAAAAGCGCCAGCAGCGCCTGGCGCGTCTGCGAAGCGTAGCCGCTGCACGCCGTGTGCAGGGCCGCAGGATCCTTGCCGGTCAATGCCGCCAGCACCGCATCGGCGCCGGAAGCGCCGGCAAGCGCGTCGCCCAGCAAGGCGCGCACGACGCCGGTATGGCCCAGGTCGACCTGGACGCGCCGCGCTGGCGGCGCGCCGGGCGGCGTCATCGCGGCCGGACGCACGATCAGCCGCGCCGAGCGCACGGCGAGTTCGAGGATTTCGCGGTCTGCGGCGAAATCGGCGTCGCCGTAGATTTCGGCGCCGATCTGCAGGGGTTCGCGACCGGCCAGCGGATGCGCCGGGCGGGCGTGCAGCGTGGAACCCGCATAGCACAAGCGCGAAACGCCATTGCGGTTGAGGATGTGCGAGTCGATCCGCGCCACCTGCGGCGTGGTGTCCGCGCGCAGGCCCAGAGTGCGGCCGCTCAGCTGGTCGACCAGCTTGAGCGTGGTGAGATCCAGGTCATGGCCGGTGCCGGTGAGCAGTGACTCCAGGTGCTCGATCAGCGGCGGAATGACGAGTTCGTAGCCATAGCTGGCGTACAGGTCCAGCAGCGCGCGCCGCAGACGCTCGACGGTGCGAGCCTCCTCGGGCAGTGCGTCCGAGAGGTTTTCGGGTAGGAGCCAACGGGCCACGATGGGGGAATTGTCCGGTGCTATTGCCGGAATCTCAGTCTGCCATCAGGTGCAGCAGCGCAAGAGCGAGCAAAGTACTCTGCATGGAACGGCAGAATAGCCTAGGCGGCGGCGCGCGGCGGGCACGGGATGCAGCACGCCGTGATCAATGCGACGCACCGGATCCGGTGGAATTCTTCATGTAACGGAAGAACTCCGAGGACGGATCGACGATGACGGTATCGGACGGGCTCTTGAAGCTCTGGCGGTAGGCGTCCAGGCTGCGGTAGAACGCGTAGAACTCCGGATTGGCGCCAAACGCCTTTGAATAAATTGCCGCAGCCTTGGCATCGCCGTCGCCCTTGACACGCTGAGCATCGCGGTACGCCTCGGCCAGCAACACCTCGCGCTGGCGGTCGGCGTCTGCCTTGATCTTCTCGGCCTCCGCAGCACCCTGGGCCCGCTCCTCGTTGGCCACCCGCTTGCGTTCGGCCGACATGCGCTGATAGACGGTGGTCATGATCTCGGGCACGAAATCGACGTGGCGCAGGCGCACGTCGACAATGGTCACGCCGAGGTCCTTGACCCGGTCCTGGACGGCGACACGGATCTCTTCCATCGCCTTCTCGCGCGTGCGGGAAATGATCTCGCTCACGGTGCGCTTGTTGACTGCCTGGTTCATGGCGTCCCGCACCAGGGTGGACATGCGCTCCTCTGCGCCGCGTTCCCCGCCCTGGAAGCTAACCCAGTAGGCCTTGGCGTCGGTCACCCGCCACTTGACGAAGGAATCGATCAGCAGGTTCTTCTTCTCGGAGGTCTGCACGCGATCCGGCGTGGCCGAATCGATGGTGAGGATGCGCCGGTCGACGAATTCGACATTCTGGATGGGCGGCGGATACTTGAAATGCAGCCCAGGCTCGTTGATGACGCGCTCGATCTCGCCAAACGAAAATACGATGGCCGACTGGCGCTGGTCGACGATGAACACCGAAAGGCGCAGAAGCACGGCCAGGGCCAGCACGGCGACGACGATTCCGATCAGGCGGTTCATGGTGATCACCGCCCTTCCCGGTCGCGGCTGCGCGCACTGTCGCGGCCGTGGTCCGCACTGTCGACGCCGCCCGGGGCAGGCTGCACCGGGCCCGACGCAGATCCATGCGCGGCCAGAGCGCCGGCATTGGCCGCGCCCTGCTGCAGCAGCTTGTCCAGCGGCAGGTAAAGCAACTGCGAATTGTTGTGGGTGTCGATGAGCAGCTTATTGGTGCTGCTGAAGATCTGCTGCATGGTATCGATGTACATGCGCTCGCGGGTGACGCCCGGTGCCTTGGCGTACTCGGCCAGCACCTGCCGGAAGCGCGAAGCATCGCCTTCGGCGGTTTCGACGACCCGCACCCGGTAGCCCTCCGATTCCTGGGTCAGGCGGGCCGCATTGCCACGGGCCCGCGGCACCACGTCATTGGCATACGCCTGGCCTTCGTTGATCTGCCGTTCGCGGTCCTGGCCGGCCTTGGTGGCGTCGTCAAAAGCTGCCTGCACGTCGTTGGGTGGCTGGGCGTTTTGTATGGCAACGGCCGAAATCACCAGACCCGTCTTGTAGCGGTCGAGCATGGCCTGCATGGCCGCCTGCACTTCGCTGGCGATCTCCTGCTTGGAGCCGAACAGCACCTCGTCCATCTTGCGCCGGCCCACCACCTCGCGCATGGCCGACTCGGCCACCTGCTTGACCACGCCGGTGGAATCACCGTCGCGCTGATCGCGGGAAAATCGGCTGCCATAGATGTAATCGCGGGCGCCATCGCCATCCTTGACGCGGTACTGGACCTCGAACTGCAGATCGACGATGTTCTCGTCGTCGGTGAGCATGAGCGATTCCTTGACGCGGTCCTCGCCGCCGCGCATGCCGACCTCGACGCGGCGCTGCGTGTAGACATCGACGATTTCGTGCGCCTGGATGGGCCAGGGCGCGCGCCACTGCAAACCGGCCGGAGTCGTGGTGCTGTATCGGCCGAACGTCGAGACCACGCCGACCTGCCCTTCCTGAACGGTGTAGAAACCGGTGCAGGCCCAGATGGCAAACACGGCGCCCAGCACCACGAGCACGCCGATGCCCGCCTGGCGCGCATCGCGCGGCCCGCGGCCGCCCGATGAGCCGTCGCCACCGCTTCCCGAACCGCCAAACAGACGGCTCAACCGCTGGTTGAAGTCGCGCCAGAGTTCATCGAGGTCGGGGGGGCCGTCGGAGGGCGGTGGACGGCGCGAAGGTCGCGGACCTTCGGAATTGTTTCCGGAACCGTTGCGTCCCCATTGTGGGTCGTTCGTGGACATGGCCGGGGAGCGATCAGATGGCATCGAAGATGTTGCGAAATTCCGGTTGGGTTAAGTTAAGGTCGCCTGCGGCCGACTCGAACAGGCCCGGATCGGCCGTATCCGGCGGCGGATCCGGTTCCGGGCACGCGCCGGCGCAAGCACCGGCCCGCGCACCAAGCGCCGCACCAGCGCGATCGCGGTGGGCAATCCGGCCGGCGATCGCATCGCGCAACAAGCCCAGCCCCTCTCCCGAGTGCGCACTCAACCACACCTCGTCGATGCTACCACAGGCATCGTGCACGACCGCTCCCGGACGACCCAGGCGGTCCACCTTGTTGTATACCCGCAGCCGCGGCACGCCCTGGGCGCCGATCTCCTCGAGAACCGCCTCGACCTCGTGGGCCTGCTCGATACGGGCCGGGCTGGCGGCATCGATCACGTGCAAGAGCAGGTCGGCATGCGCAGTCTCGTCCAGGGTCGAGCGAAACGCCTCGACCAGCGTGTGTGGAAGATCGCGCACGAATCCGACCGTGTCGGCGAGCACGAAATGGATGCCCGGCGCCGCAAAGCAGCGCCGCGACGTGGTGTCGAGCGTGGCAAAAAGCTGGTCTGCCGCATAGGCGCCGGCGCCCGTGAGGGCATTGAACAGCGTGGACTTGCCCGCATTCGTATAGCCGACCAGCGATACGCGGTAGACCCCGCCGCGCAGCCGCGCGCGCCGCTGGGTACCGCGCTGGCGCTCGAGGATGCGCAGTTTTTCGCGCAACTGCTTGACCCGCACCCCGATCATGCGTCGATCGAGCTCGATCTGCTTTTCCCCGGGGCCGCCGCGCAGTCCGATGCCGCCGCGCTGGCGCTCCAGGTGGGTCCAGCCGCGGACAAGCCGGGTGGACAGGTAATTGAGCTGTGCCAGCTCGACCTGCAGCTTGCCCTCGCGGCTCTGCGCGCGGCGCGAGAAGATATCGAGGATGAGCGCCGTTCGATCGAGTACCGGCAGCGCCAGCTCGCGCTCCAGATTGCGCTGCTGCACGGGAGAGAGCTGGACATCGATGATGAGTACGCCGGCGCCCAGTGCCCGCGCGTGCGTGCGCAGCTCCTGGACCTTGCCGCTGCCGACGTAGAAGGCCGGGTCTGGACGTTCGCGCCGGGCATGGACGACGCCGGCCGGGGTCATCTCCGCGCTCACGACGAGTTGCTGGAGTTCCTCCGCCGCCTCGGCATCGAACGCGCCGCCACGCAGCGCTACCTGGACCAGCAGCGCGCGGGACGCCGAGAACCCGCCGTTCACCATATCCGTCCCTGCAGCGGCAACCGCGCCGGCATCGCTGCCGGCTTCCCGATGACTGCTCAGGTTTCGGACTCCGTGCTCAGGTTGACCGGACGCGCCGGCACCACAGTTGAGACCGCGTGCTTGTACACCATCTGGGTGACCGTATTGCGCAGCAGGACAACATACTGGTCGAACGATTCGATCTGGCCCTGCAGCTTGATACCGTTGACGAGATAGATCGATACCGGCACATGTTCCTTGCGCAGGGCGTTTAGGAACGGGTCTTGTAAAAGTTGGCCCTTATTGCTCATGGTGACTCCGGTCATTGCTAGCATATCCGCGACGCTGGCGGAAAATTCGGTACAGGCAAGAACCCCTACCGCTGGAATACGACAACAGGCGGCCCAATTTAGTTCACCGATTGCCGGTGAATCAGGCCTGGCCGCCGATTCAATCTACTGGAAAAGCGCGCTATTTGCCAGCGCGCCCCTTGCCGGAACGCTCGCGCGCATCGACGAAGGGATTCGTGCTGCTGCGGAACTCGATCCGCAGGGGGGTTCCCTCAAGGGAGAATTCCTTGCGGAACCAGCCCTCCAGATAGCGGCGGTAGTTGTCCTGCACATGCGTCAGGGAATTGCCATGCACGATTATCAGCGGTGGGTTGGAACCACCTTGGTGCGCATAGCGCATCTTGGGGCGCGACATGCCCGCTCGCGCCGGCTCCTGGCGCTCGACGGCTGCCCGCAGCGCGCGCGTGAGCTTGGGGGTTGGCAGCTTGGAGAAGGCGGCCTTCTCGGCGGCCGACACCGATCGCATGAGCGCTCCGAGGCCCAAGCCGCGCAGGGCCGAGATCTGATGGACGCGCGCCCAGCTCAGGAAATGCAGCTTGCGGTCCATCTCGCGGCGGATCCGCTCGCGCTGTTCGGCGTCGAGGTTGTCCCACTTGTTGACCGCGATGACGAGGGCGCGACCGCTTTCCAGGATATAGCCCGCAATGTGGGCATCCTGCTCGGCGATTTCCGAGGCGGCGTCGAGCAGCAGCACCACGACATTGGACTGGTCGATGGCCTGCAGTGTCTTGACGACGGAGAACTTCTCGACCGACTCGAAAACCTTTCCCTTGCGGCGCAGGCCGGCGGTGTCGATGAGAACGAATGGCTGGCCGGCGAATTCGAACTCGACCTCGATGGCGTCACGGGTGGTGCCCGGCGCATCGAACGCGATCATGCGGTTTTCACCGAGCAACGCGTTGACCAGGGTCGATTTGCCGACGTTGGGCCGGCCGACGATGGCGACGCGGTTGCGGGGCCGGGATGCGTCATCGGCTGATTGCGCGGCTTCATCATCCGGAGCATCCACGTAGGGTGCCAGCGCCTCGTCCATCAGCGCGGCAATGCCCTCGCCGTGGGCCGCAGCCACCGGATGGGGTTCGCCCAGCCCGAGTTCGTAGAACTCGGCCATGGCTGCCGGCTGCAGTCCCTCGGACTTGTTGACCACGGTTAGGATGCGCCGGCCGCTCACGCGCAGCCGTTCCGCAATGCGCCGGTCGTGGCCCGTCAGGCCGGCACGGGCGTCGAGCACGAAAAGCAGCACGTCGCTTTCGGCAATGGCCTGCTCGGCCTGCTGATTGACCGCGTGCTGCATGCCGCTGCCGTCGCTGGGATCAAAACCGCCGGTGTCGATCACCAGGCACGGGACGGGACCCGTGCGTCCATCGCCGTAATGGCGGTCGCGGGTCAGGCCGGGTACGTCGGCCACCAGGGCAGCACGCGTGCGGGTAAGCCGGTTGAAGAGCGTGGATTTGCCGACATTGGGCCGGCCGACAATGGCGACGACCGGTTTCACGCCGCCTTCCCGCCGGCGCTCATCCGCCGCCCACGTTGAGGAGAAAAAGGCGCCCCTTCGCGGTCTGGAAGACGGCTCCGCCATTCCACAGTTGCGGCGTGCTGATCACCGGCCCGCTCGATCCTTCGAAACGCCCCGCCAGCCGGCCGTCCTGCAGATCAAGCACGTGGATGATGCCCTCGTAATCGCCCACGGCCACGTACTTGCCGATGATCACCGGGCTGCTCAGGCTGCGGTTGGCCAGCGCGCCCGTCTGCCAAAGTCCCGCTCCGCTATCGCGCGCGAACGCATTGACGTGCGAGCTGGCGTCGACGCCGATGACCGCTTCGCGGGATACGGCGACACCGGCGCCGGCAGAGAATTCGCGCGCCCAGCGCAGGTCACCGTTGCGGCTGTCAAAGCACGTTACCCGGCCCTGGTAGGAAGCCGTGCAGACGTCGTTGTCGACCATGGCCGGCACGCCGAAAACGTCCGCCAGCCGCTCAACTTCGGTGGCACCCTTGGGCTCGGAAACGCCACCCTCCCAGCGGCCGGCGCCGTTGGCCAGCGCAATGGCATCGAGCCGGCCTCCCGGGAACCCCACCAGCAGGCTGTCGCCGGCAAAGGCAAGCTCGGCCTCGACGCGCAGGCTCAGCGCGGGCTGCTGCTTTTGATACACCCAGAGGCGCTTGCCCGAGGTCGCGTCGTAGGCCGCTACGCGCTGATCGGTAGAACGCACCACCACCAGCCCGTGCCCCACCAGCGGTGGCGCAAGCACATCGCTGGAGGCCTGGGCCTCCCACAAGCGCTTGCCTTCGGCGTTGAAGGCGACGATGTTGCCGCGCGGGCCGGCCACGGCTATGGTCACGCCGTCGCTGCCCACTCCCGCTGCTATGCCGCCGTCCACGGCCAGCTGCCAGACTTCCCGGCCGGTTGCCGGGTCGACCCGGTACAGCTTGCCATTGCGCGACGCGGCGTACAGGGCATTTTCCAGCACCGCGGGCCGCAAAAAGGTGTCTTCGGAATTTCCCAGGTCCAGCTCCCAGGCACGCCGGAGCGTGATGGGCGCTGCAATGGGCGTCAGGGCCGTTGGCTTGGCAGCCTTGTCCGGACCGGACGAACACCCGGGCAGCAGCACCAGGGCGGCCAGCAGCGCGGCCACAAGACCGCGCGGCGCTGCAGGGCCGCAGGCAAGCCGCACACGGGGGAAAATCGATAGCGCCATCTTAGCCCGCCGCCGGCAGGGCATCGAACTTGGACTGGATGACCGGACGCAGCGGATTTTGCGCGCTGGCCTGCTCGAGCGCCTTGCCATAGGCGACCCGCGCATCGGCTGCCTTGCCCTGCGCCAGCAGCAGGTCGCCGCGGCGGTCGGAAACTTCGGCAGCCAATGCTGCCGGCGCGTCGCCCTGCAGCAGCGCAAGACCCTCGTCGTAGGCTTTTTCATCGAGCAGTACGCCGGCCAGGCGAACGCGCGCCAGCGTCACCAGTTCCTTGCTGGACGACTTGTCGATGACCCAGTGCAGCTGGGCCTTGGCCGCAGCGGTGTCCCCCGCATCGAGGCTGGCACGTGCCTGCGTGAGCGCCGCGAAGGTGGCGTACGCGCTCGACGGATGCTGCTGCAACAAGGCCGCTGCCAGGTCGCGCGCCTTGGCAGCGTCCTTGGCGCCCACGGCTTCGCTGAACTGCTCGTAGATGGCCCCGGCGGCAGCGGCCTCGCGCTGCGTGTACCAGTGCCAGCCCCAGTTGCCGGCGGCAACCGCGGCGACGACCAGGCTCGCGCCGACGATCCAGTTGCCGTACTGCTCCGTCCAGGCCTTGAAGGCCGATATCTGCTCTTGCTGTTCCGCATCCAATGCCATGGCACACATCCCTCGTTGCGTACCCGACCGGGTACGGTTGTTCACCTTGTCCGCGATATCCGTTCGGACCACGGCCCGGCCGCTGCCGGTCGTACCTTATATTGCGCCATCGGCATCGTCGACGCTCAATGCATCGACGAGTCGGCCCGGCAGTACTCCCAGCGGCAGGCGCTGCTGCTCGCCAAACGCCGCGGCAACGGCGCCGGCACGCAGCGCCTTGACCGTGGCCACTCCTGCGGCCAGCTCGTCACCGCCGATGATGACGGCGAATTCGGCGCCGCTGGCGTCGGCCTTCTTCATCTGGGACTTGAAGCTGGCTTCGCCGGCATGCAGGATCACGTCGAGGCCGGCGTCACGCAGGCGTTCGGCGGCGCCCAGCGCCAAATCGTAGGTTGCACCTCCCTGGTGCAGGACATAGACGTCGCCGGCGGCGCCATCGGCTCCGGCATCGCCCATCAGTTCCAGAACGCGCTCGACGCCGATCGAAAAGCCGCAGGCGGGCGTCGGCTTGCCCCCAAGCAGTTCGAAGAGCCCGTCATAACGGCCACCGCCGCAGATGGTGCCCTGTGCGCCCAGCCGGTCCGTCACCCACTCGAAAACCGTCAGATTGTAATAGTCCATGCCGCGCACCAGCCGTGGATTGATCGTGAAGGCGATGCCTTCCTGGTGCAGCAGGTGCTGCACCCGCTCGAAATGGGCAAGCGAAGCCTCGCCCAGGTAATCCATGAGGCGCGGCGCGCGCTGCAGGCACGCCTGCGTGGCAGCGTGCTTGGAATCGAGTATGCGCAGCGGATTGCTCTCGACGCGGCGCTGCGCATCCGCGTCGAGCTCTGCACGGTTTTCCTGCAGGAACGCGATCAGGTCCTGGCGGTGCCGCAGGCGCTCCGCGGCCTGACCCAGGGTATTGAGCTGCAGGCCAACGGGTCCGAGTTCCAGGGTACGCCAGAGCCGGTGCAGCAGCAGCATCTGTTCGACTTCCACTTCCGGTCCGGCAAAACCCAGCGCTTCGGCGCCGGTCTGGAAGAACTCGCGGTACCGCCCGCGCTGCGGCCGCTCATGGCGGAACATCGGCCCGTAGTACCAGAGCCGGCAGGGTCCGTCATGCAGCAGGCTGTGCTCGATTGCCGCGCGTACCACGCCGGCGGTGTTTTCCGGGCGCAGGGTGAGGGAGTCGCCGTTGAGCGCATCGGTGAAGGTGTACATCTCCTTCTCGACGATATCGGTGACCGCGCCTATGCCGCGGCGAAAAACGGCCGTGGACTCCACTACCGGGGTTCGCACCTGGCGGTAGCCATAGCTGCGCAGTGCCGCGACCGCGCGGTCCTGGAAGCGCTCGAGCACCGCCGACGATGGCGGCAATACGTCGTTCATGCCGCGAACGGCGTTGATCCGGGTCGTGGACATCAAAAGGCCGGAGAAGGATTTCCCGCGCCGTGACTAGCGGACATCGGCTGCGGAGGTGGCGGCGTCGGCAGAGTAGCGCGTTTGCACGTAGTCATCGACCAGCGCCTGGAATTGCTCGGCGATCGATTCGCCCTTGAGCGTCACTGCGTGGCGCCCGTCGATGTATACCGGGGCCACGGGGCTCTCGCCCGTGCCCGGCAGGCTGATGCCGATATCGGCATGCCGGCTCTCGCCAGGCCCGTTCACCACGCAGCCCATGACGGCCACTTTCATCGACTCGACACCGCGGTATTGCTCGCGCCACGCGGGCATCTGCGAACGCAGGTAGGTTTGGATCTTGTCGGCAAGTTCCTGAAATACCGTGCTGGTCGTGCGCCCGCAACCCGGACAGGCCGCCACCATCGGCGCAAAGGCCCGCAATCCCAGCGACTGCAGGATCTCCTGCGCAACGACCACCTCCTGGGCGCGCGGGGCGCCGGGCTGCGGCGTCAGCGACACGCGGATTGTGTCGCCGATACCCTCCTGGAGCAGTACCGCGAGTGCCGCCGCCGAGGATACGATGCCCTTGCTGCCCATGCCGGCCTCGGTTAGTCCCAGATGCAGGGGAAAATCGCAGCGGCGCGCCAATTCGCGATAGACCGAGATCAGGTCCTGGACTCCGCTGACCTTGGCCGACAGGCAGATGCGGTCCGGCGCCAGACCCAATGCAACCGCCTGATGCGCGCTGTCCACTGCCGAACGCACCAGCGCCTCGCGCAGCACCGCGCCCGCGTCCAGCGGTTCGGCCAAGCGGGAGTTTTCGTCCATCAAGGTGGCGAGCAGCGCCTGGTCCAGGCTGCCCCAGTTGACGCCGATGCGCACCGGCTTGCCGTACCGGATGGCCAATTCGATCAGCTGCGCGAAATTATCGTCACGGCGCGCGCCCGCGCCGACATTGCCCGGATTGATGCGGTACTTCGATAGCGCCGCCGCGCAATCGGGTGCCTGAACCAGCAGCTTGTGACCGTTGAAATGAAAATCGCCGATCAACGGAACCTCGATGCCCTGCGCATCGAGCCGCTCGCGGATGCGTGCCACCGCCCGCGCGGCTTCCAGCGTATTGACGGTGATGCGCACGAGTTCCGATCCGGCACGAGCCAATTCGGCGACCTGGGTCACGGTGCCGTCGACGTCGGCCGTGTCGGTGTTGGTCATCGACTGCACGACGACCGGGTTGCCGCCCCCGACACTGACAATTCGCCCACCCCAGCGCACGTCGACGGTGTGGGTATGACGGCGCGCCAATGCCGCCGGAGCGCCGGCAGGCAGGGCAGGAGCTTCGGCCACCCCACGGGCGCTGAAACGTACGACCTGGTTCATGACCGCACCGGCCTGCGGTACCGCACGCGCGGCGCGCAATGGGAACTGCGATTGCGAAGTATCGGGTGCGTCATTCCAGCCTCGTCACTGCAAGGTGAATCGCGCCACGCCATTGGCATTGGCGTAACGGTTGAGATCGATGGCAGCACCGCGATACTGTGCGTCCACCGCGCCGGCATTGCCCACAACGATACGCAGCGGCGGCTCGGCGTGCACGGTCTGCACGCTGCCCGCCGGACAGATCTGCGAGAACACCGACGTGCCGTTGGCCTGCACCACCTCTACCCATGACGACGCATGAACATGCAGGATGAGGGTTGCGCCATCGGCCGCGGCAGCCGGCTCCGGCACAGCGGCCGGAGCCGGGGCCGGCGCGGCGGCAGCAAGCGGGGCGGTAGCGGTTCGGGCGTCGGCAGGGATCGGCGGAGCCGGTTTGACGGGCGGCCGGCTTACGGGAGTACTGGCCGGCACAGCCGCTGTCGCCGCCGGTGCCCGCGCCGGCGCGCCGGGCGGGTTATTGGCTGGGATAACGGACGGGGCGCTGCTCGGCGCACCGGTCAGGACTGGCGATTCCGCTGCGGCCGATGGACCGGCTGCGAGCCCCGCAGTCGACGACGGTGATGTGCCGGCATCCGGAGCGGGAATTGCCGCAGATGGCGGCGGCGCCTCGGCAACCACGGGCTTGGGCGGCACGCCGGCGCGCCGCGGCCATAGCGTGCCGATGATTCCGGCGATCACGAGCACAACCAGTGCAATGGCAACGATGGATCGGGAGCCATCGCCCAGCCGGGCCATATGGAAGCCGCCGCCCGAGGGCGCAAGGGGAGCGCCCTGCACCACGCCAGCGCGGCGGTCGAGGTCCTCGAGCAGGGGTGCTACGTCGATCCGCAGTTCACGCGCACAACTGCGCACGAAACCGCGTACATAAATCAGGGTGGGCAGCGCCGTCAGATCGCTGCGCTCCAGCGCCTCGATCTGCCGCACGTGCAGGCGCAGGCGGCCGGCCAGCGTTGGCACGCTGATGCCCGCAGCCTCGCGTGCTGCCCGCAAGGCGGCACCGAAATCGCCCGCGGCTGCCGGCGCAACCGTCTCCGGCAGCGGCCCCTGCGATATCTCGGGTGTAGGCGTGGGGTCATTCATCGTAGCGGCCGTGATGCATGGCATCGGTTTGCGGGGAATCGGGGAAGCGCGTCTGCAACTGCTCGTTGAAGCTGCGCTCCGTGGCATCGTCGTTCTTGGCATGAGCAATGCGCGCACCCAACCAGAGGGTTTCGGCATTGGGTTCCGTGGAACGCACCAGCAGGTCGAAATAAAAATCGCAACGTTCGAATCGGCGCTGGTGCAGGTACATCTGCGCCAGCTGGAACTTGGCCACTGGGCTGGTGGCATCGAATTGCAGCGCCCGCAGCAGGTAACGCTCGGCTGCGCTCTCGTCATGCACGCGCAGCAGGCAGATGCCGGCATTTTGCAGCGCCCGCGCCGGCGTCGAATACAGGCGGTCTGCGATAGCGCGCTCAAAATGCGCGATCGATTCGCGCTCGTGCCCGGTCTGGCAGAGGAACCAGCCGTAATTGTTGTTGATGTCCGCATTGGCGGGATCGATCGCCATCGCCTTCTGGAAGCTCGCATCGGCCTGCACGACCTGGCCGACATCCATGAGCATCAATCCGAGCAGCGCATGCGCGCCCGCCGACTGCGGATCGAGATCGATGGCACGGCGCGCCGTGTCGATGGCGATTTCAATCTGGCCGCTTTGGTAATAGTTGGCCGCCAATTGCAGGCGCACCGCGGCCCGCTTGCGGGCGTCGCCTTCGACCACGCCCATGGCGCCGGCGTTGTTGGGCACGGTCGCGCCATCGACCGTGGTGGTGGTCTTGCACCCGGGCAGGAGCAGCGCCAGGGCCATCAGCAGCGCCAGGGCCGGCCACGCTGGGCAGCATTGCGGCACACCAGCACGCGAATCCGGGCGCAGGATGGTCATGCGCGTGCAGTCCCCTGTGCCAGCCGCGGCGATGGCGACGCGGGGGGCGACGCCGCCACGATGGCGATGGCGGCCCGCCGCGCCGCGACGTCCGTGCGGTCGCGCACGGCGCCCGCCAGCTGGCCACAGGCAGCGTCGATGTCGTCGCCGCGCGTGCGCCGCACGGTGGTCACGATGCCGCCCTCGGTAAGGATTGCCGCAAAATCGCGAACCCGCTGGGGATCGGGGCGGCGGAATTTCGAACCGGCAAAGGGATTGAAGGGTATGAGGTTGACCTTGCACGAAACATCGGCCACCCGTTGCAGCAGTTCACGGGCCTGCCGGTCGGCGTCGTTCACGCCCGCAATGAGGACGTACTCGAAGGTTATGAAATCGCGCGGGGAATGCTGCAGGTAGCGCTTGCACGCGCCCAGCAGTTCGGCCAGCGGGTACTTGCGGTTGAGCGGCACCAGTTCGCTGCGCAAGGCGTCGGTTGGGGCGTGCAGCGAAACGGCCAGCGCAACCGGGCAGTCGCGCGCCAGCTTGTCGATCATCGGCACCATTCCCGAGGTCGACACGGTCACACGGCGGCGCGACAGGCCATAGGCGTCGTCATCGAGCATGAGACGCAGCGCCGGCAGCACGGCATCGTAGTTTTGCAGCGGTTCGCCCATGCCCATGAAAACCACATTGCTGATGGCGCGCGCCGCCCCATCAGCCGCTGCTGGAACGGCGGGTCGCAAGGCATGCTCGGCCATCCATAACTGGCCGATGATCTCGGCGGTGGTGAGATTGCGGCTGAACCCCTGCATTCCGGTGGCACAGAAGCGGCAATTGACGGCGCAGCCCGCCTGGGTCGAAATGCACAGTGTCGCGCGATCGTCCTCGGGAATGTAGACGGTCTCGACGGCCTCGCCGGCGCCGACGCCGATCACCCACTTGTGCGTGCCGTCCGACGACGACCCGCTGCGCAGCACCGGAGCCGCGGCGATGATGGCCTCACGCGCAAGCTTCTCGCGCAGGGTTCGGGCCACGTCGCTCATCGCGGCAAAGTCGGCCGCACCGCGCCTGTGGATCCAGCGCATCACCTGGCGCGCCCGGAACGGCTTCTCGCCCAGCGTACCAAACCAGGAAGTCAGCGCTTCCCGGTCAAGATCAAGCAGGTTTACGGCAGCCATTGCGGGTTTGCGAATGTCCGGTTCCGGGGCGGCGGCCCATCAGCGCGGATGAATCGCCAGCGTGGGAAAAAAGAACGCGACTTCCACGCGGGCGTTATCCACGCTGTCGGAGCCGTGCACCGCATTGGCATCGATGCTGTCGGCAAAGTCGGCGCGGATCGTGCCCGGGGCAGCCTTCTTCGGATCCGTGGCGCCCATAAGGTCGCGGTTGCGCGCCACGGCGCCTTCGCCCTGCAGCGCCTGGACGAACACGGGGCCGGAAATCATGAAATCGACGAGGTCCTTGAAGAAACCCCGTTCGCGATGCACGGCGTAAAAAGCCTCGGCCTCGCGGCGCGAAAGATGGCGAAGTTGCGCCGCAACGACCTGCAGTCCGGCTGCTTCAAAGCGCGCCACGATCTGGCCGATGGCGTTCTTGCGAACGGCATCGGGCTTTAGTATGGACAAGGTGGTTTCGATTGCCATGCCGAATCTCCGCACGAGCGGATCCTGTGTAAAAATATCTTGAAAAATGAATAACTTGCGAATGAAACGCGGACGCAATGGTACCACGGGAGGGGTGCTGGATGCCCGCCGGTCCACTGAAGCCGGGACAGGCACCGTCCACGCCGGCGACACGCCGGATTTGCGTTCTACAATGGGCGCAGCCCGCACGGTGCGGTCGATCGGCCACCAACCCCCAGGGAGTTGCGCATGAACCGCATGGATGTGACAGAGCTGATCGTCGCTTCCAAGATCCGCAAGGGCCTGAAGTGGTCGGACGTGGCCGCCAGGTTAGGCCATTCGAAGGAGTGGGTTACGTCTGGCTGCCTGGGCCAGATGACCTTCGATGCGAAACAGGCTGCCCTGCTGGGAGAGATTTTCGAGTTGCCGCCCGAGGCAGTCCAATTGCTCCAGGTGGTCCCTTACAAGGGTTCGCTTCCCGGCACGGTTCCCACCGACCCCCTGATCTACCGCTTCTACGAGCTGGTCAACGTCTACGGGACCACCTTCAAGGAGCTGATCCATGAGGAATTCGGGGACGGCATCATGTCGGCCATCGACTTCAAGATGGATCTCAAGCGCGAATCCGACCCCGCCGGCGATCGGGTCAGCATCACCATGAGCGGCAAGTTTCTGCCCTACAAGCGCTACTGATTCCAGCGGCTACGTCAAGGCCGATTCGTACAGGCCCGAGAGCTTGCTCCACGCGCGCTCTGCGTCGGCCTTGCTGTAGATTGGCTGGCCATTTTGCTGGGGCATGTCGGCTACGCACCAACCGTGCCGGGCGTTCGCATAGACTTCAATGTCGGCAGACACCCTGGCTGCAGCAAAAGCCTGGCGAAGTATGTCCTTTGCGTCGGGCTGCCGCTGGTCGTCGTTGGAGGCGACGGCGATATACAGTCGGGCCTTGATTTTCGGCGCCAGCAGATGCGGGCTGTCGGGCTTGTCGGTGGCGAGTCCGCCGCCGTGGAAGCTGGCCCCGGCGCCTATCCGGTCGGGTATGGCAGCCGCGGTACGCAGCACCAGCGGCCCGCCCATGCAATAGCCTTGCGTACCCAGTTTCCTGGCGCGGTTCACCGATGCCTGGCTGTCCAGGAACGCCGTGTAGGCCCTGGCATCGGCTTCTGCCGCACCTGCCGCCGCGGGTGAGGCAATGAATTGCTTGAGCTTTGCCATGTGGGCTGGATTTTGAAAATCGAACGAGGCCATCTCCGCTGCCGTGTAGACCGGCGCCTTCGCCATCCGATAGAACGGATTGGGCACCAGTACCGCGTAGCCCTGCGCAGCCAGGCGCCTGCCCATATCGCGAAATGCTGGCCGCAGACCGAATGCATCGGTCCAGATCAGCACGCCCGGATGCGCGCCGGTGGCCGGATAAAAATAGGCAGCATCACAGTTGCCATCCGCAGTCGTGATGACGACGTCTTTTGCGACAACGTCCGCTTCCGCGGCAGCCGCTACTCCCCCGCAGGCAGCCAGTCCGGCAACGGCGGAAAAGGCGACGAATTCGCGCCGGGAGGGATCTTTGGGAAAAGTCTCCGCAGTTTCGTGATCGTCCGGCAGATTTGTCATAACGCCCTCACTTTTGCGCGACCGGCGCAGTTTGGCTTCCATTTCCTGACCCGGCCCGGGACAGGACCCATATTTTCCAGGATCCTTCGCGAATTCGGGCCGCGCTCGTCGACTTGAGCGCGTGATCCGCTGCGCAAATTCCGCAAGGGTCTGCGCGAATTGTGCCAGCAGTCCCGATGCGGCGCATGCCGAACATCTTGCAGCAGGCGCTAAGCCAAATCCTATCGAGGCACCATCGGTGGGGCGGAATCAATGACCAAACGGCTCCCCGGGTCGGAGACTCGAGTGTGCAAATCGGCGTCGACGCGCGTCACAGCCGGTTAACGGCGGCTTCACGGTTATTTCACCTGATTGCCCTAGGGTGCGCATGGGCGCCGCACGGTCTTCTGATTTCCACCCGAGCAGCTTGCGTGGCCGGTCGTCCTGCCCCTCACCCAAGCATCATTTTCGGAGGAGTTGCCATGCCAATACAAGAATCACAACCAGCGGGGTTCGCATCCGGCCTGCGGCGCTCGATCGTCGCCAGCCTGATCGTTCCCCTGGCCTTGGGTCCGTTCGCGTCTTACGCGAATGGCAATTCGAGCGACAACACGCAGTCGCCCATCAAGCATGTCATCGTGATCATCGGTGAGAATCGCACCTTCGACCACGTATTTGCCACCTACCAGCCCGTTGGCCACCAGAGCGTGGACAATCTGCTGTCCAAGGGCATCGTCAACGCCGACGGCACGCCCGGCCCAAATTTCTCCGCCGCGACGCAATACTCTGCGGTCGATGAGGCGCCCTCGCCCTATCTGTTGAGCCCCGGCGGCAAGATTGCGTACACGACAGCGACGTTTCCACCGCCCGTTGTTGCGGGCGCCAAAGTCGCGCCGGGCTGGGGGATAGCGGCCCAGGTCAGCGCCAAGGCGGGCGTCGCATTGCCGTGCGATTCGGCCCCGGTTCTGGCGGTGATGGCAGGCATCGAGAACGGCCTGCCGGCCGATTACCTCCCCGGCCTTTGCCTGGGCGGCACCGGCCTTCCCGCGTATGCCGTCATCGATTCGCGCATTGCCAACGTGAACGCGCTGCCACCCGGGCCCTTTCCGCTGAAGATCACCGGCACGGCTCCTGGCGCCGTGAGCTGGGACGCCTACGCCAATAGCCCCGTGCACCGCTTTTACCAGATGTGGCAGCAGATGGACTGCAACGCGGCATATGCCACTGCGCAAAACCCCAGCGGCTGCAAGGCGGATCTCTTTCCCTGGGTGGAAACGTCCATTGGATTCGGCACGGATGGCCAGACGCAAGCCCAATACATGGTCGCCAACTACGACACCCCTCCGTTCGGCCCGATCAGCACGGGCGAAGGCGCCACGGCCATGGGCTTTTACAACGTGCAGCAGGGCGATGCCCCCTACCTGAAGTCCCTCGCCGACCAATACGCCATGAGCGACAACTACCACCAGGGCGTGATGGGTGGCACCGGAGCCAATCACATCATGATCGGCATGGGTGATGCGCTTTGGTTCTACGACGGCAGTTCCTTTGTTCCTCCCGGCAACATCACCACGCCGGTAGGCAGCGGCGTGGTAAACGAAATCGAGAACCCCAATCCGGCGCCCGGCACCAACAACTGGTACTCGCAAGATGGCTACGGCAGCGGTAGCGGTACGGCGTCCTCGCCGTACTTCGGCGGCGGTAGCTACTCCAACTGCTCGGACGACACGCAACCGGGTGTTGCCGAGGTCCGGCAGTACCTGCGCTCGCTTGCGCACCCGGTCAAGCCCAATTGCGAGGCGGGCCACTATTACCTGCTGAACAACTACAACCCGGGGTATTACGGCGATGGATCGCTGGCCTACGGGGACACCTTGCCCGGCAGCACGGTGTTCACGACCCCGCCCTCCAAGGTGCGCCACATCGGCGACGCGCTGGGCGAGAAGGGCATCTCCTACGCGTACTTCGGCGACCAGTGGAACCTGTACCTGTCCAACCCGCGGCAACTCTACGTCAATCCGGTCAGTGATTACTGCAACATCTGCAATTTCTTCCAGTACACATCCTCGATCATGACCGATCCGGCAGCACGTGCGGCGCACCTCAAGGACACGACGGACCTTTACACGGCCATCGCCGGCAATACCCTGCCTGCCGTCTCGTTCGTCAAGCCCAGCGGCATCGTCGACGGCCACCCGGCCTCCTCGAAGCTCAGCCTGTTCGAGGGCTTTGTCAAGAAGATCGTCGATGCGGTACACGCCAATCCGGATGTCTGGAAGGACACGGCCATTTTCGTGACCTTTGACGAGGGCGGCGGCTATTACGATTCGGGCTACGTGCAACCGGTGGACTTCTTCGGCGACGGCACGCGCGTGCCGTTCCTTGTGGTGTCCCCGTTCGTCAAGCCGGGTCACATTTCCCACGACTATACGGACCATGCATCGATACTGAAATTCATCGAGCGCAACTGGAGCCTGGCGCCGATCACGCATCGCAGCCGTGACAACCTGCCCAATCCGGAGTACGGCCCGCACAGCCGCTACGCCCCGGTCAACGGGCCGGCGATCGGCGACCTGTTCGATCTTTTCTCATTCGACGAATAGGGTAATGCCCGAAGGCTTTGGGGGCGCTTCGGGGCGTGCCGGCAGTTCGGGTAACGGCACGCCCCGGCCCTCAAGCCGTGAAGTCGCAGGGAATTGCCAGCAAAACCGGCACTTCGGTCAGAACCGGGCTGGCCGATTCTGACCCTCCCCCGCGCAAACATTCTCTATGCCATGGGCTCGAGCACAGCAATCGACTCGACATGGCTGGTGTGCGGAAACATGTTCACGATTCCGGCCGATCGCAGTGTCCAGCGCCCCGCCTCGGCCAGCGTGCCGCAGTCACGCGCCAGGGTAGCCGGGTTGCACGACACGTAGACGATCCGCTTGGGCGGGTTGGGATCCTGCGCCAAGGCGGCCACAAGATCGGCCGCGCCGTCACGCGGCGGATCAATCAGTACGCGGTCGATCGTGCCTCCTGCCGCAGCGCGCAGGGCCGGCCAGTCCTCGCCGGCCCAGTCAAACAGGTTGCGCGTGAGAAAACGGACTCTGTCCGAAAGTCCGGCATTGGCGGCTGCGGCCTCGGCGCGGCGCAGCAGGGGCGGGCTGCCCTCGAGCCCGATGACACTTCGGCAGCGGGTGGCAAGTGGCAGGGTGAAATTGCCCATGCCGCAGAAGAAATCGGCAACGGCATCGCCGGGTTCGGGCGCCAGCAGTGCCACCGCCCGGCGTACCAGGATCTCGTTGGTGCGGTGATTGACCTGCGTAAAGTCGGTAGGCCGAAACGGCAAGGAAAGCCCGAACTCCGGAAGGGGCAGCGCAAGCGAATTGGGTTCACCGGCAATGAGTGGCTCCGCACTGTCCGGCCCCGAGGTCTGCACCCAGAATGACACACCGTGGCGGCGGGCAAAGTCGTGCAGCAGCGGGTGGTCGGCCTCGGCCAGTGGCGCGAGGATGCGCAGCACCAGCACGGTGACCTGCTGCGCCACGGCCACCTCGATCTGCGGCAGGCGTTCGCGGATGGAAAGGCTGCTGACCAGATCCCGCAGCGGCACGAGGAGCGTGGCCACGGAGGCGGCCAGCACCGGGCAGACCCGCATGTCGGCCACATAGCTGCTGGCCCGCTCGTGAAAGCCGACCAGCGCCCCGCCCTTTTTTTCGATATAGCGCACGGTCAGGCGCGCGCGGTGGCGGTAGTTCCAGGAAAGGCCACAGATGGGCCGCAGGACCATTTCGGGCCGGACATGACCGATCCGCCAAAGGCTTTCCTCGAGCATGCGCTGCTTGACCGATACCTGGGCACGAGCGTCCAGATGCTGCATCGAGCAGCCGCCGCAACTGCCCTGCTCGAGGCCAAAATGGGGGCAATGCGGCTCGGCGCGCAGCGCGCTCGGCTGCAGCACCGCCACGACGCGGCCCGTATCGAACCGTGCCTTTGCCCGATCGCGCCGCCACAGCACGCGCTCGCCGGGTAATGCGCCGTCGATGAATGCCACCTTGCCGTCGATGCGGGCAATGCCGCGGCCTTCGAGGTCCAGGGATTCGATGTGCGCGAACAGGGGTTCGGCCGGCGCGGCGGCCTCGCGGGCCAGCCGGGCACTGCGCGGCGTGGCCACTAAAGGCTGCCTGCAGCGGACAGCGGCGCCGCGCCCGCTTCGGGCACCGCGGCTGGCGCCCACGCGGCCAGGAACTCCGACCAGTGCGGCGCGGTACCGGTAGCGCCGGCCGCAACCAGGGTTTCGCGCACGAGGCGCATTTCCTGCTCGTAGGCGGCCTGCGTCAGCTGGCCGCGCATGAGCTGGAAGCGGCAGTACAGAAGGTAGGTATTGACGACATCGGTTTCGCAATAATTGCGGATCGCGCCGATCCGGCCATCCTGGTAAGCACCCCAAACCTGGTCGCCAGCCATACCCAGCTTGCCCGCGTAGCCGCAGAGCCGGGCAAGTTCGTCCAGCGGCACAGCCGCACGTCCCTGGTACATCGCCAGCACGTCCATCAAATCGGTGTGGCGGGCGTGGTAGCGGCTTGTGTAGTTGTTGTAGCGGAAGTCGCGATCGTCATCGCCGTTTTCCCAATAGCGGACAGCGGCGATGCCGTGCACCATGCCGCGGTAATGCAGCACCGGCAGATCGAAACCCCCGCCATTCCAGCTGACGAGCTGGGGCGTGTACCGGTCGATGAGCCGGAAAAAATCGCCGATCAGGCGCGCTTCGCCGTCCTGGGCTGCGCCGAGGCAGCGAACGCGAAAGCCGCCCGCATCGCGGAACGCACAACCGATGGCGACGATGCGGTGCTGATGCAGCGGCAAAAAATCGCTGCCACCGGTGCGATCGCGCCGTGCAGCGAATGCCTGGGCCGCGAGCTCGGCGTCGCCCAGCGCCGCCCACTGCGGATTCAGGCGGCGCAGACCAGACACGTCGGGCACGGTTTCCAGGTCGAAGGCCAGAATCGGGATCATGGCGCCGCCGTGATGCCCACGCCCCGCTGCATTCCCATCAGCGCAATGGCAGCATGTTGAGCGGATCGATCGGGACGTGATTGCGCCGCACCTCGAAGTGCAGGGTTGCCGGCACCCCCGGAGTTTTCCCGGCGGTGGCAATGGTCTGGCCGCGCCGAACGGTCTGGCCTTCCTTCACCAGCAGGGTCTTGTTGTGCGCGTAGACCGACAGCAGTTCCTCGCCGTGCTTGAGGATGATCAGGTTGCCGTAGTCGCGCGGGCTGCCGACATAGCTCACCGTGCCATCGGCTACCGCCACCACCGGAGCATCTTCGGCCGCTGCGATTTCGATGCCCTTGCGCGCAGAATCAAAATTTGCCGTTACTGCTCCGCTGGTGGGCCATATCCAACCCGCAGCAGCGGCGCCCATGGTCGCGGCGCTACCCTTGGCCTCCGGGGCCGGCACCGTTACGGCGGGCGCCGGGGATGGCGACGGAGTAACCGCCGGCGCGTACGCACCCGGGCCGGTTCCCGGCGCCGGGGCGGCTGCGGCGGACACCGGCGGCATGACCGGGCTCCCTGCAGGAGATGCCACTGCCGCCTGAGCGGAAGGCGCAGTCGCTCCCGGTGGCGCATCGAGGGTTCGCACTTCAACGCCATTGCCAGCGCCCAAGGGTATGGGCACTGCAACCGCCTCGGCAGCCGGGCCCGAATCGGCCTCCGGGCCCGAGGCCGGCATGACTGCGCCATTGCCCTGCGCCTCAGGACTTCCGGCAGGCGCCTGCAGGCGCAACTGCTGACCGACGACTATGGGCGCGTGCTCGTCGATGCCATTCCAGCGCGCCAGATCCTGCATCCTGGCACCCACGCTGGATGCCAGATGAAACAGCGTATCGCCCTTTTTCACGGTGTAGAGCGTTTCACCCGGAGCAGCCGGTATGGCCATGGGCGGCGGCTTGACCACCGCGGCGCGCGGCTGCGTCGAAAGATCGACGATGGGCGCCTCGTTGAGCGAGGTCTCGCTGCAGGCCGCCAGCACTGAGGCCAGCAGCAGAAGCGACATGGCCCTCAGGGGTACCGGACTGCGCGCCGGCATTTGGCGCATTTCGATTGCTGTCGAATGCAAGCCGCTCCCCTGGGTGCACAGCGAGGCGGAATACGGACTGCGTCGGTGCGCGATGGTCAGCAACATGCGCGTCTCCTCACCATGTCACGTTCAGGCGGCAATGACGCCGCTCAGCAGCGGTACGAACCGCACCGGTTCTATCTGCTGGCATGCCCAACGGCCCTGGGCATCCCGGCGCAGCACGGACAGCTGTTGCTGCGCGTCCCCCACCGGGGCCACGACAATCCCGCCGGCGGCCAGCTGCTCGCCCCAGGCCGCGGGTATATCTGCGCCGGCCGCGGCCGCGATGATGGCGTCGAACGGCGCCTCTCCCGGAAGGCCCTCGGCGCCATCGCCATACGCCAGTCGCACGGTGGCAAGCCGCAGCGGTCGCAGGTTGGCGCGCGCCCGGTCGTGCAGTGCGCGCACCCGTTCAATGGAGTAGACCTCGCCAAAGAGCTGGGCGAACACGGCTGCGGCGTAACCGCCGCCGGTGCCGATTTCCAGGACGCGCGCCGTACGCGGCGCCACCATGCCGCTGATGGCAAGCTCCGCGCTGCGGGCGACGATATAGGGCTGCGAAATGGTCTGACCATGCCCCAAGGGCAGCGAGCAATCGTCGTAGGCACGGCTGGCCAGTGCCGCGTCGACAAATTGATGGCGCGGTACCGCGGCCAGCGCACCGAGCACGCGCGGATCACGCACGCCCAATTCCCGCACCCGCTCCACCATGCGTTGCCGCACCCGGGCCGATGTAAGGCCGGTGTTGCCCGAATGGGGACCGCGCTGTGGCGTCACGCGCCCAACCAGTCGGCGATGCCACCGAGCTGCTCGACGTGGGTGAGATCGATCTGCAGCGGCGTGACAGAAACCGTTCCCTCCGACACTGCATGAAAATCCGTTCCCGGACCGGCAAGACGGGCTTCTCCGGCGGAGCCGACCCAGTAGATGGTGTTGCCCGCCCGCGCCGAGGAGTGGAAACGCGACTGAGATTGGCTTGCCCTCCTGCTTCGCGAGGTCTGCCGCCTCGCGGAGCGCGTCCTGCGCGTCGAGCAGCCCCTTCACGGCCGTCTGGCCGAAGAGGAG